>ERZ1643251.1040-NODE-1040-length-33872-cov-5.180767_pt1 | contig 33872 bp, 39 predicted proteins | sample MGYA00579261_ERZ1643251 | MGnify/ENA primary metagenome ERZ1643251 (study PRJEB29033, sample SAMEA4952267) | chicken gut metagenome | biome: Broiler Chicken; feature: Gastrointestinal Tract; material: Caecum | place: Ireland | collected 2018 | study: Broiler... | reverse complement strand
TTTTTTTAGAAAATTTCAATCATTTTCTAACTTTTTTTGATGCACAAAAAGAAGTATTGCAGCATACTTCTTTTTTTTCGCTTATTTCTCAATGCTTTTTATCGTGTAGGATAAACACTTGCTTGTTTTTTATCTCTACCACGACGTTCAAATTTTACATATCCATCAATTGTAGTATATAATGTATCATCTTTTCCGATCTTAACATTGTTACCTGGATATACTTTTGTACCACGTTGACGGTATAAAATAGAACCAGATGTTACAAATTCTCCATCACTCGCTTTTGCACCAAGTCTTCTACCTGCAGAGTCACGTCCGTTCTTTGTAGAACTTTGACCTTTTTTATGAGCGAATAATTGAATATTTAACTTTAATAATTCTAGCATGAGGACACCTCCTATTTTCTATTTATTTTTATATTCTTTGGATAATCTGAAGTAAGTTCTGTTAATAGTGCAACCAAATTATCTAGTAATAAATCAATGACAGAATCATGTTTTAATACTGTAACTGTAACATGAATTGTATCCGTATCTTGTTGTTCTACTCTAATCGCATCTTTTTGATATCTGATAATTGCATTCACACTTGTAATTAAAATACTACTAACACTAGCACAGACAATATCTTTTCCACTTACTTCATAACCAGAATGTCCATTAAGAGATATTTCTCTAATCACATTCTTTTCTTTTTTTATTATTACCTGAATCATATTACTTTACTTTAATAGATTTAATAACAACCTTTGTATATGGTTGACGGTGTCCTTGTTTCTTACGGTATTTATTCTTTGGAACGTATTTAAATACTACAATTTTCTTATCCTTACCGTGTTTTACAACTTCACCTGTTACTTTTGCGTTTGATAGATATGGATTTCCAAATGCTCCATCTACCATTAATACTTTGTCGAATTCAACTTTACTTCCAACTTCAGCATCTAATTTTTCAACGTAAAGTTCTGTTCCTTCTTCTACATAGTATTGTTTTCCACCCGTTTCGATAACAGCTTTCATAATTTCCCTCCTTACAATTCTAAGACTCGCCTAAAAGGTAACAATTGTTTTAAAACCTTGTTCGTGCGGTTGTAGCAACCAAAGGGGTACTACACAATATAAAATTTTAACAGATAAATCCTTATTTGTCAAACCATTTTTTTAAAATTGTAGCCTCTGATAACCATTTATTTTCCAGTAAAAACAAATGACTTCGATCGCGTTTCATTTTTTTTAAATTTAACTTTCTTATTTTTATATATTTGGAAAAATGAAGATGTTTTAAATACCGTTCTAATAAAAATTTATCAAAAGTAAATGGAAGCTTACGATATTCTTCCCACACCTTCTTTAATAGAAATAGTAATATACAAAGTAAAATTAAATTCTGTGGCATATATAAAAATAAAAGAATTGTGAAAAAACAAGAAATCAATAATAGACTTTGATAACTCTGATATATAGGAAACAATTTCTCCAAAAATAATAGTAGTAATTTTGAACCATCTAAAGGATAAATAGGAATTAGATTAAAACATAGAAACGAAAGATGAAGGATCAAAAAATACGGCTTATAAAAAACAAATGTTATGATGTGATATGCGATGATTTGAAAAATAGGTCCCATGATTGTAATTACAAATTCTTCTTTTATAGGGCGATTTAATTGTTCTTCAAAGATGGTGAGTCCCCCAAATGGAAGAACAATTATTTTTTTAATATTCCAACGGTAATAACAAGCAGTTATGATATGACCGCATTCATGACAGAAAAAAAGATAGAACAAAAATAAATATGGTTTAAAAAATCCTGTCATCAATGCAATCATGGTACAAAGAAAAAAGATGGGATGAAAGTATATTTTTTTAGCCATTAATATAATTCTTATAATCTAAGACTGCCCCATCTTTTTTAAATACAAGATATAACTCTTTACCATTTGCTTCTCCAATTGCACTTCCTTTTTCTACATAATCATATAATTTAACACTTAAATTTTTTACATTTCCATACCAACAGTCAATCCCATTGGCTTGTTGAATAATCAGTGTATCTCCATACCCCTCTTTTTCACCAATAAACACCACAATACCGCTTTCTAATGAAGGAATGACTAAATCATTATCCACAGTCAATTTCACGCCATCCTGGTACTTTTTAGTACTTTTATAAGTCAATTCTTCATTGAATACCGCTTTCGTAGGTTCTTCAATCAATTGATCAAAAAAAGGAATTGGACTTCCAAAATACTTCTGATAAGTTTGATTTAAACTAGCAAAACTAAAATTCTTCTCAAAAACATACTGATAAAACTGACTCTTCCACGTTGGATTTTTCTTTAATAACATAAAACACAACAATGTAATAATCACACATAACAAAAATCTTATTCCAAACCACAACAATTTCTTTTTATGTTTCTTCTGAATAATCGTTGTCTTTTTGTTCTGACCAACATGGTGATGTTTCTTCTTCATCTCTCTTTTTACACTTTCAATATCCATCTTATCACCTAATTAGATATATGAAAAAAAGATGGAAACATTCCATCTAATCAATCTTTGTAATATGATACTTATGAGAGAAAAAGTCTGTAATCCCATATAAAACAACTACATAAATCACATTCAAAAGTAAACTTGTCGTAATTCCACGAAATAACGAAAACCAAGAAAATGGTAAATATCCAATAATTACTAACACAAAAAACGATATTGAACGATAAAATGCAATTGCTAATACTGTCATTAAAGCAACATTAAAATAATTATTTGATAAAATATAATTCATCTTAGTAATAAAATATGCTGTCATAACAAACAAAAACAAATTTAAAATCAATGTATCTGTATACACAATATCATAAAAAAGTCCTAATACTGCAGCAATCTTATAATAATTCGCACGTTCTTTTTTTAAATATGGATAAATAATGACTAAGGAAACAATTGTAAAAAGCGGAAGGAACAAATCACTATTGATTGAAACAAAATTACTGACAATACTTTCTAAAAAGAAAGAAATGACTGTAACAATAATCGCTAGTTGCATCTATTATGCCGCCCTTTTTAAAATAGTGACAAAACTTAAATCATCATAATCAACACTACTTGTCACTTCCACTGTTTTTGCTAAGTCAAAATTATCGGTTGTTACCTGTTTTACTTTTCCTACAACAATCCCACTTGGGAAAGAGTCCCCCATTCCAGTTGTCGTTACTAAAGAACCCTCTGGGATTTCTATATTATCGCTAATACCTTCAACAATAAATGTCTTCTTCTGTTGGTCATAACCAGATAATAATCCATATACAAACTTTTCTCCAACCTTAATTTTTACAGATGTCTTATTATTCACATCATCACTTGTAATTAATTTCACAGTACTATTAAAGTTTGTTACTTTGGTCACCTTTCCAATCAATCCCTCGCTGACAATCACTGGCATATCTTTCTCTACTCCATTGTAACTTCCTTTATCAATCGTAATTGTATTATACCAATATCCAAGATTACGATTCACAACAGTTGCATTCAAATAACTACTTTCTGATAATGTATGATTTAATTCTAGTGTCTTTTTTAAATTCTCAACTTCGCGTTCTAATTCTTCTTTTTCACTTTGAATTAAATCTGTCTCTTTTACTTTCTTTTCTAACTCTTGATATTTTTCGTATAAATTTTGCTTATCTTGATATTCTTCTATTTTATTTTTAAAAAATTCAACTGGTTTATAAATAATTTTAGAAACAGCCAGTGTCGCATCTTTAATTGACTTTTCAAATGGACTTAAATTTTCCTTGTTCATAATAATCGCATTTGTGATTCCTAGTACAAAAGCTACTACGAATACAGCAATCAAAATGATATATTTTTTATTTATTTTCTTTTTTTCGTACATAGAATCACCCTTACACATTATAATATAAAACAATAAATTTTTAAAGTGTTATCCGGTTATTTTCAAAAAAACTATAGTATTTCTCATTTCCAATAATAATATGGTCAATCACTTCAATTCCAAGCATTTTTCCTACTTTAACAAGCTGTGCAGTAAACACAATATCTTCTTTACTCGGTAGTACTTCTCCACTCGGATGATTATGAATACAGATGATAGAACTAGCACTCACTCGATAAGCTTCTTTAAATACTTCTCTAGGATGTACTAAACTACGATTTAATGTTCCAATAAATAACACTTTTTCGTGAATTAATTTTTTTGTTACATCTAAATAAACACAAATAAAATACTCTTGTTTTAAATTTCCCAATTTATCCCAATAATAAGACGCTACTTGATATGCATCTTCAAACTTCTGAAACAAAATAGGATCTTTTTGTAACACTCTTTTTCCTAATTCAATGGCTGCGAAAATCGTACATGCTTTCGCATTGCCAACCCCTTTCATACGAGATAACGTCTGATAGGAACAATGCTGAAATCCGGATACTCCATCGATTTCTCTTAATATATATGAAGCAAGTACTTTCGCACTCATCTCTTTTGTCCCAGTTTTGAGTAAAATTGCCAACAGCTCTTCATTTGATAATTTTTCAACACCATAACACATTAAACGCTCTCGTGGTCTTTCTTCCTTCGGCATCTCTTTAATTTTTAAATTCAATCTCAATCCTCCTTATAATTTTCAAGTATCTTCTCATTAATATCATTGATCGTTTCTTGATCACTTACTTTCGTCAACATTTCATCCAATGTATTTAACTTCTCGATATATTCTTGATTTCGAATATAACCTTCCTTCTTATAAGTAACATACCCTAAAGAAGTAAAATATTCCTGCAACTTTGTAACATTTTCTTCTTTGGCAGTAAGTCCAATATAAACATGATACTGATTTTCTTCTAATCGATAAATATAATATGGCAAACTAATTACACTTTTTTCCATATTTTCTTGGCTAGAATATACACCATATTGTAAATAGTATACTTTTAAAGAACTCGTCGTTTGAAACACATTTGTTGTCTCACTCGTCGTATGATACTCATCACACATTGTCTTGCCAATCACAAAACCAATCGCAATCGATAAAAAGATAGGTATCAAATATGCTTTTTTCATAATATCACCATCTTCATTATGTCATATGATCATTTGTTTTTTTGTCATATTTTAGAAAATTAAAAAAGAATCAAATTTAATTGATTCTTTTATTGATTCAAATATTCAATTACTTTCTCATTTAATAAGTCAATCGTAATTTCTTCTTTTTCTCCCCCACGATGCTTGATTTCAATCGTTCCTTCACTAGCTTTCTTTCCAACTGTAATTTGAACTGGAATTCCAATTAATTCCATATCTTTAAATTTTACACCTGGTCTTTCATTACGATCGTCATAAATGACTTCAAATCCCATACTCTCAATAGATTGATATAGTTTGTCTGCAATCGTTTTTTGAACATCATCTTTTGGATTAATGACAACAAGAGCAATTTCAAATGGTGCAATTTGCACTGGCCATGCGATTCCCATATCATCAGCTCTCTGTTCTGCGACAGAAGTCATAATACGGGCTAAACCAATTCCATAACATCCCATAACAACTGGTTTCAATTTATTCTCATGATCCAAGTAATTTAATCCTAGACTCTCTGAATATTTTGTACCTAACTTAAAAGTATTTCCACATTCAATTCCTTTTTTAAATGTTAGTTTCGCACCACAATTTGGACATAAATCGCCTTCTTTTACATGAATGATATCACCAATTTTCTTTACTTTAAAATCTTTTAAATTGACATTTTTATAGTGATAATCTGTCTGATTTGCTCCTACGATAAAATTCTTCATCATTTGAACATGACGATCCATGATAATTGGAATAGAAAGAGAAATAGGTCCAGCAAAGCCCACACTCGCTTTAGTAACTCTTTCCACCTCTTCTGGTAGTGCTAAAACAGCTTCCTTCGCATTTAATAATTTTTTTAGTTTCTCTTCATTTAAATCACGATCTCCAGGAATTAAACAAGCATAAAATTTATCATCTATTTTATAAATTAATGTCTTTACAAAACGGCTTTTATCTTCCTGTAAGAAAGATGCGATTTCCACAATTGTTCCAGCATTAGGAGTATGAACTAATTCTAATTCTTTTTCCTCTTCATAGCTTTCTGTCTCATCGACAATACATGTACTTACCTCTAGATTCGATGCATAATCACAATTAGAACACAGTACAAGAGTATCCTCTCCAATATCTACAACTGCTTGAAACTCTTCTGATAGATTTCCCCCCATCGCACCAGTTCCAGCTTTTACAATCTTATAATTTAAACCAACACGATCCATAATATTTTGATAAGCGTGAAACATCTTTTGATAAGACTTATCACAAGCCTCGTCATCTACATCAAAACTATATGCATCTTTCATCATAAATTCACGAGTACGTATAAGTCCAAAACGTGGTCTTGGTTCATCGCGATATTTATTAGCAATTTGATAAATATTAAATGGCATATCTTTATAAGAATGAATCATTTCCTTAGCAGCATAAACGAATAATTCTTCATGAGTAGGACCTAATACATAGCCACGATTATAACGATCTTTTAAAGAAAACATATCATGTCCAAATACATCTTTTCTACCACTTTGTACATAGTAATCTTCCGGAATTAAAGATGGCATCAATAATTCTTGTGCCCCAGCCTTATTCATCTCATCACGAACAATGTTTTCAATCTTTTTTAATACTCTAAGTCCAAGTGGCATAAATAGGTAAATACCAGTTCCTACTTTTTTAATCATTCCACTACGGACAAAGTAATTTCCACTTCTTGTTTCTTCGTCTTTCGCATCTTCTCTTAATGTATAAAAAAACTGATTACTTAATCTCATATAAAACGCTCCCTCATAACCAATATTATACTATGTAAAAGATAAAATGTAAATTATGAAAAAAGGCATATTTTTACAATATTTTAAAGAAAAGTATAGTATATAGATATCTCTACTCCATCATTCATTTCTGCTCCTATATCCTTTCATTCTCTTTTCATTTTCGAACATCGTAAAAACACAACCTACTAATTCGGTTGTGTTCTAAGACGAATTTGTTTATCTGTTTTTGAATTTTCAGAATTTTCAACTACTTGATCTTTCGAAATAAAATTCAATAAATAACGTATTGTCTCTTTAATATAAAGATACATATCTTGAATAGGAACTTGATAATATTCAGAAATCTCTGAAATAGACATTACTTTTGTAGTTTGAAATCCGTAAAATAGATTTAAAACAGTATACTGTGACGCAGATATTTCTTTTCCGTTTTCATCTAATATTTGTTGTACTATTAAACGCAATGGACGTAAATCGCTTTCTTTTACTTCTTCCTGATCATCTCTTAGAGCTGTAAAAGAATCGGCAATTGGTCCTTCTGATAAAGCATCAGAATGAACAACTAAATAAGTTCCATGCTGTAATAACTCTTTTGTTTTTGAAATAGAAAGATGTTGTTCTTGGGCTAATTTTGCTATTGTCTTTTTCGGTTTCGTAATCCCGTAGTATTCATCTACAATTCTTCTTTCAGGTGGAGTAAGTACATATTGATTAAAAGCGAATTTTTCTTTTACTTGTTGGACATGACGTTCTAATTCCGATAATTGTGATTGCTGTTCTTTTTCTAATTTTTTAAGACGTTTTAAAGAATAATAAATCTGTTGTAAAATTGTATGCTCACTAAAACTTGGATATTTCTTTTGAATTTCTGAAATTGTATGTCTATGACAACCAATTCCATAATATAAAATTAGAAATTGTCTTGCTTGGTGCGGAATACTAGAATATTTTTTCAGTAACTTCTCAATGGTGTTTGGTAAAACAGAATCTAAAGCATGAATCACTGCTTCTTTTTTCAAAACAGTTTGTCTTTTCTTTGTATAGCTTGGTAAAGGCTGTCCATTACGAGTTGCGATATCACATTTTTTTAAAAAATTTACAACATTTAAATAACAAGAATATCCATTACAGCTTTTTCTATCTTTTTGTTCTAGTATTTCGATAAATTTCTTCTGATCAGGAAGTGGAATATAAGGTTCATATACATAATATAAATCTAATAATTGTTGATCATTTAAATTAATATACTGATCATTATTTCTTTTCTGCTCTAATAAAGGACTTCCTGATTTTAATTCTATTTTTACTTTCTCATAGTAAGTCCAAATAGTATTTTTCTTAATATCATTTCCTACTTTTTGATATACTTCCTCCCAACTATTAGAAGATATAATCGCATCCATCACAACTTGTTTAGCCGGGCTGAAATGATCACGATACTTTATATATAGATCTTTTATTTCTTCTTTTCCTGATTGAAAACGTTCTGTTTTCATTTTGACACCTCATTCCCCTGTTTTTTTGCTTATTATATAGAAAAAAATAAAAATTGTAAAGAAAAAACTGATAAATCAGTTTTCTATAAGCTCAATGTAAAAAATAATAATAAATCATGTAGTAGTTGATCTTTCTCATCATCTTGAAATAAATTATGAGTTCCTTCTGGATAAGTACGGTAATCGATGTTTTGATAACTAAGACTCATAAGTAAACTTTTCATTTCGTTTCCATATCCTCTTGTGATATCTTTTAAACCAACACCAATGAAGATAGGTAAATTTCGTCTCTTTAAATAATACGTTCCTTGATGATGAATCATATATCCAACCTCACATAGATGGTATAATCCTTTTGTCGTATATAAAAATGGAAATTGAGAATTACTTTTCTTTTCTACTTTTTTATAAAAACATTGATTCAGAAATATATTTTTAAAAAAAGTTGGTGTTACCATCGATAAATATTTATCGATGAATCTTTGTCGTTTTAGACCATTAAATAGTGCAATTGGATTAATCATAGCACAAGCGCGGATATGATCATCATATTCCTTTAGAAAATTAACAGCCATTAAACTACTATAGTCATGTGTTACAACAAAAAATGATAATCCCGAATGTAACCTAGAAATGGCCTCTATTACTATGTGAATATCTTGCACAAGTCCATTTGCTCCATCTTTTCCTAAATAACCTGCTTCCGATTCAATACGTACACTTTTTCCTGTCCCTCTATGATCATAACTAGCGCAGATAAATTGTTCTTTTGTGAAATATTCATAAACAGAGGTAAACATATCTTGGGTTTCATAAATCCCTGGAATAAATAAAATAATACCTCGTGGATTTCCCATTGGAGTTGCAATCGTAATAGATAATTGAAATTCATTATCATGGGCAAATGTAGTTGTAGTATTTAAATTCATATAATCCCTCCTCTTTATTTTAAGTTTTCAAATCCACTTCGTTTAAATAACTTTTCTAAATCATAATTCGTAAAAAATACAGTTGTTGGCCTTCCATGAGGACAATTAAATGGATTATCACAATTTCTTAAATCGTAAATTAACTGTTCTATTTCCTTCATATCAACATATTGATTGGCTTTGATAGCGTGTTTACAACTCATCATAGTTGCTACTTTTTCGTTAAACTTTTCAATTGAAAAATGTTTCCCTTCTTGAATCATAATTTCAATTATTTTACGAATACTTTCTTCTACATAATCTTTTGGTAACCATGCTGGATGTTCTTTAATTAATAGTGATTGATAACCAAATTCTTCTACAACAAATTTTAATTCTCTTAAAATATCTAATTTTTCTTTTATTAAAATAAATTCAGAACTAGAAAGTTCAATCGTAATTGGAAATAAAAGTGGTGTTGATGCAATATTAGGATTCCCCATTTTTTTCATATAATATTCATAATTAACTCTTTCTTTTGCAGCATGTTGATCAATTAAAAACATTCCTTCTTCATTTTGACAAATAATATAAGTTCCATGAACGATTCCTACAGGATACATCTCTGGCATTCTTTTCTTCATTTCTATTTCTTGATTATTTTCTTTTTGTGATTCTACTAAAATTGTTTCTTCATCTACTTCTTCTATAAAATCAGAATTGATTGGAATATCTTCTTCAAAAGTGATGATTGGTTCTGTTGGTTCAGAAATTTCTTTTTCTAGTGTTAACGTCTGCTCTACATACTTAGGACGTGGTATTTCCTCTTTTGGATTCATTTCTACTTCAGCATTTGGAATCAAGTTTTTGTGATGTAACTGTTCATGAATCATATTAGTAATTAATTCTTTTAATTCTTCTAGTTTACTAAATTTAATATCCATTTTTGTTGGATGTATATTCACATCTACTAAGCTAGAATCAACATGTATTTCTAATACGACAATTGGATATCTCGTATCTGGTTTGAATGAATGATAAGCATCGTTAATCACACGATTTAATTCTTGATTTCTAACAACACGACCATTGACAATCGTTACCATATGATTTCTAGAAGAACGATGTACTTCTGGCATAGAAATATATCCATAGATCGTATAATCTTCATCACTTGCACTTACTTCAATCATTTTACGAGCAACACTTAACCCATATACAGCTTTAATTGTCTTTAATAAATGATTTGTTCCATCTGTGTTTAATATCTCATTGTCATTATTGCTAAGTCGAAATTTAATATCTGGATGAGATAGTGCGATTTTATTGACATAATCTGTAATACTACCTAATTCAGCATATAAACTTTTTAAATGTTTTAAACGTGCTGGTGTATTATAAAATAGATTGTTTACTTGAAAAATAGTTCCTTTTCTTGCATCTCCACGCTCCACTGAGATCAATTTTCCACCACTTATTTTTACAATTGTACCTACATCTCCAGTAGATGTCGTAAGGGTTACTTCACTAACGGATGCGATAGATGGAAGTGCTTCTCCACGAAAGCCTAATGTTTCAATTCGATATAAATCATCTTCTGATGTCAATTTACTCGTCGCATGGCGTCCAAAAGCATTCACTGCATCTTCTTTATCCATTCCCGTTCCATTATCTGTTACTTTTATTTCTTTTGTACCAGCATCTTTTAATTCTATTTTAATTTCTGTTGCTTCTGCATCAATACTATTTTCTACCAATTCTTTTACAACAGAACTACAACGTTCTACCACTTCTCCTGCTGCAATTTTATTGGCTAAAATTTCATCCATAATATGAATCTTTGCCATTTATATCACCATTTTCATTTTACCACAAAATTCCCGTTTTTCATTTAAAAAAGTAGTCGTTATAAAACGACTACTGCATATTTCATTAAATTATAAATTGATTCAAACTTTTGTTTTAAAATAATTTTTCTTCCACTCCATGGATCTAACACAATATAATTTCCAGTAATGGAATTATATCCAGTTAATAACACAACATGTAAATTTAAAGGAACTTCTCCATCCCATGATGTTGGGTAATTAAAATTAGATGTAACATATACAACCACTGGTTTTCCTTGACGAATATAATTCTTTAAAGTGTCTACTCCATTCCCTGAAATATCTTGTACACTTCCATAATCTAATCCAAATCTAGTTAATGCATCAGGTGCGATCCAATGCGTCACATTTTTTGGTTCCAAATCAAAAATAGAATGAATAAATCCTTGATGTGGATCTGTATCATGTTTTGGCATTGCAGTTGCAAAAGAGTGCAAATTATGTTCTGTAGCAAGCCCTTTATACTGTAAAGCCATTAATAATGAAGCTGCCTCACATCCATTATAAACTTGATTCACTTTTTGATTAATAAAAGGAATTCCAGTGACTTCAATATAAGCTTCCTCAATCTTACGACGTTCTTCTTCCTCTTTTCTTTTCTTCTCTAAGGCAATTTGTCTTTGACGTTCTCGCTCCTCAGCTGCCTTTCTTTTTTGTTCTTCTTCTTTTTTAGTAATTGCCTCATTCACTAACTGAAACTTTTCTTCATATTTCCCGATAACCCATGTTTGTGGTATATTTTTCATAAATTGATATACATCTTGATACTCATCCCTTGTCACATCCGAACGCACAGTCATTAACTGTTCGTCTTGAAATAAACTTTTTAACTTAGAAATTGCTGTCTCTGTTTGAGATAATTGTTGCATTCCGAATTGAAATGATTCTTGTAGCAATTCTTGCCATGTTGGTGCAAGTTTAGAAAGTTTTTCCTGAAATGCTAATAAGTCGTCTTTTGTGATTTCTTCTTTTATCACTTGATTTTCAAAAAAATGATTAAGTTCTTGTTGTAAATCGTAAAACGTTTGAATTTTTTGATATTGTTTCTCTAATTTTTCCTTTTCTGATCCAGAACTCATCGCTTGAATTTGTTTTTTTAAACTCTCTAATTCTTTTTTTGTGATATCCAATCTCGGTTTCGTTTGTTGATCATCCACATATAACTGATTTAACATTTTTTCAGCACGACTCATCATCTTTTGTTCTAATTCTATTTTTTCTTCCCGATCCACTTCACTTGCATACCAAAAACCAGCACCAATTCCCAGTCCTGCCAAACACAAAAGACAAATTATACCAAGAATTTTTTTCATACTCCTATACTCCTTTACCATATTCTATTACAACCAATATATTCATTGGACTGCGAATATGATATTTACCTCTTTTAAGTCATAGAAAGCAGCGATCTTGAAATACAAGAAAACAATTACCTAAATACCCATTTTACGGTAACTCTTTGTACATAAATAAATCGTGCTTCATACCCTCACCTATTTTCTGTTACTATTAGTATAGCAAATTATCTACGAGATGAGAAGTCATTTGGAAATACAAATAACAAAAAAGATGCAATATGCAAAAAAATATTGACATCGTTTCAAAATAAAAATAAAATAAATTTATAGAAAGGAGAGTGTTAATATGTGTAAGAAAATTAAAACTTTGAAAGATTTCAACTATGATTACAAAGCCTATGCTAATTATTTAGAATCAGCTGAATGTGCTAATGATAATGGATATGATATTCTAGTAGATGTTCCTGGAGGTAATATTTACGAACGAACAGATGGAGATTGGACTAAAGGACATGGACATAAAAATGTAAAAAATGGATATGACCGTGATAAAGATTCTGAAAGCAGTAAAAATCGAAAATGGAAAAATCCTTGGTTTATATACATTGAGCGTTTAAATTTAACTCCAGAAGAAATTTTATTTTTACAAAACCATTATAATGACATAAAAAATAAAAGCAATGATAAAGCAGAAAACAGTTCATTTGTGAAAAAATTAAAATAAAAGGATTTTTTTCAATGGAAAAAATAATCAAAATCATTTATGATAAAAGTATAAAACATAGCCTTTTAAACCTAACCGACATTATGAATATACTAGCATTAGTCATTTCTAATAAACAATTAGATAATTATATTTCTAATATAGAAGTTCAAAAAAAAGATGCAAAACAACTGCTTCTTATTCTGAATATAACAAAAAAATTATAATATATAAAGAAGCAGTCATGTCAATGATTCAAAATCTTTGCAACAATTTACGAATCATTAATAATTTTGAAAAAACATTATATATAAATTTATCAATATTCCAAGTTATTTTACATGAAATAGAACATGCTAATCAGTTAAAAAAAATAATGACCGTAAACGATTTAGAAACATTTATTATCAGAATATCTCGTTTAGTTAATTTCAACAATTCATATTTATATGAATATGCTCCACATGAAAGATTTGCAGAAATCATATCATATACTGAAATAAAGAATATGTTATACTATATAATTGATGAATTAAATGAGTTACCTTCTATTATCAATACAGAAATATTGCAAAGGTTATTAAGAGGATATCATTTTTCTAATGACATGATCCAATACCCGATAAATACATATTTTCAAATCGGAGAAAAAGCAAAATTACTAGAAGTGTTTGAATGGTATTCCCAAAACAATAAAACAGCTTTTTTACAAGTTGCAAAACAGTATAATTATCAAGACAGATTGTTATATGGTTTTCCAATATCAACTGATGAATATTTTTGTTCAATGAAAAAATTAATTTTTTCATTGAATTCTTATTTTAGCAACAGAATCAACATAAAATTATAATATAATCAAAAGGAGATATTTACTATGAAAATAGAAACAGAAGAATTACAGTTCAACAATCACGGTGAAAAATATCCTGACGGATACAGAATAGTATATTTTTATCATGATCATTATTTAGTTGGCGAATATTGTAAAACGATTGAAGGATTCATGATTGGACTTTCCGATTGTAATCCCATATTGGATGAAACTGATATTCCAAATTTTATATCCATTGAAGATTTACTGGTGAAAAGCTTAATTAGAGCAAATAATGCAGAAAGAATTGCCCTGTATAAAACTGATGGAACATATATTGCATCACTAGACAATAAATCTATGAAATTAAAATAAATAGTATATGAAACTACATCATATACTATTTATTTAATCCATTTCTTGTAAAAAATCATATAAGTTTTGGGCCACTTGATGTGGTAATATTTCTTCTAATTCTTTTACAGATACTGTTTTTAGTTTCGATGTGGAATGATATTTTTTGAGAAGTTGTTTTCTTCTCTTTTCTCCAATCCCTTCTACATGATCTAAGACACTCTCTAAAGCACCTTTACTACGTAATTGTTGATGATAATGAATTGTAAAATTATGGACTTCATCTTGCATTCTTTCCAAATAGTAAAACAAATTACTGCGTTTATCAATATCAATTTCTTGTAATGGATCAAAAGCTAATAATTTACTTGTTGCATGGTGATTATCTTTTTTTAATCCAACAACCGGAATTTGCATTCCTAACGATTCTAATACTTCTCTTGCTACATTAATTTGTCCTGTTCCACCATCCACAATAATTAGATCAGGTCGTTCTAAGTTATCTTTTAATACACGGAAATATCTACGGTAAATCGCTTCTCTCATCGTTCCATAATCATCATTCTTATCAACACTAATTTTAAATTTACGATAGTCATTTTTACTTGGTTTTCCATTTTTAAATACAACCATACCCGATACATTATAACTTCCAAATAAATTAGAATTGTCGAATAATTCAATCCGATTTAATTGTTCTAAATGTAAAATATCTTTTAATTCATCATTGGCACCAATTGTTCTTTCCTCATCTCTTTGAATCAATTCAAATTTTTCATTTAAAGCAATCTCTGCATTCTTACAAGCCATATCTACTAACTTCTTTTTTACTCCACGTAATGGAACATGTATTGGTACTTCTAAGTAGCTAGATAATTCTTCTATCCCAGAAATTTCTTTCATCATAATTTCTTTTGGTAGTAAAACATCTTTCTCATAAAATGTTGCGATATACCTAGAAACTTCATTTTCTACTTCATCTACTAATGGAAAAATTGCAGAATGTCTCTCTAATATTTTTCCACCACGAATAAAAAATACTTGCATGGATAAATAGCCTTTATCTACATAGTAACCAAATACATCACGGGCGGTTGTATCATTGATTTCAACTTTTTGTTTTTGTAGTGTAATTTGAACATAGTCTAGCAATTCTTTTAATTCTTTGGCGCGTTCAAAATTTAAGTTCTTACTTGCTTCATACATATCTGTTTCTAATTTTTGAATAACAAAAGAAGCATCTCCTCTTAAAAACTTTAAAATTTCCTCTTCCAAATCTTTGATACGTTCTTTTGATACTTGATTTGTACAATAACCTAAACACTGTCCAATATGGTAATAAAGACATGGCTTTTTTTGATATGTACGACATTTACGTAATGGATAAATACGGTTAAGTAAATTGACTGTATTACGTGCAGCTGTTACATTTGGATAAGGACCAAAAATACGAGTTTGGTTTTTTCTTTTACGATTGACATTACGAACAATACTAAGACGTGGTACTGATTCGTTTGTAAGTTCGATATAAGGATATCTTTTATCATCTCTTAATAATATATTATATTTTGGATCATATTTCTTAATTAGATTTAACTCGAGTACAAGGGATTCTTTTTCACTCCCCACTACAACGTATTCAAAGTCTCTAATCTCACTGACTAATCGTGCAGTTTTTCCAGTATGAGTTCCTCTAAAATAAGAACTGAGGCGATTTTTTAACTTTTTTGCTTTTCCAACATAAATAATTGTTCCATTTTCATTTTTCATCAAATAACAACCTGGTTTATTTGGAACTAAGCTTAACTTTTCTTTTAACATAAATCCCCTCCTTATTTTCTTTTTTGTTTTTGTCTTTCTTTTTCCTCACTCGCTAAATACTTGTATACTTTACTTGCTACATAATAAATACCCATCATAGCAAAAGATGAAAATCCTACCTGATTATTATGAAGTCCTGATAATAAGCCACATGACATAAGTAATTTTGCAATATAAGAAATTTTCTCATTTTGTTTTACTGAATCTTCTTCATGTTCTTTGATATAAAGAGCAGCTTGTAATAATGCAAGGGTACCAGCATCTCCAATAATATTTAAATAACATTCATTGGCATAATGAATAAATGCGATTCCAAGACAAACAGCACTTACTCCTATTTTTACTTTTCGATATGCTTGTTTTTCTGCTTCTTTTCTAGATTGTTCTGTCAAAGAATCGGTAATACTATGTTTCCACATGTAAGAAAAGGCATTCATATCACTTGTTGGATATAAATTTCTCGTGTTTTTTTCACTATTTAAAATATCGATAAATGCTTGTACTTCTTCTTCTGTTGGTTCTGAATAAGAACTTTCCTCATGATTAGATAAAATAAATGACTTTATTTTTTCGACTTCCTCTTCATTTGGTTGTGATAAATTTATTTCAACTTGAATTAACGCATCTAAAACTCGTTTATACTGTAACATTGCTTGTTCTAACTGTATTGGAGTTGGATCTTCTAAATCAAATACATCGCGATATAATGAAAATATATTTTCCAAGTCTTGATTTGTAATATCTAAATATGATTGTAATATACCATTATCATTCATCTTCTTTAAAAAGGATAACATTTCATCATCTGTAAAAACAATGATATCTTCATTTTGTACCATAATATCCCTCTTTCGTGTTCCTATTATAACACAGAAAAATAAAAATGCCTATTCAAAGCATTTTTATCCACTTTTTCTAAATCTATTATACGTGAATTACTTTCTTCTATAAATTCAAACTATGAGTCATTGCCTTCCAATAATATAACATCCTCTATTTCATCATAACTAGGTAAATGTTTTAACATTGCATCTTTAATTTCTTTTTTATAAAATGGAATTTCTTCAAATCGATCTAATGGAATCCATTCCAAACTAGAATCTAAAATAGGATCTTCTGTCTTTACGAAATATATATATTCTAGTGGTTTCGTATTTACATCATATACTCTTCCTCTTCTCACTTGAATGTGTAATCCATATTTCATCAAGAAGTTTCTTACTAAAGCCTCTTTTAAAAATTCATCTTGAATCACAATTCCACCTGGCAATTGATATTGATCTTTTACTTTCTCTAACAAAATTTTATTTTCTTTGATAAAAATTCCTCTTACATACATTTTATCATACATACGTCTCACCTATTAATAGTTTATGTTGTTTCTTTTCTTTTTTTGACAAGATTGATATAATAAATACTGAGGTGTTCTCATGAGAGGAATTGAAACAGAATATATCCATGAAATAGAGATTAAAAAATCAAGATTTATTGCCCTTATTGTGCCTATTTATCATGTAGATGATGTAAAGAAAAAATTAGAACAAGTAAAAAAAGATTATCCCGGAGCAACCCATTACTGTTATGCATATATTCTTTTACAAGAAAAGAGATGCAGTGATGATGGAGAACCTTCTAAAACTGCAGGTCAACCTATTTTAAATGTCTTAGAAAAACAACAACTTTCCTATGTTTTAGCAATCGTCATTCGTTATTTTGGCGGAATTAAATTAGGAGCTGGTGGACTTGTCCGTGCTTATACAAATGCAGTAATTCAAGTCTTAGAAAAAGCACATATTTACCCAATGGGATTAAAAAAACATATCAAAGTAACTTTTTCATACGAATTTGAACAACAATTTTTAAAACAGTATTCTAGTTTTGAAATAATTCAAAAGACTTATTTAGATATCGTTACTTATGAAGGATATCTCGATGAGGAAAAAATAGCTTCTTTATTGCAACAAAAACATGTTCATGTAGAAATACTAGAATCTTGTTATCGTATCTTAAAAGACTGAAATGCTTTATCATTTCAGTCTCATTTTTTTGTCTTTTCTTTCACTTTTTTACAATAATGTGACATAGAAAAATAAACAATTGGTAAAAGAATTCCTTGATAAATAAAAGAAAAAGGAATTGCCCAATTAGAAAGCGTTGAAATTTCTTGTAAACTTTTATCAAAATCTTCTTGATTTTCCATTGCGTGAAAAATTTTTAAGTTCATATAGATCAAAGTCATTCCAGCAATTGCTCGTACATACTCTTCCTGATATATTTGATCAATTACAGGAACACTAAAAACTCCAGTAATTAATATTTTTAACAATAAATTGATTCTTTTTTCTTCTTTTTCTTGGAGTGCATAATCATTCATTTGACTCACAGCATATTTCCATGCGAAAGATAGAGAATTAAGAATATCACTTTCATAAACTCGTGATTCTTCTACTTCTTCCGTATTTAATATGTCGATAAAAGATGCGATTTCCTCTTCTGTCGGTTCTGGATATCCTTCAATATGATTTAAAAAATCACTATTCAATATATAAGTAATAACTTGCATTTCTTCTTCTGTAGCAATATCAAATTCAGAGACTGATTGCATTAATGAAACGACTAAGTTTGCCCAATACATATGATACTTTGTTAATTCTGTTGTATATTTTATATAAAGTTCTTTGGTTTCAATAAAAGATTGATACTGTAAATAAAGATCATCTAAATAGTCAAAAAGTTGTCCCATTTGCTGATACATCTCTTCTACTTCTTTCATAGCATAAGAAAATTCATTCAATGTAATGTTTTGTTCATAACAACGTTTAATGAATGCATGTAACTCATCAAGAGAATATATAATTTCCATATGATTTTCCTTCTTTATCTCATATATTGCTTTCCGGCTTCTTTTTTAAAATGAGAAGAAAGTAATAATGCAAGTGGAATTGATACAATAGAAATCGGAGTTAAATGAGAATCGATACATCCATACAAAATACCCCATATCATAAAATACTTTGACAAATAAGAAATATTTTCATACTTCTGTTGTAATGTTTTATAATGATCGTTAAATACATGGTATGCAATCATACAAGTTAAAAGCATTCCAGATACACCAATTGTAGAGAGCATTGACCTAAAATAAATAGAAGAAAAAGCACAAAGAGATGTAATTCCAGTAAATAATAACATCGTTTTTACTTTAGCATTCTCATCACCTATTTGATTTTCCCAATAATCTGCTGTTGCGAACTTCCATAAACAAGAATAATAAGATAATTCTTCGTTGTCAGTACGATATTCTTGATATGTCAATATGTCTATCATTGTCTGTACTTCTTCTTCTGAAACTGGTAAGAGTTCTCCTTCTATCTCTTCTATATGATTTAAGAAGTCTGTTAAAAAATAAACTTCTTGTGATGTCGGTATTGAAAAACTCTGAATGATATCTTCCATTTTCGCACTTAACTCAAAAATATTTTTATTTTCGGGAATTTCCTCATATTGTTTTAGAAAAGCTTCAATTTCTTCTGGTTGAAAGGCATTTGCTGCTAATAATTCTTTTTGATACTGCTTCATATTTCTACTCCTCTTTTTTTTATTGTAACATATATTTTTTAAATGATAACAATATTTCTTTTTTTCGGAGGAAAAATAACTAACGCCATTCTTTTCTCTTTTGTTTTGGTCTAACAAATTGGTGCAGAAGCCGTTCTTTGATAGAATATAATACTTCTTTTTCTTGTTCTATCTCTTTTATTTCTTTTGGCTGTTCTTCGCAGTATGTATTTGCCATTAAAAGATAGACATGTTCTAACATCCAAATATCTTCTCCATCAATATTAGAAGATGAAATTCGTTTCATTTCTCTGTTTACTAAATCAGGGTATTTAAAAATTGTTGTGATCATGTGAATTTCTTTTTCAGTTAGTTCATCTTGAAAATGCCATGCTTTTAAAATATGATCTAAGGAACAAGATGGAAATCCATCGATTGCTCCATAAATATTTCCGTCTGTTTCTAAAAGTTCTCCATTCTCTAAGTTTTTGATTTTATCTTGTTCATACATCCCAATCAGTGGTGTAATTACACCGCAATTATTTTTGATTCCTAAGTATATGTCTTTTCTTTTTATCATAAATAAGTCCTTTCTAAGCACAAAAAAGCAGTATGTATATACACACTACTTAAAACATACTGCTTTTAACAAACTACATACTACTTATTTTGATTCATTTGTTTCATTACTTCTTCTGCGAAGTTTTCTTCACGTTTTTCAATTCCTTCTCCAACTTCAAAACGAATCATTTTTACAATCGTACCACCATTGTTTTTTACATATTGTGATACTGTAACATCACCATCTTTAACAAATGGTTGTTCTGCCAAACAAATTTCTTTATAGAATTTTTGAATTCTTCCTTGTACCATTTTCTCAGCAATTTCTTTTGGTTTTCCTTCATTCATTGCTTGTTCTGTTAATACTTCTTTTTCATGATTTACAACTTCTTCAGGTACTTCTTCTTTGGTTACATATTGTGGTCTCATTGCAGCCGCATGCATTGCAACATCACGTGCTACTTCTTCATTTGCTCCATCGATTACTGTTAATACTGCAATTTTTCCTCCCATATGAATATATGCACCAAAATGTTCAGAATCCTTCTTCTCTACTTTTGCAAAACGACGGAAACTTAATTTTTCCCCAATTTTAGCAATTTTTGCAACAAGTAAATCATTTAATCCATCTTCTTTTAAAACATCTTCTACATCTGTTGCATCTGTCTTTAACACAGTATTTAAAATAGAATCTACTAATTCTTTAAATTCTGGGTTTTTTGCAACAAAATCTGTTTCAGAATTTACTTCTACAATTGCAGCTTTATTTCCATCGATTTTAATTTCTGCAAGTCCTTCTGCAGCAATACGATCTGCTTTCTTAGCTGCTTTAGAAATTCCTTTTTCTCTTAACCAATCGATAGAAGCTTGCATATCTCCATTATTTGCTTCTAATGCTTTTTTACAATCAAGCATTCCAGCACCTGTTTTTTCTCTTAATTCTTTTACGGCACTAGCACTTACCATATTATTTCCTCCTCTTTACAAAAGTTAGATGATAAAAATCATCTAACGTTTTTTATTTTAAAGCATCAATTAGTTCTGCTTTTTTCATTGTTGAGTATCCTTTAATATCTTTTTGTTTTGCTAACTCGCGAAGTTGACTTACAGTCATTTTAGATAAATCAGTATCAGTGGCTTTTTCTTCTTTTTTTGTTTCTTTTACTTCTACTTCTTTTACCTCTTCTTTTGTCACTTCTGCTTCTTTTTCTTCTTTTACGTTAGAATTATTTTCTTTTACCTTTTTATCAAATGGTTTTTTGAAACTACGTTTTTCAAATCTCTTTGGTTCTTTACGTTTTACACTATCTACAGCACGAGCCATGATTTCACTTGCTTGTGATTTATCATCAGCTTTTACATATTCGTTCATTTTTCCACCAGTTACTTCGCAAATTGCATTTGCCATAACTCCAGTAATTAAACGTACTGCACGAATTGCATCATCGTTTCCTGGAATTACATAATCAACATCATCTGGATCGCAATTCGTATCTACAATTCCAAATACAGGAATTCCAAGAATTCTAGCTTCGTGAATTGCATTTGCTTCTTTAGATGGATCTACAATATATAATGCATCTGGTAATTTATGCATTTCACGAATACCACATAATAATTTATTTAATTTGTCGTACTCTTTCTTTAAACCAATTACTTCTTTTTTAGGTAATACATCAAATGTACCATCTTTTTCCATCTTTTCAATTTCTTCTAAACGTTTTACTCTTCTACGAATGGTTCTGAAGTTTGTTAAAGTTCCTCCTAACCATCTTTCTGTTACATAGTAACTATTTGAACGAATTGCTTCTTCTTTAATTGCTTCTTGTGCTTGTTTTCTTGTTCCAACAAATAAAACCTTTCCACCATTTTCTGCAATTTTCTTTAGAGCTGCATAAGCTTCTTCAATCTTTTCTGCAGTTTTCTCTAAATCGATAATATAAATATCATCTCTTGAAGTATAAATATACTCCTTCATTTTTGGATTCCAACGTTTTGTTTGATGTCCAAAATGAACACCAGCTTCAAGTAAATAACTCATTGACACAACTGTCATATTTTCATTCCTCCTTTTGTTAAGCCTCCATTGTTTCGAAACGACACCACCAATCGGCACTAGGCGCCGAAATTCACAATGTGTGTAATAAAAAGCCATAACTAATATACCACAAAATATTTGGAAATAGCAAGAAAAAAATCATCTTTTCAAAGGAAAGATGAGAATTTACTTTTTAATATATGATAATGTTTTTTGTTTCTCGTGTTCCTTTAAAGTAAAAATATGATTTCCAACTTCGAAAGAATAATCAGAAGTAAGTGAAATATCTCTTTCTGTATTTAATAAATAACGAGTGTCATTCCATACAAAGGAATATAACCCTTCTTTAATACGATGCATATAAAAATACAAATCGTTATTTTCATTACTTACCATAATATCAAAGTTACAATACTCTGCTTCTAAATATTCGTGTTCTTTTGTTTCTTGTTTCATAAATATCTCCTTTCGCTGCATTAAAAATATGCGGATAAAAAAAGAAATATGACAATTTCTTTTTTATAACATTTCTGACAATTTATTTCTGATTTTTGTACTCACTGTACTCATGTCTGTTTTTCCTTTTAATTTTGGAGTGACTTCTTTCATAATACGCCCCATATCTTTCATACTTTCTGGGCTTATTTCCAAAAATGCTGCATCGATGATTTGATCTACTTCTGCCTCGCTTAATTGTTCTGGCATATATTCTTCTAAAATTTTAATTTCTGCATTTGTCTGATCGATCAAATCCTGACGATTTCCCTTTTCAAATTCTGTGATTGATTCTTTTCTTGTCTTAATTTGTTTTGCGAAAATTCCAATGACATCTTCATCTGTCAATTCTTTTTTCTGATTAATTTCTTCTAACTGCATTGCTCCTTTTACCATACGAAGTACGGTTAATCTCTCTTTATCTTTTTCTTTCATAGCAGTTACAATATCTTTCAAAACTCGTTCTTTCACAAGTATCCCTCCATTCACAAAAGAAGCCTTGCGGCTTCTCAAATTAGTTGTAACTTCTTTCCCTACGTTCCTTTTTACGACTATTCTTTCTAGCCTCTTCTTTACGAATTCTTCTTTTTACTCCAGGTTTTAAGTATCCTTCCTGACGTTCACGCACTTTTTTAAGGGAGCCGTTTTTAATGCCTCTTTGTTTCATCATTCTTAAAGCACTATCGAGTCCATCTTTTCTCACTACTACTCTTTCCATGACATTTCCCTCCCTTCTTTTGCTAGAGCTATTATACCATGTTTATCCCCTATTTTCAACAAAAAGATAAGAAATATAAGAAATTTGTCAAATCGTCACATTATTCGTAAAAGCAAATATTTCCGTCTATCACTCTGCGAATTGAAGACCCAAGACTACGTCCCAATTCTAAGAGGATTGTGATTCCACGTACCATGGATGACACCAGTGAACCACTGATGTCTCCACCATGAATCTGTTTTAATTCTTCTTTTGATAATCTCACTCACACACCTTGGGATGAACAAACCCATCAATAACCCCTATTACAAAAGAGACAATGCTACCAATTCCTAAAATAATTCCTATGTGTATTTCACCTCCATAAACATGTTTTAATTCTTCTGTTTCTAACTGTTTCACATCATCACACTCCTTATCCATTCTTGCCATTGGTGGTACTTTGATTGCTTCTTTGTGATCTCATATAATACATAATTACCCTTCTTATTTTTCTCATTTGGTAAAGTCACTTTTAATGTTACAAAATAATAATTTTGCCCATCTTCTTTCTGCATCACTTCTTCTTTAATAGATACAACTTCACAGAATGAATTTCCACAATTCCATGTTTGAATCGTATCTAAATCTGTTTTTGATAAATAGGTTTGTATATGATTTTTCTGACTGACAATTCCATAAATCATCTTTTTCTTAGTAGTTGGAATCCATAAAAATAAGATACCGAAACATAACAAGATCATACCTGTTATTATTAATAATATATTGGCATTTCGATTTAAGGTTTGTTCTGTTGCCCACGTCTCTTTCACTCTTTTTCCTCTATTATTTTTTTATCTTTTAAAATGATATGACGGCCGAATAAATCACGGTTATTCAAACGATGAGAAATGACAATGATTGTTTTTTGAAAATAAGTATAAAATAAATTTTTTATGATTTGTCTTTCTAAAGAAACATCCATTTCACTAAAACCTTCATCAATCAATAAAACATCAAATGGTTGGAGCAATAATCGCGCTAATACGACACGCTGTCTTTCACCACCTGATAAATTATAACCATGATTCATAATCGGTTGTTGAAACCCTAATGGATGCGATTTGATCAATTCATCAACTCGTGTACACCGTAAGATACTTACAAGCATTTCTTTTGATACTTTTCTTCCAAGCGTAATATTTTCAAACAATGTTCCCTGAAATAAACGTTCTTCTTGTGTTAAAAGAACGATCCGCGATTGCAACTGTTCTTTCTGATAATCACAGAGATCTAACTGATTTAAAAACACTTGATTTCTAGCAATAGTTAAACGACCACTCAAACACCTTAAAAAAGTACTCTTCCCACTTCCACTGTTTCCTGTAAATAAAATTTTCTCTCCAGAATATATATTGATATCTATATTTTGCAACACTTCATTTCCATTGTGATAATCATATGAGAAGTGTCGGCAGGAAAGTTGATGAAAAGAAAATTCCGAGAATACAGTTGTTGTTTTTTCCTTGGAAAAAAATGGTGTCAATCGTTCATAGTAAAACTTGACTTTCATCCAAACATCACTCATCCTTGCAGTTGTCTGTAAAACTGGAACAAGCGATTGCCATACAGTAATAAAGAAAATAAAATTACCGATTGTCATCTTGTCCATGCTTGCCATAATACTAAAATAGAGAAACAAGTATAAATGGAAAACGCAAAATATAATTTGATAAAAACACTCCATCCATTTGTGTTGGTGAAAATAATGAAGGAGATATTGACTCAAACGAAATAATTTCTTCCGATATTTCTTGATAAAACTCGTTTCTAAAGAAGCTGTTTTTAAAAAAGATTGATTTTCCATACTTTCTAAAAAGAACATATGACTGTGATTCATCTCTTCCCGGCTTTGTTTTTCGACCGGTTGTAATCTTTTCGCAATCCATAAATCATAAACAATTGTAAATATGAAAAAAGGAACTAGAAAAAAAGCAAAATTTATCTGTATCATACAAAGACATAAAAACAAGAAAAAAGCGAGCGCAAGATCAAAGAGAAGATATTGGATGAGTTGAAATACAGAGGAGATCCATACATATAATTCTTCTCTTTTTTCGGTAAAGAAGGAAGGACGACTTTGCAGAACACTTTCTCTTTGATCTTTTAAGATTGTTTGATACAAATAACTATCTAGGAGAAGTTGAAGTTGTAGTTGTAAAGTAAATAAATATTTTTGAACGAAGTACTGATAACTTGTACGAAATAAATGTAGTAGTAAAAAGGTGAAAAATAAAACATAAAAATAAGATTGTTCTCTTTGAAGAGATACTCCATTGATAAAATATTTTGCGGTTAATGAAGTGCCAACTTGTAGAAGCAAAAATATTACCACAAGTATAATTCCCAGACCAATTGTTTTCTTATGGTGTAAAAGAAAGGTGCGTAAAATGTACTTTAAAGTTTGATTTTCCTCTTTTACAATCATACCTGTTGGTACAACATGAATCATAATTCCAGTAAATTGACTTTGAAATTGTTTCCACGATAAAATACGAATTCCTTCTTTGGGATCTCCGATCCATACTTTCTCTTTCTTTGATGAAATACGGTATATTACTACATAATGGTTTTCTAATGCTTCATTTTTCAAAAGAACAATACTCGGTAATAGAAATTTCCCTTCGATCCAATGTTTCCAGTCATATCGTTTTCCTTCGGCATAAAAACCATGTTCATTTAGAAAAGTAATCATATGATAAGCACTTGTACCATGACTGCTTAAACACAGTTTTTCTTTTAATTTTTGATAATCATAATTGCCATTATAATACCTTAAAATACTTTTAATACAGGCAGGTCCACAATCATTCTTTTCTTCTTGTATATAACATGGAAATTTTCTCATACTTCATCCTCTCCTACTTATTATTTACTAGATTACTTGGACAATTTCCTGCAAAAAAAAGAAAAAGAATTAATTTTCTTTTTCATAAATGTGAAGCCATTTAGAACCATAGCGTTTTTCTTTTAATAATTTAAGAGAAGTTTCAATTTCTTCTTCATTGTCTGTTTCACAGACAATTTTTACTCCAGGCTTCAATAAACCATAGATTTCTAACTCTTCTAAAATTTTTGTCATGAAATGATATTTATATGGAGGATCTAAAAAAATGACTTGAAATTGAATTTCTCGTTCTTTAAAATAACGCAGTGCTTCTAAATAATCTTTCTTTAATACCACTGCTTCTTCTGTTATTTTTAATGTACGTAAATTTTTTTCAATCGTCTGAATACAAATCTGGTTAAAATCTACAAAATATACTTACTTTGCACCATTGCTAATTGATTCGATTCCTAGATGTCCAGAGCCACTAAATAAATCCAAACAACAAGAATCAGGAATATCACTCTGTAACATTGCAAACATAGATTCCTTGACACGATCCATAGTTGGTCTCGTTCCGGCAATCTTATGTCCATCTAAAAATCTTCCTTTATATTTTCCACTAATGACACGCATAAAATCATCTCAATTCTGGTGTTATTATAACATGTTTTGCGACATTCTAGCAAATATTATGATTGCATTGTAGAAAGTACTGACTCTATAAATTCTACTGCTTCTATTGCCTTTTCAATCCGATCACTTGTTCTTAATTTATAAAATGCACGTACTTCTTCTAAAAAATCTCTCAATTTTTCAGGATCACGATTTAATTCTTTATACCAATAAGAATGACTTCGTAGATAGCTGATATACTGTTCATTACTTTTTAATGTAAACTGAGTTTCTAATGACATGTTAATCCTCAAAATGTTTATAAATTGGACGTGGTTTATAAGCTGGTTTTACCTCTTCTTTAGGAGTTTTATTTCCTAATTCTTGTAATAATCCAACTACACGTTGTAAGCTAGAAACACCATTTTGGACAGTATTTAAGTCAATTCCTTTTAATAAAGAAGCCATTCCTAATAATCCATCAGTAATATTTTTCGCATCTGCTGATGTATGATTTGTAACTACTGGTGTTTCTTTTTTTAAATATGGATTCCATGCACTTTCTTCCTCTCCATATAAATCATATAACTCATAAAACTTCTGCCAATCCATTTCCCCTGTACGTACATATTTAATTAAACCGGGATTCTTTCTTACAAATGTTTTAAATGCATCTACTTTTGTCACAAGCATCACCTATAATTCAATATATGTAAAAAAAAGGAGAATTATCTCCTTTTCTCATCAATTTCTTTTTTAATATTTTGAACAAACTCTTCTAATTTTATTTTTTGTTCTTCTTTTTGACCAAATTTACGAACATTGACAGTCTCTGTCTCTTTTTCTTGATCTCCTAATACTAAATTATATGGAATTTTACGAAGTTGTGATTCTCTCATACGATAACCTAACTTTTCATCACGACTATCAATTTCAACACGTACTCCAATTTGTTCTAATGCTTCTTTTACTTTTTCCGCATATTCTAAGTGATATTCACGATTCACTGGAATAATGTTTACTTGTACAGGAGCTAACCAAGTTGGAAAATGTCCGGCAAAATGTTCTGTAATAATTCCAATAAATCTTTCAATTGATCCAAAGATAACACGGTGTAACATAATTGGACGTTTTTTACTTCCATCTTTATCTACGTAAGTAATATCAAAACGTTCTGGTAAATTCATATCTAATTGAATGGTTCCACATTGCCATACACGTCCTAGAGAATCTTTGACATGGAAATCTAATTTTGGTCCATAGAAAGCACCATCTCCAGGATTTACTTTGCAAGTTTTACCTGCATGTTCACACGCTTTGGCAAGTGCTTCTTCCGCTTTATTCCAAACTTCAATGGAACCGATATATTTTTCTTCTGGACGAGTTGATAATTCGATTTCATAAGATAATCCAAAGATATTATAAACACGGTCAATAAAGGCAATTAAACGGATAATTTCTTCCTCTAACTGTTCTTCTGTTAAGAATATATGAGCATCATCTTGGGTAAAAGTACGAACACGGAAAAGACCATTTAAAGCTCCACTGGCTTCATGTCTATGAACTTGACCTAATTCTCCTAAACGAAGTGGGAAATCACGATAAGAATGTAATCCATTCTTATAAACAAGTAATCCCCCTGGACAGTTCATCGGTTTAATCGCAAACTCTTTCTCATCAATTTTAGAAGTATACATATTATCTTGGTAATTCGCCCAATGTCCTGAAATTTCCCATAGATCACGATTTAACATAATTGGTGTTTTAATAAATAAATATCCTTCTTTTTTATGTTCTTCATACCAGAAATCCTCTAACGTTTTTCTTAAAGTCATACCATTTGGTAACCAGAAAGGAAATCCTGGACCATATTCACTAAACATAAAAAGTCCTAATTCTTTTCCAATCTTTTTATGATCTCTCTTCTTAGCTTCTTCTAAGAATTCTAAATGTTCTTCTAACTGTTCTGGAGTTTCAAAACATACTCCATAAACACGTTGTAACATCTTATTTTTAGAATCACCTTTATAGTAAGCACCACTTACTTTTAATAGTTTAAAGTTCTTACATTTTTTCGTAGATTCGACATGTGGTCCTCTACATAAATCAATAAAGTCATCTTGTTTATAAGCACTAATAACTTCTCCATCAGGCATATTTTCAATCAAATCAATCTTATATGGATCATCGTGAAACATGTCTAATGCTTCTTCTTTAGAAAGTTCTACACGTGAAATTCTCTTATCACTTTTCGCAATCTTTTTCATTTCTTTAGAAATTTTATCTAAATCATCTTCTGATAATTTTGTATCTCCAAGATCCATATCATAGTAAAAACCTTCATCGATTACAGGTCCTACCCAAAACTTTGCATTCGGATATAATCTTTTTACCGCATGTGCTAGTAAATGAGCACATGAGTGATTTAAAACACTTAATTTTTCATTTGACTTAATATTATTCATATTCTCTCCTTCTTTCTAATAAAAAAACGCTACCTGAAAACCAGGAGCGTGTATACGCGGTACCATCCTTATTTGTACTTAATTAGATAACGGCATAGACCGGAATTCTCTTTCGAGTTCAGCTCATAGGTAGTAATATTTTAATCCTTTTACAGGTTCTCACCATTCCCTGCTCTCTTTCAAAAGTAATTTAAAATATCATGTCCTAATCATTGCTTTTGATACTATCATCATATATCTTTTTTTATATTTTGTCAATGATGATGACCCAACATCACACTAATCATTAAAATAATGACTCCAATAACCACACCAAGAACTGTACTCTTTTCTTTTTTGTGTTCCACTAAATGTGGGAATAATTCAAAAATCACAATATAAGAAACCATCCCTGTTGTAACTGCTAGTAAAATACCTAGTAAAAAGTCATTCATAATACTACTCATAAAGAACATTAAAAGTCCTCCAACAAAAGTAGAAATCGAAGTTAATAAAATCATAAATAATGTAGTCTTCCACTTCTTATCAGATGTATAAAAAGTAGAAGTTAATACCATTCCCATCGGAATATTATGAAGACCGACACCAATACACATTAAAAGTCCTAATTCTAAAGAACTCATAACACTTGTATAAATTGCCATCCCTTCAATCATATTATGTACAATTAATGCGATACTAGACACAATTCCAATATGTGTTAAATTTTCTTCATCAACTTCTTTTTTCTCATCAGCATGATGATCTGGAATAAAGAAATCTAAAAATTTTAAAATACAAATTCCTACAGCAATAAAAAATCCCAAATAACAAATTGTAATAATTTCGTTTTGGCCATCACTTAGATGTTCAAAACTCTCCGGCAATAATTCTAATAACACTAATGATGTCATAACACCAAATGCCATACTAATCGAAAAATTCATCACCTTATGATTATTTTTCGTTGTCATAACAATAAAATAACCAATCAATATAAATATTCCTACAATAAAAGTAGCTCCTAAAGCCCATGCTACACTCATAGTCATCCCTCTTTTGCATACATTTCATTTTAACATATTTTCACATTGATTTCAAACTCACAAAAAAGATTAGTCATAATTGACTAATCTTAAGATTCAGGATTTACTTCTGGTGGTAACTCCGGATCAGTTGGTTCCACCGGTGGTTCTGTTTTTTCTGGTGGAGTTGGACTTGGTGTTGGACTTGGATCAGGTGTTGGAGAAGGACTTGGAGAAGTTTCTGGCTTTGTTGTAGTTTTCTCATCGTCTTCAGTTTCTTTTTTTGTCGTTGTTGAGCCAGTGTTAATCGTAAGTGTTTTTACAAATTCGATATCTGCTCCATATGGTACAGATTGGCTAACTACTCTAGAACCATTTCCGGTTACATTAATTTTAATGCCATGACTACTTCCATAACTTTGTACATAAGAAACACTAGATCCAGTAAAATCAGGAAGTAATGTTAAATTCGTTGAACCAGATGACATTTTACCAATAATACTCTCTTCGTATGGTACACTTGCATCAAATGCGAAAGTCTTTTGCATTTCAGGTTCTGCCATTCCTAAGTTTACTTTCATTGCTTGAATTACAGCATCTAAGCTTTCTTGATATGGAACGAAATTATAAAGTCTCATTCTTGTTCCTTGACCATTAATAGTACTGTAATCATAAATACTTGCATCTGCTCCACTAATATATAAATGTTGCATACTAAGTACATCTTCTACTGCCATATCTTTTGTTCTAGATAAAACATCTTTCCCTATATTGTAAAGAGATAAAATTTCACTCGTTGTCATATTCGTTGCCATATTATTACCAACTGTATCTAATATCTTATAAACAGTATCTAGATCTCTAACATCCTTTAATTTATTCAACATAGCTTTGACTACTAATTGTTGATTTTGACCACGAACAAAGTCATCAAAACCAGCACTTTTACGGTGTCTTGCCCAAGCTAGAGCTTGTTCTCCGTTTAAATGTTGATATCCAGCATCGACACAAATTGTATTTTCACCCCATGCACGATCACTGTTCTGTTCACAGAATCCAATTGGTACTTCCGCATCAATTCCACCTAATGCATCGACTAATTGAACTGCCCCTTTAAAGTTAATTTTTACATAGTAATCAATTGGAATACCAGTAAATCCTGTGATAGTATCCATCATGCACTGTTCTCCTTGCCAAGCTGCATGTGTAATTTTATTTTTACGTTTTCCGTTAAAACATGCGATTGGTACATAAGTATCACGTGGAATACTTAAAATTGTAGAGTTCAATGTAGTCGGATTAAATGTAATTAACATTAAAGAATCTCCATTAAAACTACTACTTTGACTTAAATCATTGGTATCACTATCAATTCCCATTAGGAGAATCGTAAATGGTTCTGTTAAAGATTTTCCAGCACTTACTTCTTGTTTTACCGATTTATTTTGCGTATAAATCACTTTTGTTTCTTCTGCAATATCTTTATATGCATCAATAGATGTAAACATAGATTGATATCCAGAAGGCAAGAAAATATACTCTATCTCTTCATCGTATAAATCAGCAAGCATATCTGTATAATTATCATAGTATTTCACTTTATTCTTTAATCCCTTATCTTCGATAATCTGTTGTGGAATTTGATATCCATCTACCGAATTTTCATCCTGGATCATACCCAATTCTTTACTACTACTAATATCATTGATACTTGTCGCCTTATTCGTACTTAATGTTACAATACTTGCTGAATAAGTCGTCTCTCTTTCTGTTAGATTTCCAACTTTACCAATTGCTTTGATAATATTCCCACCGACAAAAATTAAAATCGCACTATAAAGTAAAGATAATGTCACATCGATAATAAAACGTACTTTTTTCTTTTTCCGAGCTGTTTTTCGAATGTGAAAAAACGAGAATATCATCAGTGCAATCAATACAATTGCAACTACATATCTAAGAAATGTCTCTATAGACCCCAACAGTGTTAGAGAATAAAGAAAATATGCAGTGGCTCCTATATTTAATAACAATAGAATAATCATTCCAATCATCCAACTTGTTTTTATTTTTTCTTTTTGTTGTCTTTCCTTTTTCTTTTGCTTTTCTCTCATCATTTAGCCTCCTAAGGTACTACAACATTATATCGTAAATTTTGAAATAGGACAAGTTGACGACAATAAATTTTCTATTTTTATGGATTACTTTTCACTTTTTGTCGTTTTCTTTTTTATTTTTTTCATTTTATCTCTTTTTATTCCTAGAAAGGTTATATACAATGAAGAAAAAAGAATCATTTTTAAAAATCATGAACTGAAACACTAAGAACTAAAAACAAAAAATATGAAAATCGAATTCATACAAAACAATTTGATCACCGCTCATTTATGAAGAAATACAATTGTACGATAGACCAAAAAGCATAAAAAAACAGACAACTATGTGTCTGTCCCTTTTCATATTGGAGCGAGTGTCGTAGTTATCTACAACTCTTTTCCAATAACGAAAGAGTACATATAATCTTCCGTTGCTAGTAATAATATGCCATGATTTTAATATTTATGGAATAGATCTTATTTAAATTTACAATGCGTTGTATTTTTTCTGGCAACTTTTACCTCATTAGTATTATATAATACCTTTTAATGATAAAAAATCTCATTTCCACTATTTACTATAAAAATTACTGTTTATTTTATGTTAAATAATGATAAAACTAATGCCTAAAATACCATATTTTTCTTGTTCCTCTAAGGTATAAATGCTATTAAAAATTTTTACCAGTTCTTTTGGAGTAGTACTTTTTGAAAATAAATTTTCAATTTTGTAATCATTGATTAAATCCTGTAAGTTTTTATAATTAGACAATCCAACAACCATAACTTTGAAACATTTATTATAATCATTAAATAGATGAAACGTTATAATGTCGCCCAATTGTAATTTTTGTCTCTTTTCATCATTTAATCTAAGTTCTACTCTTTTTGTTCCTTTAACAATCGCCTTAAAATTATCTTCTGTTAGTTTCATATCAAAATTATTTCTTTTTAATGGTTCAATATGTATTGCATATATACCATTTTCTTTTATTCCTTGCGTGTAATTTTGAAATGAATTTATTGATTTTATACCTTCCTCTAAATCGTTTGTCGATGATAAAGTATATTTTGTACCTTCAGTTATTAACAATTCTTTTTCATTTTTATACCATATATTTTCTATTACTTTACATTCTAGCTTTTCGTTTTTAGAATTAGAAAAAACAATAATATCATTTGGATTTATAACTCCGTAATCTTTTTTTGTTTTATTAGTAGTCACTCTTATTTCTACTTTTTTAGTGCCGGCATTTATGGCTTTAAATGCTCGATCATTTATATCTAAATTTATTATCTTTTCCA
>ERZ1643251.1039-NODE-1039-length-33880-cov-6.360739_pt1 | contig 33880 bp, 29 predicted proteins | sample MGYA00579261_ERZ1643251 | MGnify/ENA primary metagenome ERZ1643251 (study PRJEB29033, sample SAMEA4952267) | chicken gut metagenome | biome: Broiler Chicken; feature: Gastrointestinal Tract; material: Caecum | place: Ireland | collected 2018 | study: Broiler... | reverse complement strand
TTTTTTGAAAACTTTTACCCAGTGGGGTATTGCAACTTCATTTTACAACGCGCCTGACGGATATATCTTCCGCGTCGTCACTGTCCCCGAATGGCCGACCGATGTGAGCGAGGAGAATGGCGATGTCGTCAACGACGCCTACTACAAGCGCAACCGCATAATTGAGGACAGATACAACATCCGGTTCGAGGAAAATCAGGTGCTGGGCTACGAGGAGCTGACCGAAACCTTCAGAAAAAGCGCGCAGGCAATGAGCGATGACTTTGACCTTTGCCGGCTGATTATGCGCGACGCATTCAGTCTCGCGGTCGAGGGATATGTGGCGCCGGTGTCCGAGCTGCCGTATTGCGACCCGACACAGGACTGGTATATTAAGTATGTAAACGATGAGCTGGAGATCGACGGCGTGCTGCCGTTCGCCTACAGCGACGAGTGCATACATCTGTTCGAAGGCGCGATCTGTGTATTCTTCAACAAGGACATGATTACCGACTACGGACTCGTCAGCCCGTATGAGCTGGTGGACGACGGCAGCTGGACGATGGAGAAGTATTTCGAATACGCGTCGGCGGTGATTTCCGACCTCAACAGCGACGGAAAATTCGACATACGTGACGACCGCGGCGGAATTATCGACGAGCTCGACTTCATAATACCGAGCTTCTGGGTTGGAGCCGGTGTAAAGACGGTCGAAAAGGTCGACGGTATTCCGCACTTTAACGAGGGAAACGAAAAGCTATACGACATTCTCGGGTATCTAAGCGACATATTAAAGACCGACTGAATACTTTTCCGCGACTTTGACGCGTTCGGCTCCGCCGAATCGAGTCGTGTTGAAGCTCGCAAATACTTCGCGACGGATGCCGCGCTGTTCACTATGGCGGGCTTCGGAGTATCCAAGGAGCTGCGCGATATGCAGAGCGATTTCGGCATCGTGCCGATACCTAAATACGACGCGGCGCAGGACAAATATTACACGCGCATAATCGACGGCTGGATAAATGTGCCGCTCGCCTGCGCTGCCGACCTCGAACGCACGAGCATAATTATGGAAGCGCTCGCCGTCGAGAGCAAAAACCTCGTGATTCCGGCAATCTACGAGGACTCGATCAAGAACAAGTGCATACGCGACGAGGAGTCGTTCGAAATGCTTGAGCTTATTATGGAGAACCGCGTTATCGACCTCGGCGACACCGTGTGGTACGACGCGGTGAGACAGGTTTATATGGGCTGCTTCTATTCGGGCAGCGACGCGTTCGTGTCGGCGGAGGCGTCGAATCTTACCAAGATCGAAAGCACCATCGCGGAGATGACCGAAATGCTCAAGGAAAACAGTTGAACAAAAAATACGGCGAAAATAGTCGAACAAAAAATACGACGAAAACGGTCGAACAAAAAAATACGGCTCGGGAAGAAGCTTTTGCTTCTCCCCATATTTTCACACCACCGTCGGCAGATCGCCGACAAAGCGTATCTCGCGCCGCGATAGGTACCATGTCTTGCCCATGTCGGACGAACCCTGATAGTATAGCCAAATCCGACCGTCGTTTGCCGGATAGATGTAGGGATGTCCCGACTCGCACGAGTTCCACTCGCCCGGCGCGCCCTCCTTTAATAGCGCGTCCTCAACGAACAGCCGCTCGAAGTGGTAGCCGTCGGACGATACCGCGCAGCCGACACGCTGCGGCGCGCAGTTGTACGCGCCGGCGTAGAATAGATAGACCTTGCCGTCCCGCACCATAGCCGCCGGAGCTTCTATGCAGTCCTTCTCCCACGGCAGAGTAGGCTCGAGCACGATGTCAGGGTACCCCTCGAAGCTGCCGCGCCCGAAGCCCGAATCGAGCGGCGCCGCCGCGACTCCGACGATCTGCCGCTTGAACTCGCGGTCGCGCGTCGCCCAGTAGAGAAACAGCTTGCCGTCGAATATACAGACGTCGGCGTCGATAGCGCGTCCGCACGACCACTCGGGCATAACCATATACGGCTCGCGCGGCGCGAATATCGGATTGGTCGCGTCCTTGTCGAAGTTTACGCCGTCAGTCGACGTCGCGTGGCAGATAGCGTCGAGCTTGCCGTTACCGTAGGTCTGATAGAACAGGTGAATAGTCCCGTCGATGACTATCGCGCCCGGCGCGCCGACGCCGTTTTTTTCGCATTCCTGCGTCAATGGGAATCTGGCAATCAGCTCGAAGCTGTCGCCGTCGGCAGAGCGCGCGACGCCGATGCCGAGTTTCTTATCTACCATTATCGAATGATACATATAGTAGTATCCGTCAAGCTCGATGACCGCGGGGTCCTTTGCAAAGCACCCGAGGTCGGTGTTGGTGTAAAGCATAAATTGTCTCCTGTTTTGCTATGTATTTATTCGCCGAAAAATTCGTTCAGCTTGTCGACAATAGACGCCTCACTCGCCTCGATTGAGTCGAGGTAGGATACGATTCCCTTGTCTGGGTTCGACAGGCAGTACATCAGCGCGCGTCCGAGTCCGTTGATTCCGGCGGAGGTGTTCAGATATGAAAGATCGACGGTCAGCGTGTCGCCTATGATGTTCAGCATTTCAATAGATCCCTCGTCGCGTGTGTATTTGGTCGACAGCGCGGTCTCAAAGTAGACGTCGCGGACATTGTTGTAGCCCGACGCGCTGAGCGCCTCGACAAGCAGGCTGATTGTGTCGGGATCGCTCACCGTCACGGGTATCGCGAACTGGCAGTCAAAGCTCGGTGTGATGTAGTTCTCCTGCTCGGAGTCGTATTTCGGGACGGGGAGAATTCCGTAGTCAATGTCGGACTCGCGCATAGCTTCCTGAGACAGTGTATCAAGTGTATTGTAGAAGAACAGCGCTTTTCCGTCTGAAAACATCTTTGAATCGGGCTCGTCTCCGGTGAGATACCCGCCTTCGCCGCCGTTCATCAGCTGATTCATGCGCTCAACCACATCTACAAAGCGTTCACGGTCATAGTCGATTGAGACTTTGCCGTCGTCACCCTCTGAGTAGCAGTTTACAAACGCCGATTGGAATCCATACAGCTTTTTATAACCGACGAAGCCGTATATATCCTCTTCATCCTGAATATTGTTGCCGTTCAGGTCGCGGTAGACGGATTTAGCCATTTTGAGGAACTCGTCGAGCGTCCAGTCTCCGTTTTTGACAGTTTCATATGGGATGTCGAGTGAAAATTCCTCTGCGATTGTCTTATTTATGAAAAGCGCTCTCGCCCACGCGAGACTCTGATATGATATATAGGAGCTGAAAATATACTGTTTACCGTTGATTTCATAGGCGTCGTTCGCGTAAAGCGGCCACCAAGGCTTGTCGAAGTTCTGATATTTTAGTTCGCGTATATTCTTAAACAGTCCGCCAAGCGACATCTGCCACATAGTGCAGTCATGACCGTGGACAAGGTCAAACGCGTCGTCTCCCGCCTGTATCGAGGTTTCGGTAAAGGTTTTAACATCGTTATAGCTCGCGCCGTAAAAGACAAGCTCAATATTGGCGTTGTAGTTCTCCATGACCGCCGAGGTCGATTCATAGACCGCGTCGTTTACGACGTCTCCGTCGGACTCCTCGACATAGAAATACTCGCCGTTATTATCAGTATAAGTGGCGAAACGGAGCGTATAGCCCTCACAGTCGATCACAGGTATGTCGGGTTCATTCGGGGCGGGGGGAGTTTCGGTGCTGGAAGTGGTTGTCAGGTCATCTTGCGTTTGCGGATCGGCAGACGTGCCGCCGCACGAAAAAACCTGCGTCGCAATCGCAAGCAGCGCGGTTATCGCGATGAGTCGTTTTTTCATTTAATATGCAGCCTCCATTTACAAATTTATAATATTACTACGTTAATTATATCACACACAGCTTGACAGATTGGGTCAATTTCTGTATAATAACAGACAGAATGTGATATTATCGAGGAGCGTGACGTAATGTTCATACAAAACCAGAATTTCGGAAGCCCTGAACAGCTGCAGTACAATTTTCAGATAAACGGCTACGTATATCCACCTCATATACATCAGTTCTCCGAGCTCGGATATGTGATTTCCGGAGAGCTGGAGGTTAAAATCAACGGCAGAGCTATGACGGCTCGCGAGGGGGAATTCATATTGATACAGCCGCTTCATATACATGAATACAACTCGCCGAGCGGCTGCTGCGCATTCATATGCGCGTTTGCCAATTCGCTTTTTCCCGAGCTTTCATCGGGCGATGGCAAAAGCATATTCAGGTGCAGCCGCGTTGTGGAAGATTATTTTATAGCTACAATTGTAAACGGGGAGCTTAACGGACATCCCCTGCCGCGGAATTTAGTTGAATCCGATAATACACACACGGATTCTTGTTATATCGACCTGTCCTCACCTCAGCTGCTCATGCGGATAAAGTCTTGCTTTTATGCGGTGTTCAGCGAATATGAGCTGCAAAATGCCTGTTCAGACGATAAAAAACGCGGCGACCCTATGCCGGATTTGCTTATATGGCTCTCCGAGCATTACACCGAGCCGCTGAAGCTCGCCGACGCCGCCGCTTATCTTGGGTACAGCTCTAACTATTTATCTCACATAATCAAGCGGACGTCGGGGATGAGCTTTTGCGAAATCCTCGGCTGCCTGCGCATAGACTGCGCGCTGAAGCTGCTCGCAAAGCCGCACGGCCGGATAATCGACTTAGCGCTCGACTGCGGCTTCCAAAACGAACGGAGCTTTCACCGGACGTTTCGCCGCGTCACCGGAAAAAGCCCGAGCGAATATCTGAACGGTCATATTTGATCTTACGCATACACCCGGCGGGCGCTGACAAAAAATAATAGTCAATGCCGCAATAATTTCGGCATTACGGCTATTTTAATGAGATGAAAAATGTGATATAATATAATGTTGTATAATAGCGTATAAGCTCAAAATCAATGAGAAATTAAAATCAAGGGGATATAAAATTTGATTCGAGAAGATCTTAGAAACATCGCGATAATCGCCCACGTCGACCACGGCAAGACGACGCTCGTCGACGAGATGCTGAAGCAGGGCGGCATTTTCCGCGAGAATCAGGCGACCGAGGAACGCGTGATGGATTCAAACGCCATCGAGCGCGAGCGCGGAATCACGATTTTGGCGAAGAACACCGCGGCGCACTACAAGGGCGTTAAAATAAACATAATCGACACCCCCGGTCACGCCGATTTCGGCGGCGAGGTAGAGCGCATCCTGAAGATGGTCAACGGCGTGCTGCTGCTCGTGGACGCCGCCGAGGGACCTATGCCGCAGACCCGGTTCGTTTTACAGAAGGCGCTCGAGCTGAATCACAAGGTCATTGTCGTAATAAACAAGGTCGACCGTCCGGACGCGCGTATCGACGAGGTCATAGACGAGGTATTGGAGCTGCTGCTCGACCTGAACGCTACCGACGAACAGCTCGACAGCCCGATGATATTCTGCTGCGGTCGCGACGGCACGGCGTCGCTGTCGCCCGAGGAGCGCGGCACCGACTTAAAATGTCTGTTCGACACGATACTCGAGTATATACCCGCGCCGGAAGGAGACGACGAGGGGCCGCTGCAAATGTTAGTCTCGTCTATCGACTACAACGACTATGTCGGACGTATCGGTATCGGCAGAATCGAGCGCGGAGTGATCCGCGTCGGACAGGAGGTCATGGTCACGAATTTCCATTCGACCGAGGAGCCGGTGCGCACAAAGATAGTCTCGCTGTATCAAATCGACGGGCTACAGAGAATACCGGTCGAGTCGGCGAAGATGGGCGATATCGTCTGCTTCTCGGGCGCGTCGGACGTGACTATCGGCGACACTATTACCGCGGTCGACTGTATTGAGCCGCTTGAATTTGTAAAGGTGAGCGAGCCGACGCTCGAGATGACCTTCTCGGTCAACGACAGCCCATTCGCCGGACGCGAGGGCAAGTTCGTGACGTCGCGCCAGCTGCGCGAGCGGCTTTACAAGGAGCTGCTGCGCGATGTATCGCTGCGTGTCGAGGACGGAGAGACGACCGACTGCTTCAAGGTATCGGGACGCGGCGAGATGCACCTGTCGATACTTATCGAGAATATGCGCCGCGAGGGCTACGAGCTGACCTGTTCGATGCCGCACGTACTGTTCAAGGAAATAGACGGCGTGAAATGCGAGCCGATGGAGCGCGTGACTATAGACGTGCCCGAAGAATACGACGGCACGGTCATACAGAAGCTGGGCGCGCGCAAGGGCGATCTGCTCGAGATGAATCTGCACGGCAGCCGTATGCGCATCGAGTATCTGATACCGGCGCGCTGTCTGTTCGGCTACCGGAGCGAGTTTCTGACCGACACGCGCGGAGAGGGCATAATCAGCTCGGTATTTGACAGCTACCAGCCCTACCGCGGCGACATCACGCTGCGCTACACCGGCTCGCTCGTCGCGAGCGAGGACGGCGAGACGACGTCATACGGACTCTATCAGACCCAGGACAGAGGTCAGATGTTCGTAGGCGTGCAGACGCCGGTCTACGAGGGCATGATCATAGGCGAGTCTCCGAAGATCGGCGACATTGCGGTCAACCCCTGCAAGAAGAAGCATCTGACGTCGATCCGCTCATCGGGCGCGGACGAGGCGCTGATTCTGACTCCGCCGAAGATCCTGAGTCTGGAGGAAGCGATCGAGTTCATCGCGGACGACGAGCTGATGGAGGTAACGCCGAAGTCGATTCGTCTGCGCAAGCGCATTCTCGACACGGCGACCCGTCTCAAAGCTCAAGCAAAGCTGAAGAAATAGCAGGCAGCGGGGACGCCCCCGCGGGCGGCGGGCACGCGCCCGCAGGCGGAGTCAGGGTTTATGCGAGCGGCGCTGTCAGGCTCTGCCACGTCAGTGGTCGAAAAAAGCCGCGCAGCGGTTTTTTTGAGACTACGTCGGTGTGGATAATTTAGTATATAGAAAGCGGATTCGCATGATTGTACGAATCCGCCATTTTTTGCTGTTAGTTAACGACCGTTCAAATAAATAGAATTATTCTTCTGAACTAGTTTCAAAAAATCCTTCGTAAGGCGGCTTTTTAAAAATGATTTGGCAGCAGCTGACATCTGCGCTCCTATAAATTTTGGCAAATTTCCGTGGACATGCGACCGGCAGCTTCACCTATGGCGAGCATTGTTCGCGACAGACGTGCGCTTGACGCCGCGAGGTGTGAAAATGACGCGCCACGGCAGGCTACTAATAGGTTTGAAAATTCCTTTGGGAGCATACAGTCGTACGGTATCTCATATACCCCGGTTTGCCGCAGTCCGCCCGCGTCGCCGTGGATATCGGTCGGGTGATCGGCGCGTGCTATCGTGTGACTGTGACCGAGTGATTCGGCGTATCCGCGAATCAAATCGTTGTGTGTCAGGACATAACGTCCGTGCAGACGATAACTCTCGCGTATACCAAGCATCGGGAAGATTTTTTCGATATGCCAGTCGTTATACCCGTACCGCGAGGTCAGCCACTGCCAATACATATAAACCCGCGCCTCGCAAATGTGTTTTAACTCGTCAATAGGATGGTTCAGAAGTTCGATGCCGTCAATCGTAGGGAGCATATTCACACTGATACCGCCGCGCGGATATACGTTGAAGCAGCTGACTACGCCGCGCGTCTCGAGCTGCTGTTTCCAGCTGGACAGGTCTACATCCGAATATTCTGCCGGTATTGTTGTATCGGTTTTTCCCTCGGCTATGCGGAAGCACTGTGTAATTCCGTTCAGCCTTTTTACCGGATTTATCGGCGCGGATTCCTCGCCGAAATCATCGCGCGAATCCTCGCCGGTCATATACGCGCATCCGGCGGCGCGCGCACAGACAATATCAGCAGAGCTGTCGATTATGGTTTTCGGGAATACGGTGATCTCACCGTCTGCCAAATCAAAGCTCACTGCGATGATCCGGTCGACGCGTGTTTCGACTGATTTGAAATTACAGCCAAACAAAAGTGTCAGCCTTTTGCCGTTATAAGCCGCGTTGTTTCCGATAAGCTCATTGATTGTATGTCTAATTATGGTTGGACCGTCATTATCGGCTTCGCGCAGCAGAGCGAGCATCTCACGGCTCATCGCGTCCGGCTCAAAGTGGAATCTGCGCTGGTCGTCCGGTGAGACATTATATCGGTGCAGCGTAGTTTCATAGCTGTCATCGCAGCGGTCGGAGACAGCATACGGCTGTTTTGCCCATGCATATGACACTGTACGACCGACAAACGCGTCTCCCGATCTCATCAGTCTTTCGGCAAGCCGATAGTGTACACCGTCACCGCCGATCCCCGGTTCCCAGGTATTGACGCCACCGACTGTGGACGTTCCACCGAGCTGATTATTTTTATCGGCTAAAACCACTGATTTTTTACCCTCAGAGAGTGCGCTGTAAGCTGCACCGAAGCCAGCAGAACCGGCACCGATTATTAATATGTCAGTTTTTATAATCATTGTGATTTACCTGCTATATTAATTTATTATGTCGTACTGAAATTGTCTATCCCTTACTTTATTCCCCGTAAGCCTCATGAGTGGTATCGAAGAATTTTTTCAGTGATTCCTCCGCTGCCTCGTGGTTGGATGCATAATATGATGCTGTGTCGGTTGATTGCGCGCCCATCAATGTGGAAAGAAAATAAACGGTGTTGCCGCTGGCGTTATAGTTCCAGAGTGGGTCGTAAACAAGCGAGTTTTTGATTATATCAAACATCGCTATAGAATCCTCGTCCCGCAGATACTTGTTGTTGAACGTAGTATCATACAGCGCGGGCATTACATACTGATACGAATATGCCGACAATGCTTCGATTATTGTGCCAACAAATTCGGCGTCTGCCACAGTGATAGGAACGACCATGACATTCGACTGTGCGAGCGAGTAATATTCCGCCTGCGACTCGTCGTATTTCGGCTGCGGCAGTATTCCGAAATCCCAGTCAAGGTCGCGCAGCGCGGCTATGTTTTGAGTCACGTAATGCAGGAACAGAACCTGTCCGGAACGGAAAAGTTCTAGCTCATCCGGATTTTTACTCGGGTCGTACAGATATGTTCCGGTATTTTCAAATAGCAGCTTATAATATTTGTTGACAATAGAATTCATCTTTTCCGAACCGAGGTTGTCGAGCACGATATAACCGTCCTCATTTTTTGACGATGGAGATATCCCCATCGAATAGGTCACCGGTATCATACGGTGGTGGTTTATAATTGAATAGCCGTATTGGTCATTCTCATCATAATTACCGTCGCCGTTCAGATCTTTTGATACCGATAGCGCGATTTCAGACAGCTTGTCCCATGTCCATTTTCCATCATATACCAAAGCATACGGGTCTTCTATCCGAAACTGTTCCGCCATATCTTTGTTGAAATATATACAGCCGGAATTGAAATAGACAAAGTCGCTTGACGCGCAGGGAAGCAGGTCGCCTATCGACAGAATGTCATTACAGGATTTGTTCCACCAAGGCTTGTCGAGGTCAACATTCGGTATATCGTTCCAGTCAAGGACATACGCGTTGGAAATCAGACCGGCAAGCCCGATGTACGGATGTACAATACCGAGCGAATATTCGTCGTCTCCGGCTAATACCGAAGTCATTATTGCGTCTGCGCTCTCTCCTGCCGAGCCGCCAAGCATTGTATACACAATGTCAGAGTTGAACCGTTCCTCGACTGTTCGGTTGCGGTTATATGCCGCGTCGTCGAGCAGCTCGCCGGTCTCCTCCTCTACGTCATACGGAGAGAAAAAGTAGTCGGCGCAGGTGACGATATTGAAGCTCCTGCCTTCAAAATCATATTCGCCGAGTTCGTCGCTCAAAATTTCAGTGGTTTCGCTTTTTTCCGAATCAACAGCATCGGGCTGGCTTGTCTGCGCTTCGGGAGATACAGTGTCCGCCTGACAAGAGAATAACAGTAAACCTGACAACAAAACAACGAATAGCTTGTACCCTTTCATGATTGTCTTAATTCCTCCTTGTTCACGATATTATTTCACAGCGGCACGACGATCTGATCGATCCCCCAGACGGTCAGCTCCTCGCACCAGACGTTCTTCGGCAGCGCGTATATCGAGTATATCGTGTCGGCGATCTGCTCGGCTTTGAGCCCGGGGACTGAGCCGCGCCCGGTGAAGCTCGCCGCCGCGTCGAAGTTCGTGTCGCCTGCGCCGGGGACAAGACAGGTCACGCGCACGCCCGACGGAATAAGCTCGGTCGCGAGCCCCTTCGTGAAGCCGAGCACGCCCCATTTCGCGGCGGCGTATACGCTCCAGCCGGGCCATGCCTGCTTGGCGCAGACCGACGAGACGTTGATGATTGTGCCGCCCGACTGCCGCTTGAACAGCGGCGCGAACTCGCGGCAGCCGTAGATGACACTGCATAGATTCAGCGAGATCGAGCGGTCGATTTCGTCCGGCGTCTGCTCGGCGACTTCCTTTATCGCCACGCCGCCGCCCGCGTTGTTGATGAGTAGGTCGAGTCTGCCGTATTCGCGCTCGATAAATTCGCGCAGAGCTTTCCAGTCGGACGGCTGTGTAGCGTCGGCGCAAAACGGCACCGCGCCGGTCTGTGCGGCGGCTGTCTCGAGCCGCATTTCGTCGCGTCCGGTGATTATCACCGTCGCGCCCGAGTCGGCGAAGCGCTTGGCTGTGGCTTTTCCGAAGCCGCTCGAGGCTCCGGTTATAAGGATGATGTCGTTCATTTTGTTTCCTGCTTTCTGTGTGTTATTTCACTGTTGTTTTTTATGATGTGCTTTAATGTATCGCCTTACGCCTTGTTATCCCGCTTTTTGCGCAGAGGATAGTAGATCTGCCAGCGCAGACTGTCGGTGTCGCCGTCCGCGTCGGCTGGAAAGGCCTCGAGATTGCAGATGTCCGGGTCACGCTCGTAGACCGAGCTTTCGAGCCAGCCGGCGACCGTCTTGAAATACGCGTCGTTAATCTGCCGCGATTCGGCTCCGACTATCTCGAACACGCCCCATAACGCCGCCGGTATGACTATACAGTCATATCCGCCGTTCGGAAGCTTGTCCGGCGTGACGAGCGCGCCGAGCGTGCAGCTGACGCTGCAGTCCTCGTAGTTCGTATACGCGGCGAACTCGGATTTGACGCCGCCGAGCTCGTCGCCGTCATATTCGGCGAGCGCGCCCGACTCGTCGAGCTTGTCGTGGCAGCCGCTGTCGTAGTAGTGCTCCCAGACCTCCTCGCAGCAGGTGTCGCTGCCGCTCGACGAGATTCCGGTATGGCCGCAGGGCCGCATTTCTCCGCGTCTGACCAGACGGGAGTCGATGTTCTGCGCGCCCGACAGGGTCAGCGTGAATGTCGCGCGCGGATAGCTCACGAGCTTCACGCCGCCCTGTCTCGCTTCGCTCGGGGATATCCCCTGCATTTCGCGGAACGCCCGCGAAAAGGACGATGGCGAGTCGTAGCGGTATTTTTCCGCTATAGACGTTATCGTCTCATCGCTCGACTGCAGGTCAAACACCGCCGATGTGAGTCTCCTTTGCCTGATGTAGTCGGACAGCGGCGCGCCGACCATGAACGCGAATATCCGCCGCAGCTCATAGACCGACATCGCGAGCATCGCCGCGAGCTCGCGGTAGGAAATCTCGTCGGTCAGGTGCGACTCGATGTAGTCTATGACCGAATTGATCCTGTCAATATACATATTGCTTTCCTCCATATATGTAACTGTGAATACATTATACCACACGCAAATTAATACGGCAATACATTTTGTGCATTATAATGACAAGGTAAAATATACCGCCGCGTGGAATTCAGGCTTGACAAACGCTCGATATATTGGTATAATCAGTGTAAAGGCTGTATGGGAGGAACACGATGATGACAGACAATGCTGACGGATACAATATATTTGCCGCCGGATTCACCATGGTATTATCCTTTGTATTTGTAATGCTCGCGTATTTCGCCGGTGTGCGTCCGTTCGGATATGACTTAATCGTCTACGCGATTATGTACGCGCTGCCGCTGTCGCTCATGGCCGGCGGCGTATATTTCGGCTGCGCGCTGTCGCGGGGACGGCGGGCGGAGAGACTGCCGGTATATGTGATTATAGTCGCTATGCTGCTGGCTGTGATTTTGGACGGCGTCCGGCTTTTCGGCCGGCCGCTCGGAATCGCGGTGTTCATGTCGGTGCTCCTTGCGCTGCTGCTCGGCGCGGGAATCGGGGCTGTCACGTATCGGGGATTAAAATTGATGCGCGATATGCCCGACGACGATATGGATTTATTTGACGACGATATGGATTCTGACGACGATATAGATTTGTTTGACGATGATATAGATTTATTCGACAGCAAGACACACCGTTGTCGGATTGACAGAGATATGAATCCAGACGCGACCGAACCGGATGCCATTAAAGCGCCGCATACAGCGAACGATTCCGCGCTTTGCCGCGGCGAATCCGCCGCGGCAGTAAATGCAGCCGATGTGTTTTTATATATCGGGGCGGCGCTGCTGCTGACGTTTCTTACGTTCTCGTTTTACTATGGCGCAAGCTGGCATACGGATATATTTGATGTGAGCGACGGCTCGCCGTCGCTCGAGGTTGTCGCGCCGGACGAGTCCGAGCCTAAAGTCGTCGGCAGTTTCGAGCTGCGGCAGGACGGTATGCTCGGCGGCGCGGCGGTCGAGGACGAGTCATCGCGAACCGGCGAGCGCGACCGGCTGCTATGCGAGCTTGTGTGCGGAGCCGTCAACGCGAACCGGCGGGATGAAATCGACCGGCAGGATGAAATTGTCAATTCGCTCGCGGAATTAGGCGTATACATAACGAACGACACTGTCCGGCTTTATCATATGGACAGCGCGATCGGCGGTATCAGATACACCGACGTCATCGCCGCGCATGACACGGTCGAGGACACGCTGCTGCTCGGCGGCGGGATTAGGCATATCAGCCTCGATTTGACCGGCGTCTGCCCGTTGCTGCCGTACAAAAACTGGATAAGCCGCGTAGGCGATTACGACGGCCTGGGGATAAGTTTGTACGACACGAATGATGAGTACGGCGCGCTGGTTGACTCCTGGCTGTACGAATCAGCTGACGGTGAAACCGGATATTATTCAAGAGCCCAGATGATTTATGACAACTCGCGCGGGGTCTACCATATATATCTGGATTACGTATGCGCCCGCGATGTCGATAGATTTGCGCCGGTATATGAATACAGTAGTAATGTCGCCGTAGTCTTTGCCGAATACAGCGGGTACGGAGATTTCCACGGCTCGGCTTCGCTGCAATATCTGCACACCGGCAAGAATACACAGCGGTGCGACGTTTCGGCTCCCGATGGCGCGCGGTCGTTTGAGGTGACCGCTGAATCGCCGGACAACTGCCGATTCTATTGCGGCGGAGATATCGAATTCTGACCTGCGAGCCGCAAAGATACGCGTATTCAACAATCTTACACTAACTAAGCGAGGTACTGCCATGAACCAAAGAGAGCGTCTGACCCGACTGTTCGAGAAAAAGGAAATTGACCGCGTGCCGATCTGGCTGCTCAATCCAATCGACCGGCTGGGCTGCTATGTGGATTTCTTCAACAATCCCTGCTACAGCCGGCTTGTGCCGTATGTCAACGACGTCTGCGACAACTTCAACCGCCGGCACTACAACCAGGGCTTCTGCCTTAACGCGAACCCCGAGATAAAGCAGGGCAAAAAGGACATCGCGTTCATCGAAGCCGGACTCGACTGGGGAAGCTATAATAGTTAGGAGTCGGGTATTACAAGTGAGGAATGAGGAGTTAGGAGTGAGGAGTTTAGGTTGAAAAATTTCCTGCGGAAATTTTTCATTTATTATAACGCGAGTGCGGACATTGACGTATGATTTACATTTGCTGCTTTTAGTGAAAAGTTATGGGCTTAGGTAACTGTTCGCTCACGACCGCGTGATTTGCTGAAAGAATTCAGTTTCGCACAAAGCTATATGATTTCGCACAAAGCTATAAAATAAAGCGAGCCGTCTCCGGCGATTGTATTCCGACTTCAGCTTGCTGAAGTCGGAACTCCTCACCTGCAAAGTGCTCACATTGAATCGAATTGACAAATAAATGCTTCTGTCGTCGTATAATCACGGCGGCTTTTTTGCGCTTATTTGGGTATATGCTCCGAAATTTGTGAATAAAATGACGAATTCATCATTTAGCCCTTGATTTTTCAAATAAAACGCGATATAATATTAGTTATTAGTTGTTAGGTGTTAGTTATTAGTTTTGGGCGTTAGTTCGGGTGGGTACTGACGAAATTTTACATCAACGCATATTTAAGAAAGGGCAAAACCGATATGCAGAAAATAAAAAAAGCGGTGATTCCCGCCGCCGGACTCGGAACCCGTATGCTGCCGATCTCGCGCGCCGTTCCGAAGGAAATGCTGCCTATAGTCGACCGACCGGCTATATCATATCTTGTCGAGGAAGCCGCCGCGTCGGGCGCGGAGGATATCCTCATAATCACCGGTCGCGGCAAGGACGCGATAGAGAATTACTTTGACTACTCGATTGAATACGAGAAGAAGCTGACCGAATCGGGCAAGCTCGACAAAATTGAGGAAATGCGGCGAATCTGCTCGCTTGCGAACGTATACTTCCTGCGGCAAAAGGAGACGCGCGGTCTCGGTCACGCGGTATTGACCGCGAAGAATTTCGTCGGCGACGAGCCTTTCTACATTCTCTACGGCGACGACATAATCCTGTCCGAGACGCCGGTCTGCACACAGCTCGCCGACGCATACGAAAAGCACGGACTTCCGGTCTGCGGAGTCAAGCCGGTGCCGTGGGAGCTTGTATACAAGTACTGCTCGCTCAAAGCCGAGAAGCGGGACGACGATAGCTACCTTGTCACCGACATGATCGAAAAGCCGAAGCCGGACGAGGTTTACACAAATCTCTCGATACTCGGGCGCGTACTTATGACCCCCGAGATATTCGACATTCTCGAAGTGACCCCTCCCGGCGCGGGCGGCGAGATACAGCTGACCGACGCTATGGGCATACTTGCCCGCAGGAGCGGCATGACCGCCGTCGACTTCGAGGGCACACGCTTCGACCTCGGCGCGAAGCTCGGCTTCCTCAAAGCGAATGTGACCGCCGCCGTCAACCACCCGGAGGTGGGCGAGGAGTTCCGCGAGTTCCTGCGCGAATTTGCAAAAAAGCTGAACTGATGAGAGAGCGCTCTCGTACAGCACCAACTTTTCATGGAAAGGATGTATCTTTTGGCACGCGTATCAAAGCATAATTATTATCTCGATATCGCCGAGACGGTCGCCGAGCGCAGCACCTGCCTTAGAAAGAAATACGGCGCTATCATCGTAAAGAACGACAGCATCGTCTCGACCGGATACAACGGCGCGCCGCGCGGGCGCAAGAACTGCACCGACCTCGGCGTATGTATGCGCGACAAGCTCGGGATTCCGCGCGGCGAACGCTACGAGCTCTGCCGCGCCGTACACTCCGAGGCGAACGCGATAATAGCCGCGCCGCGCGAGCAGATGCTCGGAGCGACGCTGTACATGGTCGGCGTAGACGCGAAGTCGGGCGAGCTGCTGCGCGACACGAATTCCTGCATGATGTGCAAGCGCATGGTAATAAACGCCGGAATCGCTACGGTCATAATCCGAACCGGCGAGGACAGCTACAAGACTATCAATGTAGAGGACTGGATCAGCGACGACGACAGCCTCTCGGGGGTATTCGGCTACTAATGGCGATATCTACCCACAGCGCAAAATTCAAAATGAACGCGCGAGCTTTTATATTATTGTTCCTGCCTATAATGCTGCTTTCGCTCGTCTCCTGCACAAAGCAGCTTTATAACGAGGGCGGCAATCTCGTCGACCGTGAAAACGGCGTCACCTATATTCCCGCGCCGATAACATTCGAGCCGCAGACACTCGCGGCCGAGCCCTACGCCGAGTGCAAGGAGCTCGGCATCGAGCTGTATGAAATCGAGGGGCTGTCCGGCGACGAGTGGCTGTCTGAGCCGTTCGACGGCATCGGCGGCGTATACTATTCGGACAAGCTCACCTTGCCGACGCTCGAGGAGTTCGACGCCGACCTCATGTATATCTGCGTTGAGCAGGTCATAACCGTCAGCATCGGCACGGTCGACGACAAAGCCGGCATTGACGCTATAGTCGATTCGTTCGTCTCGGGCGAGCCGACCACGATAATACAGTCAGGCAACAGCTACAAGCTGAAATTCTCGTCCGACAAATATCCGGGACTATACTATAATCTTATTTATATAGAGGGCGACGACGGCGAGAATTATATCTACGACCGCTCGACGCAGACCTGCGTCGACGTCGGAGATGTGCTGCAGACCTATATGCCGCGCGAGGACTGATACGCCGCCAGAACATACATTTCTAAAATTATGACTGACAATATTATTACAACCCGCCCCGCTGTGGTCGACGACATCCCCGACCTCTGCCGGATTGAAGCCGAGTGCTTCTCCGAGCCTTGGAGCGAGCGCGGCTTTACCGAATTCTTCGCGCAGTCCTATTCGGCCGCGTATGTCGCGCTGCACGGCGACACGGTCGTCGGCTATGCCGGAATGTATATCACATTCGGCGAGGGCAACGTCACTAATATCGCGGTCAGCTACCGCTGGCGGCGGCTCGGCGCGGCAAGCCGGCTTATAGACTCGCTCGCGCGGCACGATGGCGTCGACCGACTGCTGCTCGAGGTGCGCGTGTCGAATCTGCCCGCGATAACGCTCTACAAGAGCTGCGGCTTTGTCATCGACGGGACGCGGCGCGGCTTTTACTCGAATCCACGCGAGGACGCGTTTCTGATGAGCCTCGACGCCGGACTCTACCGCGCGCGGCATATGTCAGGATCTGACGAAGCGTAACCGCGGTCAAAAATATAAACTGAAAACGGATGGTAACTATCCTGTTATGCTGATACTGTCATTTGAAAGCTCCTGCGACGAGACCTCCGCCGCGGTCTGCGAGTTCACCGCTCCGGACGGCGGCGGGCAGCCGGTGATTTCTCGGATACGCTCGAACATAATCGCGTCGCAGATTGAAACCCACCGGCTTTACGGCGGAGTCGTGCCCGAAATCGCCAGCCGCGCGCACTGCGACGCGATATGCGGGATAACCGAGGAAGCGCTCGAGGTCGCGGGTGTCGGACTCGGGGACATCGACGCGGTCGCGGTCACGAACACGCCCGGTCTGGTCGGCGCGCTGCTCGTCGGCGTCAGCTTCGCGAAATCGCTCGCGTATTCGCGCGGACTGCCGCTCGTGCCGGTCAACCACATACGCGGTCACGTCGCGGCGAATTACTACGACCACCCCGACCTCGTGCCGCCATACCTCGCGCTCGTCGCGTCAGGCGGTCATACATCACTGATACACGTACACAGCTACACCGACTTTGAGACGATCGGTCGCACGCGTGACGACGCAATCGGCGAGGCGTTCGACAAGGTTGGGCGGGTCATGGGTCTGCCATATCCCGGCGGCGCCGAGATGGACCGGCTCGCGTCGCTCGGCAATCCCGACGCGGTGAAGTTTCCGTCGGCGGCGGTCGTCGGCGACAATCTCGACTTCTCGTTCAGCGGACTCAAAACGGCGGTCATCAACCATCTGCACAACTGCGAGCAGAAAAACGAGGAATACCGCCGCGAGGATATCGCCGCTTCGTTTACTAAAACGGTAGTTTCGTCGGTACTCAAAAAGCTCGACATGGCGGTAAAGCTGACCGGGCTTCACGATATCGCGATAGCCGGCGGCGTCGCGGCGAACTCGCATCTGCGCGCCGCGCTCTCGGCTTACTGCGAGCGGCAGGGGCTGCGATTCTGTATGCCGCCGCTGAAGCTCTGCGGCGACAATGCCGCGATGATCGCGGCGCAGGGATATCACGAGTATCTCGCCGGAGTGCGCGCCGACAGCTCGCTCAACGCGATACCTAACGATTGAGGTGACCGCGCTTTGTATGCGCTGTCCGGAGTTTGCGCGCAGCCATTTTGTGGTCGGGATTTCGACATAGCTGTTGAAAACCTCACAATTGTTTCAACAGCCTGTGGATAAGTCGGGGCGTAAAGCCGGTCTTAACGCGATAAATCCATATTTTTCGACAAAATCCGCGGCGATTGGCAGCATATGGCTGTGGAAAACCCGGTGGAAAGTGTGGGAAACCCCGATAGATTAAATGAAATTAGTGTCAAAAATTATATTTACATATACGCGAAAGGAAATCACAATGAATAACTACGATGAAAACATCAAAGCCGCTCTCGAAAAATTCGAATCGGTGCTGCGCGGTCAGCTCGCGCGCGTCGAGAAGATAAACGCCGCCGGAGATTTTGTCGACTACACAAAGCTCGACACGCTGACAATCGGCGTGTGCGGCGGCGACGGCATCGGTCCGATTATCACCGAGGCTTCGCAGCGCGTGCTCGAATATCTGCTCGCGGATGAGGTCAAGGCGGGCAAAGTGAAATTCAAGGTCATCGACGGTCTGACTATCGAGAACCGCGCCGCCTGTGGCAAGGCTATACCCGACGACGTGATGGACGAGCTCTACAAGTGCAATGTCATCCTCAAGGGTCCGACCACGACTCCGCGCGCCGGCGACCCCTGGCCGAATATTGAGTCGGCGAACGTCGCGATGCGCAAGAGCCTCGACCTGTTCGCGAACGTTCGTCCGGTCAAGGTGCCCGAAAAGGGAATCGACTGGACCTTCTTCCGTGAGAACACCGAGGGCAGCTACGCGGTCGGCTCGCTCGGAGTCAACGTCACCGACGACCTCGCGGTCGACTTCTGCGTGACGACTACCGAGGGTACGAACCGCATCGCGCGCCTGGCTTTCGACTACGCGAGAAAGAACAACAAGAACCGCGTGTCGATAGTCACCAAGGCGAACATCATCAAGACGACCGACGGCAAATTCCTGCGCATCTGCGAGGAAATCGCAAAGGAATACCCCGAAATCACTACCGACGAGTGGTTTATCGACATCATGACCGCTAAACTCGTCGACGAGAAGCGCCGCACCGATTTCAAGGTGTTCATTCTGCCGAACCTGTACGGCGACATCATCACCGACGAGGCGGCAGAGTTCCAGGGCGGCGTAGGCACTGCCGGCTCGGCTAATATCGGTAAGAAGTACGCTATGTTCGAGGCTATTCACGGCTCGGCTCCGCGTATGATCAAGGAAGGCCGCGGCAAGTACGCCGATCCCTGCTCAATGCTCCGCGCGTCGGTGCTGCTGCTGTCGCACATCGGTCGTCAGGCAGAGGCTGACAAGCTCGAGCGCGCGCTCGACATCTGTATGATCGAGGAGAAGAAGTACAAGATCACCGGTCGCGACACCGGAGCGACCTGCGCCGAGTTCACCGACTACGTAATGGACACGATCAAGGGTATACAGTAACTTTATCGCGAGCGGACCTTTTTGAGGCAAGAGCTATATTAAGTGAGGAATGAGGAGTGAGGAGTGAGGAGTTTCGGAAAACAATTCGCCGTCGGCGAATTGTAATTGATTGAAAAGCTTGTGCTGTGAATTATAACACTTTTCATTTCTGACTCCGATATTCCGCTGTTATAATCAATCTTGACAGCACGAATGTAATAAATGCAAATCGCCGCAGGCGATTTGCTACAACAACTCCTCACTACTCACTCCTAACTCCTAACTTATTCTGCGCAAATGCTGCATCTGGTTCGCTTGATATTCGTCCCGCACAAACCTTAAACTTTCCCGGCTGCGCCGGGCTGAAATGGAGAAATTGTATCAATGAAAAGCGAAAGCAGCCGGCATGACCCGACGATGAGTCAATCTCACGATGATGTATCGCCCGCCGTCATAAAACGCCTGCCGCGCTATTTCCGTTATCTGCGTGAGCTTTTAAAAAACGATATACTCCGAATATCCTCCGGAGAGCTGTCGCGGCTTATGCACGTCACCGCGTCGCAGATACGGCAGGATCTCAACTGCTTCGGCGGCTTCGGACAGCAGGGCTACGGCTACAACGTCAAGTACCTGTACGGCAAGATCAGCGATATCCTCGGCGTCACTCGCGGCTACAACGCGATCATCATCGGCGCGGGCAATCTCGGTTCCGCGCTCGCGTCCAGCCCGATCTTCGAAAAGCGAGGCGTTACGCTGACTGCGCTGTTTGACGTGAACAAAGACGTCGTCGGCAGTGTGATCTCCGGATACACGGTCCTGCACATGGACAAGCTCGACGACTACGTCGCGTCGAATAAGGTCGACATCGCGGTGTTGACCCTGCCGAAGGAGGTTGTCCGCGAGACGGCGGAGCATCTGGCGTCGCTCGGGATAAAAGGGCTGTGGAATTTCGCAAGTACGGAAATCGAGCTTGAGGGCAGCGACGTCGTCGTGCAGAACGTCCACATGGGCGATTCGCTGATGACCCTCTGCTATGAGCTTACAAAGCATAATCAGGACGACCTCGAATGAAAAAACGCATACGCTTTGATTATGGCGAGGGCGTGATTTCGCTGCCGCGCGACAAGGTCGCGTCCGCGTGTGTCGAAGCGAACGAGACCGCGCTGCGCGTGCTCTTGCTCATATCGTCGCTCGAGTGTCTGCACGACGACTACGACGCCTGCTGCGCCGAGCTGCGCGCGCGGCTGGATATCACGCAGTCGACGCTCGACCGCGCGCTCGGCTTCTGGCGCGACTCGGGAGTTTTGAAGATATCGGATATCACCGAGAGCGGGTCGTCGGTCGAGGGCGCTTATGCGTCGGCGGTCAATACAGCCGCGCCCGGTTCGCAAGCCGCCGCCTCGGCAAGCGGCGACACGGCTCCGACCGAGACTGCATCCCGCCGTACAAAGCCGCTGCTGATGCCGTCGACCCTGCCGAGCTACTCGGAGACGCAGTGCGCGGATATAATCGCCAACTCGCCCGACCTTGGAGACGTAATCGATATGTGCCAGCAGCTCACCGGCAGGATATTCACGTCCGCCGACGTCTCGGTCATAGTCACCTTGTACGATTACCTCGGACTCGGCGGCGACTACATCGCGACGCTCATCGCCTATCTCAAGCAGAACGGCAAGAAGTCGCTGCGCTATATCGAGCGCACCGCGCTCTCACTGTTCGACGAGGGCGTGGACACGCTTGACTCGCTGAACGCCTACATAAAGCACAAGGAGGACTCGGTCGAGAATATCACAAGGATACGCAGGCTAATCGGAGCTTCGTCGCGCGAGCTGACCTCGCGCGAAAAAAAGGCGTTCGCCTGCTGGCTCGACGAGTGGGGCTTCGAGTTTGACGTCATCAACCGCGCGTATGAGATCACGGTCGACAAGATCAACGAGCCGTCGGTCGCGTATATGAACCGCGTGCTTGAGAACTGGCACAAGTCGGGGCTGAACACGCTTGAGGCGGTAGAGGCTTCGCTCGAAGCCTACAAAAAGAGCAAGGCCGAAGCCGCGCAGGGGACGTCAAATGTCAACGGCACTGAATCGGGCTTCAAGACCGACGAATTTTTTGAAGCCGCGCTCCGCCGCAGCTTCAAGGCGGCAGCGCAGCCGGACAAGGACGGGAAGTAAGTATTGCGCCCTCGCGGTCAGCGACCGCGGTAAGGTTATGGCTGTGTAATGTTATAGACTGTGATAATGTCACGGACTGCGATAATTTTACGGACTGTGTAATGTACGACTACGATAATATCACGGACTGTATAATGTTACGGTTGCGGTAACATCACGTACCGCTATAATATCGTGGACTGCGATAATGTCCGATTGCGATAATGTTGCGGCTGTGTAATGTTACATACTGCGATAAAGGTCGCGGGCTTCGCTTCGCGATAACGTCACAATGCATCGACATGAAAGGTGGACTTTGCCAACGCAAGGTCAGGGTCTTTTTATATGGGCTTCAACCGCGAAAATTATAAAAAAATACGAGACGAGTATCTCGAAAAGAATCTGCGCGCGCGCGAAGCCGCCGAGCGCCGGGCCGACGAGCTGCACAGGCTCTTTCCGGACATAGCCGAGATCGACCGCATTCTCGCCGACACGGGTATGCGGATTTTCGGCGAGGCGATGAAGGGGCGCGAAAATCTCGACGAGCGGATCGCGTCTCTGCGCGCGCAGAATCTGGAGCTGCGCAAAACCCGCGCCGAGCTGCTCATGTCGCGCGGATATCCGGCTGATTACTCGAGCGTGAAATACGAGTGCCGCGACTGCTCGGACACCGGATATGTCGGCACGAAGATGTGTCACTGTATGCGCGAGCGGCTGATTAAAGCCGGATACGAGTCGTCGGGCATCGGCAGGCTTATCGAGACGCAGAGCTTCGACACGTTCAAGCTCGACTACTACCGGCAGAATCCCGAGCAGTACAATTATATGAAGCAGGTATACGACCTATGCCGCGACTATGCCGAGAGCTTTACGCCTGAGAAAGGGCGGAATCTCCTGTTCTGCGGCACGACCGGTCTCGGCAAGACGCATATGTCGACCGCGATCGCGAAGCGGGTGATCGAGCGTGAATTTGACGTCGTATATGTGACGATACAGGAGCTCGTGTCCGACTTTGAATACGAGCGCTTCTACCGCGGCTACACTGACGAGGGCGAGCCTAAGACTACACGCTACTTTGACTGCGATCTGTTGATTGTCGACGACCTCGGTGCGGAGGTTTCAAATCAGTTCACTATTTCCTGTCTGTACAATGTAATAAATACGCGCATCAACAACGCGAAGTCGATGATAGTCAACACCAATCTCAACGAAAACGAGATCCGCAGCCGCTACAACGACCGCATAACCAGCCGACTGTTCGGCGAGTTCGCAGCCTTCCGTTTCTACGGCAGGGATATACGCGAAATCAAAGCGAGCGAGAAGTGACCTCGCCCGCGGCTTCAATCTGACTTAGGGGGCATCAATATGAGCCAGCCAAACTACAAGCGCACAAAACACAGCTGTTACTATACATATGTGGCGATGTCGTCGATATTCTCGCTGCCGCCGCTCCTGTTCGTGACCTTTCATGACAGCTACGACATATCGTATACGTGGCTCGGCACGCTCGTGCTGATTAATTTTTGTACGCAGCTTGCAATCGACCTTATCTTTTCATTCTTCTCGAAGTATTTCAACATTCGCTACACTCTGCGCGTGATGCCGCTGCTGACGTCGCTCGGATTGTTTGTCTACGCGCTCGTGCCTATGATCGCGCCGGACATAGCGTATCTCGGCCTCGCCATTGGAACGGTGCTGTTCTCGGTGTCGGCGGGACTGTCGGAGGTGCTGTTAAGTCCGACCGTCGCGGCTCTGCCGAGCGATACGCCCGAGCGCGACATGAGCCTGCTGCACTCGCTGTACGCGTGGGGCGTGCTTATCGTAGTCGTAATCTCGACATTGTTTCTGACCTTTGTCGGAACCGAATACTGGATGTACCTCGCGATGTTCTGGGCTGTATTGCCGCTTGTGTCCTGTTATCTCTTTTGCACGTCGCCTATACCCGATTTCGCGGTCAACGAGAACACCGCGTCGAAAACCGGCACGCGGAAAAGTCTCGGGTTCATATTCTGCCTTATGTGCATATTCTTCGGCAGCGCGGCTGAAAACTCGATGACGAACTGGGTTTCGAGTTATGTCGAGAGCGCGCTCCGGCTGCCGAAAATCTGGGGCGACATATTCGGTATGGCGTTGTTCGCGGTCTTTCTCGGACTCGGCCGCAGCCTGTACGCGAAGTATGGGCGCAACATCTCGCGCGTGCTGCTTTTTGGAATGATTGGCGCGGTCGTATGCTATCTTATCGCCGCCTTCTCGCCGATACCGATAATCGCGCTCTGCGCCTGCGTTTTCACCGGACTGTGTACGTCTATGCTCTGGCCCGGCACTCTGATCTTTATGGAGGAGAAGTTCCCGCACCTCGGCGTCGCGGCCTACGCGCTGATGGCTGCCGGCGGTGATTTCGGCGCTTCGGTCGCGCCTCAGCTGCTCGGAGTCGTCGTAGACAGCGTCGAGGCTGCCGACTGGACTGTAGGAATCGCGGACAGCTTCTCGCTTGCGCCCGAACAGGTCGGAATGAAAGCGGGTATGCTCATATCGGCGATATTCCCGCTTGTCGGAATCGCGGTAGTGGTGTCGATGAGACGTTACTTCAAAAAGCGGGAGGGCGCGAACGGCTGAATGAGTCAGAAATAATTTTCGAACCTTCCATTTCGCGTCGGAATAATACATATATAAAAGCCCTACCTTCTAATGAAGATGGGGCTTTTTGCATATGACCGCGTCCTGCGCGACGCTCGCGTCAGACGATATGTTTTTGTCAGGCTCGCAGACTAAAAACGCGCATTTGGTCGCCGCGAAGCACTGTCTTGGCGCTGTATTGTCTATTCCAAACCGCGAATCCGCTTGTACGCGTTTGGCCGGCGGTACTTGCCGATATCCTCGTTTTGTCGGTAGCGGCGCAGCTCGTCGAGGTCGAAGTCGACATAGTATATAGTCTCGTCAAGCTCGCTGCCGACGAAAATAGTATTGTCGTGTACCTTGCCGTCAAGAAATACCATTGGATCATACGCGCAGGAATTGCCCATGCCCGAACCGGGAGGGTTCGCCATGGCGACATACACCATGTTTTCCATCGCCCGACAGGCAAGCTCATTGAGTCTGGGCGGCATCTCGCCGCAGCAGTTCGGGTGGAGAATCAGCTCCGCGCCGCCGAGCATCAGCTCACGCGCGCTCTCGGGGTATTCACGGTCGTAGCAGATCATGACTCCGACGCCGATACTGTCGAGTGTGCAGACCGGAAAGGAATCACCCGGCTCGAGGAATCGCTCCCAGTCGAACGCGCAGGTGTGTACCTTGGAGTATCTAAGCGCGACATTTCCGCCGCGGTCGATAATCCACGCGGTGTTTCGCGGCAGGCGCTCTCCTTTTGAAAATCCGGTCAGCACGAGGTTGATTTCAAGCTCGGCGGCAAGCCGGCAAAGCCGAGTGAAGCTCTCGTCCGACTCGGATATCGCGCTTTCGTACCAGCTGATGAAATCGGGGTGAGACAATATTTCATCGACTCGAAGCTGGGCTTCGTCCGACTGCTCGCAGACATTCGGAACGGAGTATGAAGTCAGAAAACATTCGGGGAACAGTACGATGTCCGCGCCGTTCGCCTTGGCTTCACGAATCAGCCGCTCGGCAAGCTGGGAGTTATATTCGAAGTCTGGTGTGCGCGTGTCGTACTGCACTATCGCTGTCCTGAATTTTTTCATTGTACCCTCTCTAACAGGTCGATTTGACGCGGAAGCGCGAATCCACTTGGTGTCAGAACTTGATCCGCTCGACCGAAACGGCGCGCTTTGTGTCGGCGTCGAGCGTGAAAATCACGCCGTTTACCTCGGTGGCTCCGGTCGCGAATTCGAACTTGACCGGAAGCTTCGCGCGCAGCTTCTCGATTATAATATCGGCGCGGATGCCGAGCACGCCGTCGGGCGGACCGCTCATGCCGAGGTCGGTCACATATCCGCTGCCGTTGGGCAGTATCTTGGCGTCGGCGGTCGCGACGTGCGTGTGCGTTCCGAATATCGCGTGTACCCGCCCGTCGAAGTGGATGCCGAGCGCGATTTTTTCGCTGGTGGCTTCGGCGTGAAAATCGAGGACGGCGAGGTCGTAGCGTCCGGCTTCGCGTTCGAGTATGCGCTCGACCGTAGCGAACGGGCAGGCGAGCGGTTCGAGGTAGATAGTGCCGAGCAGATTTATACACAGTATGCGCAGACCGTCGATCCGCGCGATCGTGTAACCGTTGCCCGGCGTGCCGAACGGGTAGTTCGCGGGACGGATCAGACTTCGGCTGTCGTCGAGGTAGCGGCGGATCTCCTTTTTTCTGAAGATGTGATTGCCGCCGGTCAGAACGTCGCAGCCGACAGAAAGCAGCTTGTCGGCGCTCTGCGGGTCGAGTCCGTTGCCGACACAGGCGTTCTCGGCGTTGCAGACTACCATATTGATATTGTTCGCGCGCCGGAAGTCCCACAGCTTCTCGCCGATGTATTTCACCGCCTCGGGACCGACAACGTCGCCGAGCGCGAGTATTCTGAATTCACTCATTCGTTTCTCCGTTCCATAAATTCTGTTTCTCCGCGTAGTCGCGCGCGAGCAGCGCCCAGCGGGTGATTTCAATCGCGTCGGCCGACAACGCGGCGTTTTCGTCGCGGCTCATGTCGAGAAATTCGGCGAAGATATCGCCCGACTCTCCGGTGAGTGTGACATAGCCCTCGGCGTCTGAAATCAGCTCGCAGACATTATCGCGTATCTCGAGCACGCCCTTTGTGCCGACCAGTCTTACGCGGTCGTCGCCGTGTGACTTGGCAACTGACGGACGCAGCATATCGGCGGTGACTGTGGCTATGACGTCGTTTGTCATTGCGAACATGGCGGCGGCGGTGATGTCCATATCGCCGTTGCCGAAATTTGCGCGGCTCGAGTGTATGCTCGCGACTCCGACATAACGCTCGCCCGACAGCCATGCCATCCAGTCTATCGCGTGAATCGCGACCCACGGAATTATTCCGCAGTAGGTCTCGCGACTCTTGTAGAAATCGGGGCGGGCGCCGAGCTTGTAGGACTTGCGCGAGTCCATCAGCCGAATCTCTCCGATCCTGCCGTCCTCGACGGCGCGCTTTGCCGCGCGGAACGAAGCTTCGTTGCGCGTACCGAACATACCGGCGAATTTCGCGCCCGACGCCTTGACGGCGGCTTCGAGCACCTCGAGCCGCTCGAGCGTGTCGGCGACCGGCTTTTCGCAGAACACGTCGATATTATGCTCGAGCGCGTAGACCGCGCAGTCGGCGTTGTCGCAGAACCAAGGGTTGATTATGACGATATCCGGCTGCTCGCGGTCAAGCATATCACGCCAGTCGTCGTATAGCTTTGGTGAAAAGCCGCGTTTTTCAAGTCCGGCGAGCGCGCCGGCGATCCCCTCCGCGTCATTGCCGTGCGAGCCGCAGGATATCGCCGCGAATTCGATAGAACGCGATTTGATTGCGTTATAGGCGTACATGGCGTGTCCCGCCGCGCCGATTTGCACTGCTTTCATAGTAGTCACCTCGTTGATAATATTTGTGCGCGTAGATGCGGGTAGGCTAAGTTAGGAGTGATGAGTTAGGAGTTAGGAGTTGCGGTGGAAAAATTTCTTCCGAAGCTCTCCGCGCCCCGCGCGGAGACCACTCTCCACTCTCCGCTCTCTGCCGCTCCGCGGCAGACCACTCTTATCTCAGGGTTTCGGCTCCTCTTTGATCTTCTCCCAGTATTGCTTGCTCGCTTGCTCGGTTTTGTTCGGACCGTATTCGTAGTAGTGTGCGCCCACGAGGTCGTCGGGCAGATACTGCTGCTTTACCCAGTGGTTCGGGAAGTCGTGAGGGTACTTATAGCCGACAAATTTCGGACTGCGCAGGTGTGTCGGCACAGTCTGTCCCTTGCCGGCGGCGATGTCGGCCGCGGCGGCGTTGATAGCGTCGTGCGCGCTGTTCGACTTCGGCGCGGTCGCGAGCAGCACCGCGGCTTCGGCGAGCGGCAGCCGCGCTTCGGGCAGCCCCAGCTCGCGCGCGCTCTCGACGCAGGCTCGGACTACGACTCCGGCGAGCGGATAGGCAAGCCCGACGTCCTCATAGGCTATGACCTGAAGCCGGCGGCAGACCGACAGAAGGTCGCCCCCCTCGAGCAGCTTCGCGGTATAGAACACTGCCGCGTCCGGGTCGGAGCCGCGTATTGATTTTTGCAGGCAGGACAGCAGGTCGTAATGCACGTCGCCCGCGCGGTCGAAGCTGCCGAGCACCTTTGGAGTAAGGCTGTCCACCAGCTCGCGCGTGATTTTCTTGCCGTTGCTTGCGGGTGTTCCGCTATCGAGGTCTGTGTTGTCGGAATTGGCTTCGGCTGAACTGACAGTATACGCCGCAAGGCTGTACGCGCTCTCGAGAATCCCGAGCGCGCGCCGCACGTCGCCCGCGCCGAGTTGCGACATAAGCTCGAGCGCGTCCTCCTCGAGCGTCACGCCATCGGTGTTCAGCCGCTCGAAGGCTCGTATGAGCGCGCGCTTTATGTCCGACGGCGAAACCGCGGTGAACTCGAACACCGCCGACCGCGAGATTATCGCGTTGTAGACGCTGAAATAGGGATTCTCGGTCGTCGACGCTATCAGCGTTATCCGTCCGTCCTCGATGTATTCGAGCAGCGACTGCTGCTGCTTTTTGTTGAAGTACTGTATCTCGTCGAGGTAGAGCAGTATGCCGCCGCTGCCGAGCAGTGTCGACGTCTCGTCTATTACCCGCCGCACGTCGTCGAGTCCGGCGGTCGTGGCGTTCAGCCGGCGCAGCGTCATGCCGGAAGCCTCGGCTACGATGTTCGCCGCGGTCGTCTTGCCGGTGCCGGGCGGACCGAAGAATATCATGTTCGTAATCCGCCCCGACTCGACCATGCGGCGCAGTATGCCGTTTTTGCCGACCAGCTTCTCCTGCCCGACCATATCGTCAAAGCTATTCGGACGTACTGTGTCCGCGAGCGGGCGGCTCATGATTCCTTGTTTTTCGCCGGCAGCTCACTTGGCAGCTCGGGAAGTGATTCGATGTATACGCTCTGAGACGGGAACGCGAACGAAAGTCCCATTTCATTGACTATGTCCATTATAGCGAAATTCACGCGTGCGCGCGACTCGACCGCGTCGGCATAGGCTCCGGTCAACGTGTAGAAGCGCACCATTATGTCGAGCGAGCTTGCGCCGAAGTCGGAGAAGTCGACGAGCAGCCCCTCCTGCCTGATGTCGTCGCGCGACACGAGCATTTTGCGTATGCGGTCGACCAGCTCGCGCAGCTGCTCGGCTGTCGTCGAATAGGTGACTCCGATCGTGAACATGACGCGGCGGCGGTCGATCTTCGTCCAGTTTGTGATATTGACCGAGCTCATCGTTTTATTCGGGACTATGACAAGCGACTGGTCGGACGTGCGTATGCGCGTCGAGCGCAGCCCCATCTTTTCGACCGTGCCGGCGATGCCGTCGATCTCGATGTATTCGCCGATCTCAAACGGGTGGTCGAGCATGACCGTGACGCTGCCGAACAGGTTCGCCGCCGTATCCTGCGCGGCGAGCGCGAACGCCACGCCGCCTATTGACAGTCCGGCGATAAGGCTTGAGATATTGCCGACCCAGATTTGAAGTATCGACAGTCCGCCGAAGATGATCACAAGCGCCTTGAGCGCGTAGACAAGGTAGTTCACGGCGATGTTGTCAAGGTGAGCTTCGCTCTTTTCGGTGACGCGCGTCAGCACGCCCTTCAAGTGCTCGGACGAATTGAACAGCGCCCAGAACACCGCGAACAAAAGCAGTGACGATACAGTCTTCTCGACCAGTATGCGCACAACGTCGGGCATACGAAGTATCATATGACAGATATAGATTCCGGCCGAAATTATGACCAGCCTCAGCGGGCGGTCGACTATCTTGATTAAGTCGTCGACAAACGAGCCGACTCGTCCCTTGTCCGTCATACTACGCTCTATCAGCTTGAAAACGCAGCGGCTTATAAAGCTTTTTAACAATACCACTATGACCATGACGACGACCGCGAGCATGATTCGCCAGATGTCATTAGTGAGGAAGGTGACGATGAATTCCTCGACTTTTTCCGAGATTTGATTGAATATTTCCATTTGCGATATCCTTTGTTTGTTGAATTGAGTTATAATCAGCTGCCATGTCGGCAGAATGGATATATCGTCCGCCGAGCCGGCAGAATGGATATATCGTCCATCGAGCCGGCAGAGAGGATATATCGACCGCAATGCCGACTGAATAAATATCTCGCCCTCTGAGCCGGCAAACCAAATAGGTATATTGACTGTTTATTCAGCCGCCACGACCGAGCGTGCGCTTTGCCGCGTTCGCCGCGGCTTCGAGCAGCGACGTGTCTTCGAGCAGTCCGGCGAGCTTGAAGCGCGCCTCGCCCGACTGCCGCACCTCGTCCTGGTTATGGTCGGCGTGCGGACCGTCGGCTTGCGAGCCGCTCCGTTCGGGCAGAAAGTCGCCCGGTCCGCGCTCGGCGAGGTCATATTCGGCTATTTTATAGCCGTCATAGGTAGTTTTCATCACGTCGAGCCGCCGCCTTGCCGGAGTGTCGGGCTTCGCGTCGGAGACGAGCACGCAGCAGGATTCAGCCGAGCCGCGCCCGACTCGGCCGCGCAGCTGGTGCAGTTGTGCGAGTCCGAAGCGGTCGGCGTTTTCGATTATCATAAGTGTCGCGTTCGGAACATTGACGCCGACCTCGATTACCGTAGTCGAAACCAGCACGTCGAGCCTGCCCTCCGCGAACTCACGCATGACCGCGTCCTTTTCGGACGGCTTCAGCTTTCCGTGTATGCAGCCGACCGCGAGGTCGGGCAGGGCTTTTTGCAGCTCCTCGGCGTGGCTCACCGCGGCTTTGGGCGCGCTCGCCGGACGCAGCAGCTCCTCGGCGTCGTAGCCGTAGTCGAACAGCCGGATGTCCTGCTGCGAGACGACGCCGTCCTCGCGTTCCTCAATCGACGGGCAGACGACATAGGTCTGATGTCCCTCATTGTGCTGCTTTCGGATGAACGCGTTGAGCCGCTCACGGTATCGCTCGTCGACTACATAGGTCTTGACCCTCTGCCGACCGGGCGGCAGCTCGTCGAGCACCGACATCGCCATGTCGCCGTACAAAAACATCGCGAGCGTGCGCGGTATCGGCGTCGCGCTGAGCGAGAGCGAGTGCGGGACGAGCATTCGCTCGGAGCTGGGGCTTTGATTATTCGCAGCAGGGTGAATATTCGATGAGTGCTGATTATTATCGGTGGGCTTAATAATCGTAGTGTGCCGGCTATTTTCCGTAATCTGGCTGTTCGCCGCAGGCTGATTTTCTGATGTGTTCGCACCATGCCCCGAGATCTGGTCATGCCCCGAGGTCTGGTCATGCCCCGAGGTCTGGTCATGCCCCGAGATCTGGTCATGCCCCGAGGTCTGACTATACACCGTAATCTGGATGATATCCGAGGTAAGCTCATCGACCGGACGCATACCCTTTTCGATCAGGGCTTCGCGCTGACCGACTCCGAACCGGTGCTGCTCGTCGCAGAGGACAAGCCCGAGACGGCTGAATCTGACGCTGTCCGAAATCAGCGCGTGCGTGCCTATGACAAGCGGTATCGAGCCGTCCGACAGCCCGCGGTAGATCTCGCGGCGCTCGGCGGCAGGGGTAGAGCCGGTCAGCAGCCGGCAGTCGTAGCCGAGTGAGCCGAACAGCGGATAAAGGTCGCTGTAATGCTGCGCGGCGAGTATCTCGGTCGGAGCCATCAATGCCGCCTGCACGCCGTTTTTCACAGCTATATACACGGCGGCCGCCGCGACCGCGGTCTTGCCGCTGCCGACGTCTCCCGACAGCAGCCGACGCATAGGCTTCTTCTCTGCAAGGTCGGCGGATATCTCGTTTATCGCGCGCCGCTGTGCGCCGGTCAGCTCGAAGCCGAGCTGTGCGGTCAGCGGCGTTATGTCATTGTCACAGAGCGGGATCGCGAGCTTATTTTCCTCGTCGCGGTCGGGAGCCGACGCCGCGAGGACGAAGTTATACAGCTCCTCGAATATCAGCCGGCGTTTTGCCTCGTTCAGCTGTTCGAAGTCGTATGGCCGGTGTATAGCGCGCAGAGCCTGACGCAGCGTACAGAGCCGGTTCTCGCGGCGGATGTCGTCGGGCAGGGTGTCGACTACAGCGTCGGGCGAATCGGGCGACGCCGATAGCAGAATATCGAGCGCCGAGCCGGTCAGCTTTGACAGCATATTCTGTGAAAGTCCTGCCGACAGCGGGTAGACCGGAACGAGATTTGGCAGCTCGACGCCGTCGACCACCGGCTCTACGGTCGGAGATGTGAGCGACACCCGTCCCCAGTCGCGCGTCAGCTTGCCCCAGAAGCGGTAGCGCTCACCGCGATGTATAACGTCCTTCATGTAGACCTGATTGAAAAAGGTGACATCGCAGCTGCCGCTGTCGTCGAACGCGCGCAGCCGGCAGAGCTTGGTTCCGCCGCGCACTACCGACACCTCGGGAGAGGTCGCGGCGGTGAGTATAAAAGCCGACGTCTCGCCCGACTCGGCTTCGGCGAGCTTTTTTATATGTCCGCGGAACTGATAGCCGCGCGGGTAATGGCGGAGCAGATCGCCGACCGTGGTTATGCCGAGCTTTTCGAGCAGCTTCGCGCGCTTCTCGCCGACCCCCTGCATATACTGAACGGGGGTTTTCGGGGTTATTGTCATATATATGACCACGACTTCGCCAAAGCGAAGTCTTCCTTTCATTGTCGATATTCTGCGGCGGTTACATCTGATTCCATTGTCAAAATTTTCATTTGAATCGTGCTATGATATGATAGCGTGTCGTTAATTTTTCTCCTGCCATAACTTTACATCAAATTCGGTCTCGAGTATTTTCTTGAGCTGTGCGAGCGGCAGACCGACTATCGAGTAATAGTCGCCGTCGATTCGCTCGACGAGTGCGCCGCCGATACCCTGTATGCCATACGAGCCGGCTTTGTCGAGCGGCTCGCCGGTGTCCGCGTAGCTAATGCAGTCGGCTTTGGTGAGGTTTGTAAAATACACGTCCGCGCTGCCCGAGGTGACGATTTCGCGCTCTCCGTCTATGACCGCGAGACCGGTACAGACGCGGTGCGCGCGACCGGACAGCCGGAGCAGCGTATTTATCGCGTCCTCGCGGTCGCGCGGTTTGCCGAGTATCTCGCCGTCGAGCGCGACTACCGTATCCGAGCCGATGACAATCGGCGGCTCGACGGCTTCACGGGCAGAAGCGTCAGGTGAGCCGGATATTCGCTGTTCGCGGTATTTTTCCATTGCCGCTCTCGCCTTGCGCAGCGCGAGTATCTTCACATATTCGTCGGGGCTGTGGCTGCCGTCGACCGTCTCGTCGCAGTCGGCGGCAAAGACCTCGAACGGCACTCCGAGCCGTGAAACAAGCTCGCGCCGTCTCGGCGACGCCGACGCGAGCAGTATTTTCGTCGTCATCTTGCGAGCGCCCTCCCGATTATCAGCGACAGTATCACGAATATCACAGTCGCGAGCGTTAAGTTTATGCCGATTCCGAAAGTGAGCCGCACTATGCCGAGATTCAGCACGAGCGGCGATTCGAGTCCGAAGTCGATGCCATACGAGAGCCAGGACAGATACGCGACATCCTTACAGATATAGCTGACGAAGCTGCCGAGCACAATGCCGACAAGCACCAGAAAGAGGTTATACAGCTTGCTGTTTGCCATAAATCTTAGTCCTTACGTTAAGAGTGGTCTCGGATTCGGCCGCGCCGAATCCGAGAGAGTGGGAAGCGGAGAGTGGTCTCGGATTCGCGGAGCGAATCCGAGAGATTATTAATCAAAACGCTTGAGCGAAATTGCTGATTTTATATATAGATGAGGGAGTGAACAGAGAGACGCGGTGGTGCAGGGATTGCGGTCATTTTTGCTATACGCTGTTTTGTTTCATTCACTTGGTTCCGGTCGAGCCGAAGCCGCCGGCTTGGCGGGCGGTTTCGGGGAGGACTTCGGACTGAATGAATTCGGCGTGCAGGATAGGGACGAACATGAGCTGTGCGATCCGCTCGCCGGGCTCTATTGTCACCGGCTCATTCCCAAGATTTATCATCGAAACCATTATCTCGCCGCGGTAGTCGGCGTCTACGACGCCGATTCCGTTCGCGAGCGCGAGTCCGCGTCGCGAGGCGAGTCCGCTCCGCGCGCAGATTATCGCCGCGAACGACGCGCCCGAGGCTGAGTCGACAGTATCGTGGGATGAATCGACAGTATCGTGGGCTGAATCGACAGTATCGTGGGCTGAATCGACAGTACCGCGGGCTGAATCGAC
>ERZ1643251.1038-NODE-1038-length-33882-cov-28.519910_pt1 | contig 33882 bp, 51 predicted proteins | sample MGYA00579261_ERZ1643251 | MGnify/ENA primary metagenome ERZ1643251 (study PRJEB29033, sample SAMEA4952267) | chicken gut metagenome | biome: Broiler Chicken; feature: Gastrointestinal Tract; material: Caecum | place: Ireland | collected 2018 | study: Broiler... | reverse complement strand
TTGGCTGGGGTGGCAGGATTCGAACCCGCCATTTGAATTCCTAAACGCTTAGAGTATCAATGAAAGTGCTGGATTTTGACTTGCATTTGACTTGCATTTTAATTTTTACATATCGGAAAGTAGCGTAAAATGTAGTTCACAAAAAGGTAAAATGCAGGGTCAAAAGGCTGACTTTTTCGCCGCGTTTTCCGACTCTGTTTTTGCGGTCAACTGCAAGTATTGATTTAGTTTTCCAATGTCGGATTGTGACTTTTCGGCGGACAGGTGCGTGTAAATCGACAGCGTCGTTTTAATATCGCTGTGGCCGAGAAACTCTTTTGCGGTCAGCACATCCACACCGGCGTCATAAAGCATTGTCGCGTAGGTGTGGCGAAGGCAGTGCGGTGTGAAGGTATCAATTACCATAGGAAGCGCCTTGCGCTTGTCGGCAGGGGCGCCTATAAAGTTGCCGTACTTTCGATTCAATACGCGCATATAGCTATCCCAAAGCTTTTGCCACGATGTGTCCGAAAGATAACTGCCATCGGTATTCGGAAAGACCAGCATCGAGGTTTTCGGCAGTGCGCGAAGGTAGTCGGCGAGAATATCGGGAATGGGGACAATGCGAGTGCCGGCGGCCGTCTTGGTGGATTTTAGCGACTTCGCTTTGTAGCTGTAACTTTTATTGACGGTAATGGTTTTCGCTGTCAAGTCAATGTCCGACCACAAAAGCGCGGTCAGCTCGCCGCGGCGCAATCCGGTGTAAAGCATAATCATTGCCGCAGGCTGTGCACGATGCGGGGTATTGATAATCCATTCGCGCTGCTCTGCGGTGAGCGCGTCGCGGTGCTTGGACGGTTCGCCCGCCGGAACGGTCAGAAGATCATCGAGTGGCGACCGGTCGATGATACGGTTTGCGGCGCAGAATTTGAAAAACTGCTTAATGACGGACGCATATTCAATCATCGTTTTGCGCGAAGTCGGTTTGCCGGAATAGGGGTTGCACGCGGCAAAATCATCGAGCGCCGCCTGCACATCGCAAAGACGGATTTTGGAAAGCTCCGCGTCGCCGAAGCGGTCCGTGAAATGCCCGAGCCGCTGCTCTAAACATCTATACCAGCCGACGGAAACGCTATTCTTTTTCGTTTTCAAAAACCGTTCCGCCCAAAAGCTGAACGTGCGGTCGGTGGAAATCAAATCAACGCCGCGATGAAGCTGGGCGCGCAGCTCCGCCGCCTTTTGTTCGGCCTCTTTCTGCGTTTTGCCATAAACGGTTTTATATTTTCGCTTGCCGTCTACCATGCCGATATAAACTTGCACGGCGATGCGGCCATCGGCTCGTCGGGCGTTTGACTTTTTTGGCAAAATCCATCACTCCATTGAGTTGAAAAATGTAAGAAAAGTTCTGCAGAAACCATGCACATGGTCTATTTTGAATTTATTAGCACCAAAAATATGAAAATCTATTTCAACTTTTTCGAACGCACACCATCGATATGTTCGTATAAATCTTCTGGGATATGGTTTCCCATGGAATCAAGTATAAAATCAATACCTTCACGTCTTGCTTGTTTGGCTGCAGGAACAAAATCGCTGTCTCCAGCAATAAGTATGATTTGATTTACTTGCTTTTTAAAAGCCATAGAAACGATATCAATACCGATGCGCATATCAACGCCTTTTTGCGTAATATTTAATTTGAAATCACTTTCTGTCAAATCCTCTATTGTTTTAGAAGATGCTAAAAGTTCTTTCGTAACTTCTGGCCTTAAATTATAATTTATATTTATGTCACTCAATTTTCCTAAACGTAATGCAAATTTCCTTCTATGTTTCAATTCATCCAAAAAGTCTTGCATCCATTTTCCCATTTTACTGTTTCCCAGGTTAACAGTTTTTTTTAAAAAAGGGTGGTAAATATTTTTTCCCGTTTGAACTGGGGGACAATCATAATAAAAGATTCTATATAAATATCTGTTTTCATATTTGTCGTGAAGATGATCTAAACAATAGCGTTCTAATTCATCTGCCCTTTCTTTTGGAGTCTTATCTCCTGCAAGATGCTCTGCTCTTTTACGGTAAAAAGCACCGTCAACCAAAATAGCGGTTCTAACCTCGAATTTTGCTATATGTTTATTTTGAGAACCTAATGACATTTTTGAACACCCTTTCAAAATAAAAAAACCCATAGCTTCGTTACATCCCGTATGGTGGGAGAACTACTTGCTATGGGCAAAATCACATTTGTAACATTTAAGTTACAATATATATTATGCGCATCTGTAGCAAAATGTCAACCCATTTTGTTAATTTTTTTGAAGTTAACTAATATTTGAACAATAGTTTTCACATTTTTGATGCTTTGGATATATAGTTTACTTTTACAGCAGAAAGTAAAAAGCCGGTTAAGAATAACAAGCCGAAAAGAAAATCGAAATCCATAAAACACCCCTAATAGTATTTTGCAACCCGAATAATGCATTGCACATAAAATGTTATAAATTATAACATTTTTAATTTTTAAACCCGCCGAAAGGCGGGATTTTTATTTTGCAAAAAATCAAAATAAAATGTTATAAATTATAACATTTTTAATTTTAAGCCCGCAGAAAGGCGTGGGCTTTTTTATTTTATATCGCGCACAAGCAGCCGCGGAACGCCGAGGACACGGCACTGCTCGAGCGCGGCGCCTTTAATCGTTTTCGGCTTAAATTCCGGGTTGATAGGCACAAGCCGCATCCAATTTTCGCCTTTGACATATTCGACCTTTTTAAGCGTCGCATTTTCCCCCTCATACAACACGGCACCGATTTCACCACTGCGGTTTAAGGTGGACTGACGAAGTACAAGAACCTTGTCGCCGTCCATATAGATGGGGTACATGCTGTCGCCGTGGACGGACAAAACAAAGAATTCTTCTTTCTTGTGGCCGCGTAAATAAGACACCGGAATGTCTATGGTCTCGCCGCTCCAATCTTCCACGGCAATTTCGTCATACCCGGCGGCGATAGAGCCGACCACCGGGAAAGTGACGATGTCGGAAGTAATTTGCGGAGCTTTTAATTTTTGACCTTCACCAATCAAATAAGAAAGATTAACATTAAAATAATCAGCGAAAACCTCGAGAGTTTCAAAATCAGGGGTTCTATTACCATTTTCGTACATAGAAATAGCACTTTTAGAAATGCCACAATTTTTTGCAAGCTGTTCTTGGGTCAAATCATCGCGCTTGCGTAATTCTTTCAAAATTTCGGAAAACCGAATTGGCATACGATCACCTCGCTTGAATAATATCACGGAATGTGAAAAAAGTCAAATATAAATTCACAAAATGTGTTGACAAAAATAATTTTATGTGTATAATGGAAGTACACGAAATGTAAACAAAAAGGAGGCGAACATATGTTAAACAAAGAAGAAATTGGAGCGCGTTTGAAAGAGTTAAGAGGAAGAAAAACGCTTAAAGAAGTTGCAGAAGATTTAAACATAAGTGTTTCAGCACTTAGTATGTATGAATCCGGGCAAAGAATTCCTCGAGACGAAGTCAAGGTCGCTTTGGCGCAGTATTACAGAAAAACAGTTGAAAGTGTTTTTTTTAGCTAAAAAGTACACAAAATGTAAACACAAAGAGGGATAACACATGAACTCAGTTGAAGAATTAATAACGATTTCGATTAACACACAGAAGGGTATCTGTATTGTAAACGGCGTGGATGTTTCTCGTGATGCTTCATACCTGAAACTGGAATTTGAGAACGGCGAGTGGTCGTTGCAAATAACCACGGAGCGCTTTTTTTCTTCCGTGTGAAGCGGGAAAATCACCAAGGCAATAATTTCGATATGAAATCTGTTACGGCAATAAGATTGTTTTTAAATCGAGATTCCATATAAATTATGCCGGAATCGGTTAGCATGAAATCTCCACCGATATAGTTCTTTATAAGGCCGCTACGCCCCAATTCAAGGCGAGTTTCAGTTATATCTTCATGAACCAAAGTGGATAGATGTTCTTCACTTGAAAAGAAACTATCCTCAAATCTACGAGAAACAGCTTTAGATAAACCGTCTTTTCTTCTTTGCAGATAAGATTTGTATATGCAGCAAATCATTTTATCTGCGTCTTTTGTTAATTCCATATAATCACTCCTTTTGTGTAATTATAGCACACAATGGGAAATTGAAAAACTTGGAGGTGAAACAAATGAGCGAAAGCCAACAAGACGAGCTGCTCGCCGATTTGGCGTTGGAGCAAACAGAAACCATGTAATATTGCGGTCAACCGCAAAGGAGAATAAAAATGGCAGTCAAAATTTTTACACAGAAAATCACATCATGGGACAAGCTCCCGGTGCTGCTTGACATCGGAACCGTGTGTTGCTTACTGCAATGCTCCGAAGTGACCGTGGTTCGGCATATCAAGGCGGGGCATTTTAAAGGCAACAAGCTGGGGTCGGCGTGGCGAATCGACCGTGACAGCGTGCGCGCCTATTTCTCGGGGGAGGTGACGGACCGTGTTTGTTAAAACCGTGTTTGATGTACTCATCGTCGCGGCGCTGATTGTGGCGCTGTATCACGAGGATAAATTCATCCGGTTTGAACGCGACTGCCGCGCCATCCGCCGCGCATGCAAACGGCAGGGCATCACCGCGCGAGACATGTTCAAATTGGTACGACAGGAGGCGAGGAAATGAAAGAATACATTGAAAAAGAAAGCCTTATAAAGTGGATAGAACAACAAAAAAGACTGTCAAAGCTTTTAACAATTCAGACAATCCAAGATGAACCGCCCGCTGATGTGTTGCCTGTTCGTTACCACGGAAAATGGTTAAAATGTTTCAACGACTTCAAATTCGCAGAATGCTCGGAGTGTGGTGAGATGTTTATCGTTGACGAAAGAGGAAAATCAAGTCAAGAACTTTTTGGATTATTTAAGGATGCATACAGGTTTTGCCCGAATTGTGGGGCGCGGATGAGTGGGGTGACCGAGTAATGCCAATGACACCGAACGGGCGGCGAAGCAGGTCGACGTTGCACCACCGGGACGGCGGCGAAGCGGCTCCGGCGCGCCTGCAAACGGCAGGGCATTACCGCGCGCGACATGTTCAGAATGGTTAAACAGGAGGCGAGGAAATGACAAAAGAAGAGTTGGACAAGGTTTTGGAATCGCACAAGAAATGGTTGGGCAGGGATTGGAGAGGTAAAAGGGCAGTCCTCAACAATGAGGACCTCAGAGCTAAAATTCTTCGTGTCGTAAACCTGCAAAAAGCGTATTTGTGTGGTGCAGACCTCCGAGATGCGGACCTCCGAGATGCAGACTTCCGCGAAGCAAATCTCATCGAAGCGGACCTCCGCGGTGTAGACCTCCGCGGTGCAAACCTCAGTGGCGCAAACCTAAAAGATGCTGACCTATGCGATGCAGACATAGACTTTTCTGTTTGGCCACTTTGTTGCGGCGGGTTGTGTGTTCACATAGACGACCGAATTGCAATTCAATTGCTTTACCACCTTGTCAGAAATGTGCTTTATAGCAAAAATACGAGCGAAGAGCTTAAAAACTTGCTTAGTCAAAAAGAGATTGTGACAGTTGCAAATCAATTCCACCGAGTTGACGAGTGCGGAAGAATTGGGGTGACCGAGCAATGCCAATGACACCGAACGGGCGGCGAAGCAGGTCGCCGGTGCACCACCGGGACGAAGGCGAAGCGGCTCCGAAGCGTCCGCCGAAACCGACCGGGCCGCTGAAAGTCTGCGAAGATTGCGCATTCTTTTTCAAGTCCACTTCGGGAACAATGTGCACTTGCATGGCAGACAGCGGCACGCCGCGCGACAAGAACGCGACGGACGAGCACTGCGAAACATATAAAAAGGGAAAGGGAATGTCCGAAAAAGACATTTTCAAGCCCTAAAGTAGGGGGTTGAAATGTACTACTGGGACGAACATATCCTGTGCCCTTTTTATCTGCGCGATGCCACGCTTCGCGGGCGGGCAGCTATTGTGTGTGAAGGCATCGGGGAGAGCATCTCAACACGGCAGGACTTTAAAACGACTGATGCAAAAGACAGGTTCAAAACGCTGTATTGCGCAAATGAATATGAGCAATGCAGAATTTATCAAGCCGTAAACAAGGACTATGAGGAAAGGAAAGAAAACAGTGGAGCATGAAACTGATAGAAACAACGCCGCTTTAATTGGCATCATCGCGCGCCAAAACACCGAGCTTGCGCACCTGCGTCAAGAAAACGCAAAGCTGAAAATCTTGCGTTCCGATGCGCAAACCTGCGTCGAAAAAATGCTGGATGCAGTCGGTTTGAAAAGGGAGACGAAGACATGATGGCGGAGCGGTTTTCTGAAATCAATCTGCCAGTGCCGCCGTTTATGAAGAATGACAAATACGGATACCGGGTAAACATCCGAAACCCAGTCGCCGCAGAGCTGTGGCGGCGTTGTCGAAAGAAGTTGGGGTTGCCGTCGTGGTGCCCGGCATCGGATGAAGAACGGCTTGAATTCGAGGTTCAAGTCATTCCTTACCTCGAAAGCCGATTCCACGAAAAGGCGCCGCCGGTCACGCTTCCGCGGCAAGTTAGGGAAAAGCTGCCGCTGGATTTGCTCGCGCGGCTGTACGGCGTGCCGAAAGAACTCGTGTGGCTGCCGGAAGAAAAGACAAAAAAATAACCGCCTCGCGCTGGAACGCGAGGCGGAAAGGAATTGATTATAAGGGGACAGATGCTATGAAGCAAAAGCGAAAAAAGATAAAGCTAAGTGCAGCGGAAATCGCCTTTAAGAGAGCGGTTATTCAAAACTTCCAAAAGGCAAAAAAATTGAAACTGAACATATCTTACAAATAGCTGTCTGATAAGTCTTCATCGTTTACAGAATCATATAACGGTTTCAACTTAGTTAAGACAGTATTGATTTGATCGCGCATATTGCGTAGTTCGGAAATTTCTTCTTTATCGGAAGAACTGCGTCTATCTGAAACAATAATTTCTTTTAGATACTGTAACGACGGATATAGAATGAGCATTTGCGCAGCAGTGATAGGCTGTTGATTTATAAAAGCATCCATGCCGTTTTTGGCAATGTTTATGTTTTTAAATAAATTGCGCTTTTTGTCTGGCGGTGCATTAAAATGCCGTTTATGTTCTCGCTCGACTTCTTCAATATACAGAGAATATGCAGCACAGATTATTGCAACGTCTTCAGAAGTAAGTTGAGTATCAAAATATAAATCTTCCATAAAACCCTCCTTTAATAAAAAATAACACATTTAAGGAGATTAGTAAAGGGGTGACAAAGATTTTAAAATGAATGCTTTGACAAAAAAAATAACCGCCCCGCGCTGGAACGCGAGGCGGTCGCTCAACAACAAGTGCCGAGTTAAATAAAAACACTATATATAGTATAGCACATATTCGGCATTTGTCAAATTCTTACCCAATTTTACGCGTCCGGTCGGGCGCTTGAAGGCCTCGTACTGTATAGTAACAACTCAAGCGTTTATGACCGACAACCACTGAAAATGAAAGGAATTGACAAAATGGAAAAGACAAATGCTTTATGCTGTGAAAATCCGTCAGTCCGTCCGTCGTTTGATGACGTGCTCGAAAAAGTGAAAGAGCAGATTTCCATAGACTGTGTGCCGCTCGCAACGCTTCTGCAGGCGGAAGAGCTTGCCGCCATTATCGCGGAGGTACTTCGGCTTCGGCCGGAGGACAAGCTTCGCGTCGACGGCGTGATGCATCCGGCGGCTGATGTGCAGGCGGTATATGCGAAGCTGGAAAACGAGCATATCATGCATGTCATTGAAACTTATAACGAAATCCCGTATCCGATTCGAAGCCCAAAGATGTATTTGCGGACAGCGCTTTATAACGCCGTATTTGAACTGAACAACGCGGGGGCAAATATCTTTGCCGCGACCGGGGGCGGTGAGATATGAACCGGGAGAAGCGAACCTACTCGGGGAAGCTGTTGGACGTGGATTTTTACCCGGTATTTTCAGACGGCAGACGAATACCGTCAAAAGCGCCGAAAACGAAGCGGTCAACAGAAGAACAAGAGAAATACAATCACAACAAGGCTGTCCGTGAATTCGTGCGAAAGGCAAACGCCAACTTTGACGAGCGCGATTATTTCATGCACCCGACCTTTATCCCGGCGCTTGCCCCGCAGGACCGGGACGAAGCGAAACGGATACTCTCGAATTACCTTGCGCGTGTTCGGCGACGAAGGGAATCGGAACTGAAAAAGGCAGAGCGGGCGCTCGCCGCCATGCCGAAGCGGGACGAATTAAAAGAGCAGCGACACCAGCTCAAAGAAAAAATCAAGGCGTTAAAGCGACCAATGAAATACGCCTACACAATAGAGCAGGTGACCTATAAGACCGGGGAACTAAAAGGGCGCTCGAATTGGCACTATCATCTGTTCATCACCGGCGGGCTGGATGACCGCACAATGGAACGCATGTGGGATAAGGGCGTGCGTGTCAATGCAGATAACTTCCAGCCGGAGCGGTTCGGTCCCGAAGCGGCCGCCAAATATATGCTTAAATCCATTCCGCAGGCAGGACAGCGGAAATATATCTGCTCGCGGAATATGACGCCGCCGCGCGTGCCGGACCCGTCGAAGCGGGACGGACGGACATCGAACAGGCAGCTCGAGCACTGGGCAAAAGAGCGCATCGACGACGCTGCCTTTTGGGAACGGCGGTATAAGGGCTACCGCTTTGTGCGGTGTTTCGCAAGGAAGAATCCATTCAACGGGCACTGGTATCTGTCAGTCATCATGTACCGAACGGACAGCGACCCGCCGCCGTGGGCACTCGAAGACTGGGGCGTGTATGAATGACGAAGAAACACCCCCGGTCGAAAAAACGGCTTAAATAAAAAAGCGCTGTCGACCGAAGCCCCTCCCGACAAAACAGGGAAAGGTCGCGCGTGAGATTTTTTTGAAGTGCCCGAAAGGGTAAAACGCATTACATTTTATCAAAAAACTATAATTGCAAAACATTTCTTAAAAACGGCGGCGAAAACAGCGCCGAAAAGGGGCGAAAAAGGCAAATTGTGTTTTGCAAAACCGAGAAAAAGGAGCATGAAAATGAAAATTTCTAAAATTGCAAAGTTATGTAAAGACACAAAACTGGTTTGCATGACGAGCACCGAAGCGGGCTTGTGGATTGGAAACGGCAGTGCCGTTTATTTCGTTCCGGAGTTCACCAACATGGACTGCGACGGAATTGCGCTTGCGTTCGGGATTGACGAGAAGAAAAAGGAAAAAATCATTTTTACCAACCTGGATATGAGCGGATTCAATATGCAGGACATCGAACCGTCAGAAAGCCTTTGCGAGCCGATGGGCATTGACTTTTGGCAGGAAGGGGATATTTTGCGTCCATATAAAACGGAAGCAGGCGTGCTTTGTCTTGTCGGCAGTTATCTCGAACCGCTTCGGGATGAAATGGAGGCGCGAGAAGTCTATTTGCGATATACGAAAGACGGGAAGCCGTATTTTGCCGTAAAGGTCGGATTGATGCTTTACGCGATTGTCATGCCGGCAAAAGGCATCAGTTTTGAATTCATAGATAAACTCGGCGAAATGTACGAGATGTGCAAAACCGCCATGGAACTGGAAGAAAAAAGGCTCGAAGCGGAAAAAGCCGAAGCGGCCGAGCAAATCAGAATGGAGGATGCACAATGATTATTGCCGGTGAAATGTCAAAAACCGCGACCGAAGGCGAGGAACAGCGCAGCCTTTTTGTTTGGGCGACGATTGCCGCCGGAAAATACCCGGCGCTGAATCTTCTTTTCCATATCCCGAACGAGGGCAAACGAAGCCAGTGGACCGGCGCGCGGATGCGCTCCGAAGGGTTAAAATCGGGCGTGCCGGACCTTTGCCTGCCGGTCGCGCGAAGCGGCTATCACGGACTTTACATAGAACTGAAAGCCGGGAAAAACAAGCCGACCGCCAATCAGCTGGCGTGGCTTGAAGCGCTCGAAGCCCAAGGATATAAAACGGCGGTGTGCTACGGTTGGGAAGCCGCGAAGACTGTGATTGAAAACTATCTGAAAGCGGGAGAGGAAAAGAAATGAAAAAAGCTATTTTTGCGCTGCTGTCTGCTATTGCAGGAGTGTTCATGTTCAGCGCGATTTTACTGGCAGGAATGAAACTGATTGTCGGCGTCGTTATGTTCTTCGCCGGCGCCGCGATGATTTGAAAGGAGTTTGAAAAATGTACCAGGAACAAGCCATAGAAAAACTGAAAAATGAGCTGAAAGGCTTTTCGGGCGGACCGAAAGAAAAAGCCGTATCAAAGCCGGTGGCGGAAACACTTGAAATGTTTTGCCGGCAGGATGACGAGTTTGCGCAGGCGATTGTTGAGAACGAAAAAACGCTTTCGGACTGCTGCAAAAAAATCATGGAGAAGACCGGCAACGCCGTTTCGGACATCGAAGTCTATAAGCGCGCCGTTCAGTTCTATTTTTCCACAGCCGATATTGAAATGACCATGCGCATTAACCTTTGCGGTAATCTGTCGCCGGAAAGACACACGGGCAAGGTGATTTCTCTGTCGATTGACGATCTATTTTAAGGGGGCGGGGAAATGCGGGTGTATAAAACCATGGACGCAATTATGCGCCACGCCCCGGAGCTGACGCCGGACGACGAAGCGGAAATCAACAAAGACTGCTTTTTGCCGTATCTGTTCTTCCGGGACGACCGAAAAGCACAGTGCCGAGAGTTTGTGTGCACATCCTGCGGAGAGGTGTTTTTAGAGGAATTCACAAAAAGAATAATGACGCAGGGAGATTACGACAGAATATTAAACAAGCACAACGAGTTTGCCGTTTGCCCGAAATGCGGAAGAAAAGCACAGCTTAAAGAAATGTACCGCGCAAAAGATTGCAAAAGCCTTACCGAGTGGCGCCGCTTCGTGGCCGTAAAGCCGGTCGGAGCAAATACCGTATATTTGCTTTGCGGTTATGCTGTAAAGAATTACACCGGACGAAATTACAACACAAAGCCGAAATATGACATCTCGGCGGTCTATTACTTAACGCCTGGCTATGTGCGCGTGTTCCGAAAGGAGTATGACTACACCTATCTTGGAATGCGGGACGGAAAGTTCCACGAGCCGAAAAGCATCGTTGAGCCGTTTACGAGAACCTTTGCATACAATCTTTCGTCATGGGACAAGCGCGGGTACAGCTTTATCGGATTTGACCGCTTGCAAAGCACATTTTTAAAATATGCGCCGATGGACTTGTTTGATAAAGCCCATGAACAATGGTGGTATGCGACGAATTATTTTTTTAGTTATTCTTGCGTGGAATCCCCGGATGTTAAATTTCTTGCATATTCGGCGCTGTATTCAAATGTCGAAAGACTGTTAAAGCTCGGTCTCGGCGACTTCGTATGCAGTCTCATGGAAGGGCGGCCGATGAAGCGGTCAATCAACTGGGACGCACCAACGGTGCAGGCGATGTTTAGAATGCGAAAGGACGAATTTCGGAATTTTCAAAAAGAATATTACGGATTAGCCGATTTTGAAATTTATCAAATCCTGCGTTCCGTAAAAAAAGACATTCAATACGGCACTGTAAAAGCGATTTGCGAGCGTTACCATTACGAAGCGGCAAAGCGAATTGCAAAAGTCGTTAAAGTCCGAAAGCTAAACCTCACAAGAACATTACACTATCTTGAAAAAAAGACAAAAGAAGAAAAAGGACCCAGAAAGCGACCAGAACAAAAAGACTATGAGACAACGGCGCTTTGGTGGACGGATTACCTCGATTTTGCGGAAAGCTTAAAGTATGACCTTTCCCGCGGGGATGTTCTTTACCCGAAGCGGCTCAAAGAGGCGCACGACAACGCATCCGACGCCGTGACTGTGCAAAAGGATAAATTGGCGTTTGAGAAGTACAGGGAGCGTTACGAAAAGCTCAAAAAGAAATACGAGTGGTCAGACGGAATATATAAAATCTTAATACCGAAAGGCATTAACGATATCGTCGAAGAGGGCAAGGTGCTGTCCCATTGTGTCGGCGGCTACGCTGAACGGCATGTAAACGGCAAAACGACCATTCTTTTTATGAGACTTGCCAAAGAGCCGGAAAAGCGGCTCGTCACGATTGAGGTCAAGGGCGATACAATCTGTCAGAATTACGGCTACAAGGACAGGCGTGTAATTGAAAAAGAAAAAGAATTTATTGAAAAATGGATTGCGTGGGTGCGCGCCGGCAGCCGACGCCCGAAAAAGAAAAAGACCGCTTCGGAGGCATAAGAAAAGGAGTTAAAACCATGGAAAAAGAAATCATCACAACCACCACGAATGAAGTCAGCGAAACTTACAAAACCGCGGTGCAGACACACCAGCGGATTCTTGCCAACGGGGAAATCTGCGCGCAGTCGCTTTTGGAAATCTGCAAGGATTTGAAGAAAATGCGCGACGAAAAGCTCTATGAGGAATTCGGCTATGCGGCATTCGATGAATACACCGAAAAGGCGGTCGGCATTAAGCCGCGCCAAGCCTACACTTACATTTCCACCTACGAGCGCCTCGGAGCAACGGTTTTGCAGTCGAATGCAAGTCTCGGCATCACGAAGCTGGATTTGATTGCGCAGATTAACCCCGTGGAGCGCACGCAGATGCTCGCCTCAAATACCTTTGACGGAATGTCGGTGTCGGAAGTCAAGGCGCTGGTGCAAAAGGCGAAAGACCAGGGCGAGCAAATAAGCCTTTTGCAAGAAGAGCTTGCCGAAGTGAAAGCCCAATCGGAACCGCAGGACACCGAGCCGGAGTATGATGCCGAAAAAGACGAAATGCGCGAACGCATTGCCGCGCTTGAAAAACAGCTGACCGACAGCGACGCTGAGCACAAAGCCGCCCTTGAAAAAGTGAAGCGCGAAGCGGCCGAGCAGGCAAAAAAAGAGACCGGCGCCGATGCGCAGACACAAAAGCGCATTGACGAAGCTGTTAAAAAGGCGAAAAAAGAAGCGCTCAAAGAAGCACAGGAAAAGGTACAGGCGGAAGCCGAAAAGAAAGACAGCAAAATTAAAGACCTCGAAGCGGCCTTGTCCGCCGCCGGCGCCGAACATGAGAAGCTCGAAAAGCAGTTGTCGCTTGCCGACGGAACCTCCGCCAAGGCAATGGTTTACATTCAGAGCATTCAAGATAACTTCAACGCGCTGTTTGCGGTCATGGAAGAAATGCCCGACGAGCAGAAAAACAAGTTTACAGGCGCCTGCATGAAGCTCCTTAACGCCATGCGCGCACAGGTGGAGAAATAAGGAAGGCGGCGATGAAAGGTGATTCACGAATTAAAGCTCCGCAGAGAGTTTTTCGACTATGTGCGGTTCGGAATTAAAAAGTTTGAAATACGCAAGGACGACCGGGGTTTCAATGTCGGTGACACGCTCGTTTTAAAAGAAATCGACGAAGCGGGCGGCGAGACAGGCAGATACCTTGTGCGGCAGGTGGATTATATCTACCGCGGCGAATTCTGCCTGCCCGGCTACTGCGTGATGAGCATTTCTGCTTTGTGAGGGAAAAGATGAAAAGCGTAAAAAAGGACTTTGGCGGTTATATCTGCCGCAATGAAAAGTGCGTATACAGGATAAAGGTCGATGGAAAGCGAGACCTGTGTCCGTTCAAAGGCTGTTTTTATTCTTCAAAAAGAGGGCGAAGAGATGAACATAACCGAGCTTAATAATCTGCGGTATATAGACAAAGAAATCAAGCTGCTGCAAGAGCGCATCGAGGAACTGGAAACCGAAGCGGCGCGCGTGACGCCGATTTTGACGGGGCTTCCGGGGAAAGGCTCCGGCGGCGACCGTATCGGCGCCGTGGTGGAACAGATTATCGAAGAAAAGGAAAAGCTCGAAGCGGCTTTGCAGCAGCGTCAGGAAGAGCGACGCAAAGCAATGCGGTTCATCAATTCAATCGCCGACAGCCAGCTGCGGACTATTTTTATTCTGCGCTTTGTTACCGGAAAGAGTTGGAACGAGGTAGCCGACTACATAGGCGGCGGGAATACAGAAAAAAGCGTGTGGGTTCGCGCGTATCGATATTTAAAAAAATTGTAGGATATGTAGAATAAAAATGTGCTAATATGATATTAGAGAAAAAATAAAATTGTTAAACTTGTTAATAAAAAATGTGCTATTATGATATTGTAGGAAAATAAGGAAGAACTTAATAACAAAAGCGTCCATGTTCGGGCGCTTTTTTATTGCTAATTGATAGGCGAAACGAGGAAAAGACATTACAGAACAGAAAGGAGGATTTTCTTGTCGGAGTTGAACAACGAAAGGCGAACACGCGCACTCACGCCGCAGCAGGAATTGTTCTGTGCGGAATATTTGACCGATTACAACGGCACGCAAGCCGCGAAGCGCGCCGGGTATGCCGAAAAGACCGCGGCAGCGCAGGCGGCACGACTGTTAAAAAATGTTAATGTTCTCTCGCGCGTGCGCGCATTACAAAAAGAACGCCTTGAAAAACTTGCCGTTACACAGGAATCCGTCCTTTTAAATCTGTTAGAGGTCTATGACCGATGTATGCAGAAAAAGCCGGTTATGGAGTGGGATTATAACCTGAAAGAATACCAAGAGACCGGCGAGTATGTTTTTGACAGCAAGGGTGCGCTTCGTGCTTTGGAGCTTATCGGAAAGCATTTAGCAATGTTCACACAGAAAGTGGAGCATTCCGGAAGCGTGGAAACAGGCACCGGCGAGCTTGCCTCCATTTTGGAACAACTGAAAGCCCGAAACGATGATGCGGAATGAAACTTTCAGAGAAATATTTGGACTTTTTGCAGTCAACCGCAAAGGTGGAAGTGTTGGAGGGAACGACCTTTGCCGGCAAGACAACCGTCGGGGTGATAAAGTTTATGCTGCGCTGTGCGCAAAGCGATAAACGATTTCACGTGCTCGCAGGGCTGGACCTCGGAACGATTGAAAAGAACATTATCAACGCCGAATTGGGTATCTTGGATGTGTTCGGCGCTGCGGTGGAATACAAAGCAAGCGGCGGCGGAGCGGTTAGTCTGCCGCATATTCTTTACCAAACGCCGGCCGGAGAAAAAACCATCTATATCCTTGGCTATGATAACAAAGCGCGTTGGAAAAAGGCGCTCGGCGGTCAATATGGATGCGTATATATTGACGAAGCGAACATTGCCGATATGGAGTTCGTGCGTGAAATTTCCATTCGGTATGATTATATGCTGATGACGCTGAACCCGGACGATCCGGCGCTGCCAATATACAGCGAATATATAAACTGCGCGAGACCGACAGAAAAATGGCGAAGCGGAACACCGCCGGAAATGCTCGAACAGCTGAATGCCGAACCGAAACCGGGCTGGCTTCACTGGTATTTCACTTTTGAAGATAATGCGGGATTGACTGCCGAGAAAAAAGAGCAGCTGCTCACAGGGACACCGAAGAACTCCAAACTGTATAAAAACAAAATTTTAGGTCTGCGCGGTCGTGCAACCGGGCTGGTATTTGACCTGCAAGACAAAAATATTATCACCGAGGATGAAGCGAAGAAATTCGACTTCGTCCTTTTTTCTTGTGGCGTGGACACATCGTATTCGAGTAAATCACCGGATAAAATTGCCTTTGTGTTTTCGGGGTTTACAAAATGCCGTAAGAAAATCACACTCGACTGCGCAGTATATAACAATAAGGCGCGAAAAACGCCGATTTCCCCGAGCGATATTCCGCCGCTGCTGACGGATTTTTTAGATTATAACACTGAAAAATGGGGGCTCGCACGCAATATATTCATTGATTCGGCAGATACCGGCACCATTTTAGAATGCCAAAAATACAGGCGTGCACACGGTCTTATTTACAATTTCCAAGCCGCGTGGAAAAAGACAACAATATTAAACCGCATCAAACTGCAAAGCGGCTGGATGGCGCATGGGGATTACCTGATTGTAGGGGAAACCTGTAAGGACAATATCGACGAGCTGAATGTTTACAGTTGGCAGGAAGAAAAGGATATGCCGGAAGATGCAAACGACCACACAATTAACGCCGACCAGTATTCCTGGCTGCCGTTCAAAGAAAGAATTGGGAGCGTGACAAAATGAAATTTTCCGAAAGGGTGAAAAATATGATACGCAGCTGGCTGAATATTCAGCCCTCTCCGATGAATACCGTTAGCTTATATGAAGCCATGCCTTTTGAGCTACGGACCATAGAGGCTATGCTTTGGTACCGAGGCGATGCGGCGGAGCTGGACCAGTTTTACAAGCAGGCCGGAAACGACAATGTAATGCGAGCCCGGTTTTGGGCGTATCATACAAGCGCCTCCACGCGAAAAATACATACGGGCCTTCCTGCAATGATGGTTGACACGCTGGCATATCTTGTGAAGACCGATATGGATGATGTCCGTCTGCAGGATGATGACAGTGCAAAAAAATGGAAAGAGATTTGCGAGAGTGAGGATTTCGATTTTACGGATATCGTCGGAAAGGGCGTCGTCGGTGCGCTGGCATCAGGTGACGGAGCCTGGAAGATATCGACGAACCGGGATGTGTCGGCATTTCCTATCGTTGAGTTTTACACGGCAGACCGTGTGGAATATGAGGTGCGCCACGGTATTATTTTCGGTGTGGATTTTATCACCGATGTGCCTTATAAAAAAAGAATCCTTAAATTGCGAGAAAAATATCGAAAAGGGAGCGTAAGCTATGAGCTGTATGATGCAGACCGTTTGTTGACAGAAGACCAGCTTCGAGAAATCACAGGGCTTGAAAACGTTGATTTCTCCAAGACCAGCGAAATGATGTTGGCAGTTCCGTTTTGCATTTACGCAAACCCGAAATATCCGCACCGCGGAAAAAGCATTTTAACAGACAAGATTGACGATTTTGACGCTTTGGATGAAATCGTGTCCCAGTGGATGAACGCATACCGGCAGGGGCGAGCGCAAAAATACATTCCGGAAAGTCTTATACCCCGGAATAAATTTGACGGTTCCCTGCAACCGCACAATCCGTTTGACAATGAATATATTACGGTTGAACATTCTATGAGTGAAACCGGCGGTGACGATAAAATTCAAGTCGTACAGCCGGAAATTCCCTACGAGGCGTTTTTGGCAGGGTATACGAATTACCTTGACCTTTGCCTGCAAGGCATTTTGTCTCCGGCAACGCTTGGAATTGACCTCGGAAAGATGTCGTCAGCTGCCGCGCAGCGCGAAAAGAAAGATGTTACGGGGATTACGCGCAACACCATCACGGGAAAACTGGAAAAAGTTTTGCCCAAGCTGATTTCCGTGGTGATGACGGCCTATGACATTATGCAAAACAGCCCTGTGGTGCGCTATATGCCGGAAGTTTCTTTCGGGGAATACGGTGCGCCGGACTTTGACAGCCGTGTGGAAACGGTCAACAAGGCTGCTGCGAGCAACACCATGAGCATTGAAACGCAGGTCGACGAGCTTTGGGGTTCCTCGAAAGATGAGGAATGGAAAGCAAAGGAAGTGCTGCGCATCAAACGTATGCGGGGAATTGAACTGACAGACGAGCCGAGCGTAGGTGAGGAACTTGACCGAAAAGCAACTGGCGGAACTGTTTGAAGAAATCGAGCGCAAGCTGATTGAATCTTTAAAACGGAATTTGCCGAACCACAAGGATTGGGAAAGCGATTTAGAATTCGACTGGCCGGCATGGCAGGCGGAAAAAGTCAAGTCACTGGAACGCTTCCGAAAAGAAAATGAAGCCATTATGCGCGAGTATCGGGAAACGATATCCAAAGAAACGCGCTTGCTTTTAGAAGAGCAGTTTCAAGAGAATTCCGGCGACGCGGACAAGCTATTTGAAAGCGGAATATCCGAAAGTGTCACGGACGACAGCTTTTTTGACATTTGGGATGAAAAGCTTGAAAGTCTCATAGAGGAAATGCAGGGAAAAGAGCGCACGGCGCAAACCGCAGCCTTGCGCACAATGGACGATGTATATCGGCAAACGCTGGTTCGTGCAGACACGGCGCTGCAGACAGGTTCCGTGACTTTGCAGAAAGCCATTGAGCTTGCTGTGGAGGATTTTGCAAAGCAGGGCATTAACTGTATTGAATATCGAGACGGACGCCGTGTGAATATTGCCGACTATGCATATATGGCGCTGAAGACTTCAAACACACGAGCGGCGCTTTTGGGCGGTGCCAAACAGCGAATGGCGCTCGGGATTGATACAGTTCGTGTCAGCAGTTATGGCGGGTGTTCCGACACCTGCCTGCCTTGGCAGGGGAATGTATACATAGACGATGTTTTCGCCGTGTTCAGCGGAGAGGTGGCTGGTGACCGGGGGAAAAGCCGAAACGGAATTTGGTATATGCTTTTATCTGTCGCTGTGAAAGCCGGGCTGTTTCACCCAAACTGCCGACATACGCTGACCGCATACCGGGAGGGCGCACGAGAACCGATGCGGTTTGACGAAGAAAAAGTGCACGAGAACTACCGCCTCGAGCAAAAGCAACGCGCCATGGAACGGAAAATCCGCAAGTGGAAGCGGATGGAAGCAGCCGCTTATGAACCGACCGTCAAAAAGGCATATGGAAACAAAATAAAAGAAGCGCAAAGCGAACTGCGCGATTTTATAAACCTGCACGACGATGTTTTGCGGCGCGACCCGTGGCGGGAAAAGACCTATGGCACCCCAAATGTCGGTCGCGAAAAGAATCCAAATGCGGAACAGTTTGAACGATATAAGGCAAGACTTGGTGACAAAGCACCGCAGAGCCTTGAAGCGTTCGAACGTATCAAGTATGGTGATGAAACCGAATGGAAGAATCTGCAGACGGAATACCGGTTTACGGGTATTGTCGACCGTATGACAACGAAATATCCGAACCTGCGCGTGTTCAAATCTCCGAACGATATTCCTCCCGAATACAGCGAAGCGGTGCAGAAGCTGCCGAAGAACCAACAGGAAGGCTTGTATCATTATTCCCATTACGAAGAGGGCGTGAAAATGAACAAGTACCTCGGCGGCGTGCCGAGTGTTACACTTTCTTCGGACGAACGCACACACATGGAAAACACCATAGCAGGCTTGCAGAATTGCAGACTGCCATATGATACAATGCTGTGGCGCGGAACGGAAAGCAAGCTACTCGAGGGATTTGATAAATTGCCAAAAAGTCTATCCAATTGGAAAGACCGCCCTTTGTCTTACAAAGGATTTTCGTCTACCAGCATCTTAAAGGACGCTTCCTACATCGGGAAATCCAATAAAGACGTGCAACTTCTGCTTATAAAACGAGGCGGGCAGTCGGGTGCGGCTTATGTTGAGCCAATTTCCTATAATCGTGTGAATGGGGCACCTCCCGAATATGAAGTTTTGTTGCAAAACAGCACAAAATATCGTATAATAGAAGCACAGACATTTAAGGGAAAATACATAATTGTTGCGGAGGTGCTTTAAGTGACGCAAGAGGAAAGAATAAAAGAATATGTCCGTCTTTGTGACGAGGCACACAGCAATTTGGAAGCACCTTTGCTTGGAGAGGTTTTGACGCCGATTTGTACATCCTGCATATATGCGGATTATCATTACGGTACGTGGGATGAGCCCGAGTGCGCAATATACGGTGAAATGCCTGCACAATACAGGAACGCTGACAAATATGATTGTCCTCGATATAAGCAGATTCCGGGGATAGGGGATAAGCATATGCGCAAAGGAAAATAAACGCAATTCAATAATTATAGCGTCTTTACGAAAGTAAGGGCGCTATTTTTATACCCATTTTTAAGAAAGGAGAATACCCATGGACAAAGAAAAAAAGAAGTCGACCGAAGCAAGCGAGGCGCAAGCACCTGCGGCGGACACCGAGAAAACACCCGTGCCCGAAAAGGACAGCAAGCCCGATAGCGCTTCGGAAGAAAAGGCCACCGAAGCGGACAACGCTGCAAAGGCATCGGCAGAAGGAACAATCCCCGAAGCGGATGAAAAGTCTGAAAAAACAGCCACTGAGGGTGCCGCGGCGGAAAAGAATGCCGAAAAAGAAACACCGCCGCCCGAAGTTTCCGCGGGAACGCACAAGAGCGAGGCGGAAAGCATTCCCGGGCAGGATTTGCAAATGGAACTGCTGAACACCAAGGTGCAGCTTGCCGCATTTAAAAGCGGCGTGCGCGGTGAGGTAGTGGAAGATGCAGTCTGTCTTGCACTGCACGACGCAAAAAAGACCGGCGAAGTGTCCGAGAAAAGCGTGGCGCAAGCGCTGAAAGGTGTGTTGAACCGCCATCCTGAATGGAAGCAGGAATCGGCATCCGCAGGGAATTTCCGTGTGGGCGCGGAGAGCGGTAAGATGCCGAACACCGCATCGGATGAAATTTCTAAAATCTTCGGCAACACTTAAAGAAAAAAGGAGGAAACAATATGCCGAATACTGTCAACTATGTAACCAGCTTTGAGCAGGAGCTCAAACAAAAGTACACCCGTGAACTGCTCACGGCGGATTTGACGACACAGAATGTCGTTTTCGTGGGTGCAAAAAAAATCAAAATACCGTTCATCACCGTTTCCGGCTACAAAGACCACAGCCGAAACGGCGGTTTTAACCGTGGTACAGTCGAAAACCAGTTCATGGAAAAGGAACTGGAGTTTGACCGCGATGTGGAATTCTTTGTCGACGCCATGGATGTGGACGAAACGAATCAGGCATTGTCGGCCGCCAACATCACGAATACCTTTGAACATGAAAAAGCAATTCCGGAAACGGATGCCTACCGTCTTTCAAAGCTGTATACGGATTTCAATGCTCTCGGTGAGACGGCCACACAGGACGAGCTGACGGCTGCGACAATTCTCGAAAAGTTCGATACGCTCATGGAGGAAATGGACGAAGCGGAGGTCCCCGAGGACGGCAGAATCCTGTATGTTACTCCGAGCATATATACCATTTTCAAGCAAGCGGAAAAAATTACGCGCATGCTTGAGGTCACGCGCGACACGGCAGTAAACCGCCATGTCCGTGCACTTGACGATGTGAAAATTAAGCGCATTCCCAGCGGCCGCATGAAAACAGCGTATGACTTTACCGAAGGCTTTACACCCGCTTCGACTGCAAAGCAGATGAACATGATCCTTGTGCACCCGAGCGCGGTCATTGCCGCAGACAAGCACGCTTACATCAACCTTTGGGCGCCCGGGAGCCATACGCAGGGCGATGGGTATCTGTATCAGAACCGTAAATACGGCGACCTGTTTGTTCTGGATACCCGTTCGGACGGTATCAAAATCAATCTGTCGCCGGATGAAGAAAGCACCTAAGGAGGAAACGATATGCAGGAATATGCAGTAAAGGGAAATCGTGAGATTGCCCTTGACAACGAATCGGACCGCGCAAGGCTTATAAAGCAGGGCTACGATATCGTGGATAAGAACGGAAAGCTGATTGCTGCCGGACACGGAAAAACCGTTCCGTATGCAAAATATGAGGCGCTCCTGTCGGAAAACGAAAAGCTAAAAGCCGAGCTTGCCGCGGCCGCACAGAAAAAGAAATAAAGGGGGGCTGCACTGTGTTTCCCTATGTGACCACAGAGCAGTTCAAGGAGAAATTTCCAAAAACAGAGATATCGGATCCGGATATCCAAAACCTACTGGAATCTGCAAGCACGGACGTGGATGCTATGACCTTTAACCGTATAACCGCCTGCGGATTCGACGGCCTTTCGGAGTTTCAAAAAGCATGTGTTCAGCGAGCTGTTTGCCAGCAGGCAGATTTCCGCTTTCAAAACGCGGATTTGTTCGACGGCGCGATTGCTTCTTATAGCCTAAACGGGGCTTCCGTTACATTTGATAAGGACAGGATCGTGACCGTCGGCGAAACCGTAACCGCACCGTCTGTTGTTGCGGTGCTCAAGCAAAGCGGACTTTGCTGCAGGAGGCTTTGATGAGGTATCCAAAGTTAGTGCCGCAGAAATACTGCACAACGCCTGTGCGTGTCGTGTTCCTCGGTGCAATAGACATCGAAGGGCAGGAAACGGTTGTAGGAACATACAGCGGAAAGTGTAACCTTTCGCAAAAAACCAAGCAGCGGGTAACGGCGGACAAGCGTCTTATAACCATAGAAGCGGTCGCCTTATTCGACGGAGATATTGCACCGAATCTGCTACAGCCAAAAGGTTTGCTGTATGTAACGGAAACAGATTCACAAAACGGTGAAGGCGAAGAAACGCTTGAGCCGGAAAACAAGCCGTATCGAATTTTCTCTTATACAAAGGCACGCAATCCGGACGGAACTGTCAACTATACGCGTTTGGAGCTGGTGCGATGAAAGTCCGGGTCAATGTACGGTTGAATCCGCAGTTTTCAAAGTGTCTTGCAATTGATTTAAACAGGTCGATGAATTTGACCATGGAAGATTTGAAAGACGACCTCATACAGTCTCACACGATGCCTTTTGATAACGGCGATATGCAGAACGATACGTTCTATAAGGTGGAGCAGGAGGCAAAAACCACAAGGGGAATCCTGATAACGGATAAACCCTATGCGAGATATCAGTTTTTTGGAATTTCTCGAAGCGGAAAACCCTTGAACTATCAAACTGTGCACAATCCATATGCGCGTTCGCATTGGTTGGAGCCATATTTAGACGGCGTTTTTTTAGCAAAACGCTTTAATGAAAATTTGAGCAGCAAAGGAGGCGGTTGATATGCTCGCACTTGCAGACCTGTGTCAATATATCCGTTCTCAAACGGATGTTGGCGAGGGAATTTCGGCGGGGATTTTGGACGACCGGCTGCAGCACTGTATCGGGGTGTTCGACAATAACCGCAGCCCCGATTTTCGTATACCTATCGGAGGAAAGGAAAACGCGCGGTATTATAAGCTGTCTGTGTCTGTCCTAATCCATTGGGGCACGACACAGCGGGAAGCCGCAAAAAAGGCGCAGGAAGTTTTCGAGCTGTTTTACGGCGTAACCAATATGAAAATCAAAGACAGTTCCGTTGCGTTTTTTGCCGCATCCGCACCGCAGTGGCTTGGCTTTACCGAGGACAAAATCTGCGAGTATGTTATACCGATAGAAATTTATGTAAACAAGGAGGAATAAGTATGCCGAAAACAGGTGTGTACCCTGTGTTCGAAAACAAATTCAAAATTGAAGTCGGCGAAGAGTTTGTGCCCATCGCTGAAATGGAAAGCTTTTCCGTTGCGATTGATGGTCAGGTGCAGGAATGGACCCCCTTTGAAACAGAAGGTTGGATCAAGCGCTTGATAACCGGTAAGGGCCTTACGATTTCACTCGCCGGTAAACGGTGTGTGGGCGATGCCGGCAACGACCATGTCGCCGACCTTTCGTTTAAGACGGGAACGGACTGCAACGGCAAATTTCAGTGGGAATTCCCGTCGGGAGCGAAGCTGGAATTTGATTGTGTGGTCAATGTTACCAACCCGGGCGGCGGCGATAGCGTCAGTGTTGACGGGCTGGAGTTCGATGTCATGTCGAGCGGCAAGCCGACATTTACGCCCGCGGCGGCGGGCTGAAAATAAACACCCTCTGTTCAAACAGGGGGTGTATGTTTTACATGGAGGAAAAATACGATGGGAAAAATGTATACCTTTGACAACAAGCTGCTGGTTGAAAAACCCGAAATCCGTATCGGTGACAAGTGTTACCCGGTGGACGACCGGACATCGACCGTAAAAAAGCTGATGAAAGAAATGCGGGCGGTGAAAGAAGACAGCGAGGAAATCATTGACACCGATGAAATGATTATTCGAGCAGCTTTCGGGAAAAACGCGAAAGAAATTCTCAATATGGAACTTTCTTTCAAAGCGCAGAATGAACTTTCCCAAATGGCGATGTCCGCCATGACCGGCGAGGAGTACACGCCGGACGACCGATTTCAAAAAGAACAAGAACAGCCGGCCGATTGATTCCTTTTATGATGTGGATTATGACGCGGTTTTGATTGAACAATCCATTGCAAAGCAGTATCATGTTTTGCCGTCTGAACAGGGGGAACTATCCTACTGCGATTGGGCAAAACTGGTGTCGGGACTGATGCATGATACGCCGCTTGGACAGGTCGTTGCACTGCGCAGTGAGGACGACCCGGAAATACTGAAGCATTTGACTGCCGAACAGCGAGCTGTGCGTCGGGAGTGGTTTGCATTCCAAAATGCAAATCGGCAGTATAGTTTGCAGGATATGCGCAAGCAGTCGGAACAGCTGGAAAAAATGATCGCGTCGTTATTCGGATGAAAAGAGGTGATAGCAAATGAGTGATGGCGTTGTTTCGCTGGAGTTAATCATTGAGGATACCGCCAAAAAGCAACTTGAAAATATCGCAAAACGTGCAGAAAGACCCGCAGAAGCCGCATTCAAAAAGGTTGGCGCCTCTATGGAACGGGCAATGGCTCCAAATGCGAAAAATGTGCAAAAAGCCGTTTCCAATGCTTGGAGCAAAGCTGCAAAACAGGCAAAAGCTACACCGATTCATTTTGAAGTGGCCGTGAAGGACACGGATTTGTTGCAGCAAAAGCTTGACAACACCTATGCACAAATTGGCGCGGTGGAGGAGCGGCTGCGGAATGCCGAAAACGCTTTTAATCTGACCGATGATTCCGACGTGGAGAATATCCGTGCTTTGGATTTGGAAATTACGGCGCTGCAATCCAAGCTGATTAGCTTGCAGGGTTCGGCAAATGCCACAGAAAAGAAGCTGAACGATGCGCTTGAAGCACCTGCGCGAGAAGCCGAAAAAGCAGCTGAAAAGGCGAGAAAAGCCGCTGAACGCGAAGCGGAGAAAATGGCAAAAGCTGCTGAAAAAGCTGCACAGAAGGCCGAGAATGCATATCGGAAAGCCTATAATCAAATTGCCCAACAAGCGCAAAGAGCCGCGCAGCAGGCTGAAAAGTGGGCGCTTCAAGCAGAGAGAGCGCAAAGCAAGTCTGCTGCAAAAGCAGCAAGGAAAGCGTCAAAAGCCTATGCCGAGCAGGAACGCGCTTGCCGAATATATGCCAATAAGTACGCCGACGCTCAAGCGGATGCAAGTGAAAAATCTGCAAAAGCAGTGGAGCGCGCCCAAAAACGAGCGCAAAAGGCAAGTGAAAAGGCTGCTGCCGCCGCAACGAAAGCAAACCGTAAAATGGCGCAGGATTCATCTAAAGGCGCCTCCGGCATGGGGAATGCATTCACAAAAGTCGGAAAAATAATCGGCGGTTCCTTAAAAGCTGTATTTGTTACGGCGGTTTTATATAAATTTTTCCGAGCGTTTCAGGAGCATTTGACGGGCGCCATGACGCAAAACAAGGCGTTCGCTAAATCGCTTAATGAAATCAAAGCCAACCTTTCTGTTGCGTTCACACCAATCATCGAGGCAGTTATGCCGCTGATTACCCGTTTGACGCAGGGACTTGCTACGGTCACAAAATATATTGCATCCTTTGTAGCTGCAATTTTCGGAAAAACTTATAAGCAAGCGGTCAGCTCCACAAAAAAACTGCAAGCGCAGGCCAACGCCTCTAAAAAATCCGCGGCAAGTATGAGCCGGGACTTTGACGAACTGCACACTGTGGAAAAGGACACCGGCGATTCTGCAGATACAAGCGGCGGCGTCAACTATGATGCTTTAGACACAAGCGCACTGGACACAGGTCCGATGCGTAAATTTCAGGAAATTCTGGATAAGATTAAATCCACCTTGTCTAAACTTACACCGGCTTTTAAAGACCTGTACGACAAAGGCATTAGACCCGTGGTGCAATGGCTCGGAGAAAAGCTGAAGGATGCGCTCGCCTTTGTGGGGCAGCAGTTTGAAAAGGTAGGAGACTGGCTTGTTGAGCACAAGGATTCCTTTTCACGCCTTGGTGAATCGCTTGGAAAACTATGGGAAGCGCTCGAGCCGATTTTCAACGCCGCTTGGGAAACGCTGAAAACAGCAATAGGCGGGTTTATAGATTACATTCTTCTATGCCTCGGAGATTTGATTGATGTTTTGCCGGACGCCATAGACTTTGTTACCGCGTTTTTGAACGGTGACTGGGAAGGCATGAAAGAGGCCGGCAAAAACATTGTTGAGGGCCTTTGGGGCGGTTTGGAAGAAAAGTGGGAGAGCCTGAAAACTTGGATTGGCGATCTAATAGGTAAATGGATTGACTATGTGAAAGCGCTCTTTGGAATCCACAGCCCGTCCACCGTGTTTGCGGATATCGGCAAGAACCTCATAGAGGGCCTTATAAACGGTATCACAGGTCTTTGGGACAAGCTGAAAACCAAAGTCACCGCGCTTTTGGACAACCTGAAAACAACCGTCCAAACCAAATTCACAGAAACCAAGGACAAGGTGCTTTCCTTAATCGACTCTCTTAAAAACGGTCTGAAAACCAAACTCGAGAACGTTTGGGGAAGTTTCAAGAGTTTTATCAATAAAATCCTCGGCGGTGTAGAAAGCATGATTAACCGGCCTGTGTCCGCGCTGAATCGGTTTATTCAAAGATTGAATAATCTAAGAATCAATGTACCGAAAGCACTGGGCGGCGGAACCATTGGCTTTAACATCAATCCGTTTGACTCCGTTTCTATCCCACGGCTCGCGCGAGGTGGTATTGTAGACAAGCCAACTTTATCCATGATTGGCGAAGCGGGCAAAGAGGCTGTTGTTCCGCTGGAAAACAATACGGAATGGATGGAGAAACTTGCAGCCGTGCTGGGCAACACGATTGCCGCAGTGATTGCACCGTTGCTGCAAGGTGCAGGTGCACCGCAAAGCGGCGAAGGAGACGGCAGAATGGTGCTCAATTTGGACGGACAGACCGTTGCAACGGTCTTGGTTCAGTTGTTTCGGAGATATCCGCAAGAACTAAAAATGATATTGGAGGGCATTTAAGTGCAGACATTGTTAAAAACGATTAACGGCTGGACGCCGCCCTCTCCGACGAAATGCACGCCGACGCGCATCACGCAGGTGGACAGCGAAACAGATTCTGTCGGAAATTTGCAGATTAAAAAAATCCTGTCGGTAAAAATGAAGTTTGAGTTGGAATGGAAATACATACCCGTCAGCACAGCGCGGCGGATTATGTCGGAGCTTTCCGGGTTTAATGCGCTTGTGACTTATGAGGATTTACTGACCGGGGTGCAAAAATCGGGAAGATTCTACCCCGGGGATTTTGCGCCGGTTCCGTCTGTCATTTATCAAAACGGCGAAATGCTGTATGAAACTTTTGCGCTGAATATCGTGGAAAAATAAAGGAGTCTGTTATGTATCACACCAATGCTGCCTATAAGCAAAAAGTTGCAAACCTTCCGCAAAACTATCGCATGGAAGTGGAGGTCATATATGACGCCGAAACAGAATATATCCTCTATCCGTTGCTTTGCGAAACCGGAGAAGCTTTGGAAACAGAGCAGGGTGAGACATTGGAGTATTTCATTCCGGCAGAAAAAACAAGCATCCCGCCCGAAGATATTTTCGAGGCGGGATTTTCTGAAAATGTCTTTTTAAGCACATTTTGCGTGGGGTCGTCTGTCCGTGCGGAGTTTTGGGTGCGCATTTTCAACAAAGACGGCAAGTATAAAAACAATGCGCTTGCCACGGCGGAAATCCGTCCGAAAGTAACCCTGTATGATTCAGAAACGGGCGAAGCAGTAGATACTGTTCCGCTGGGTGTGTTTTATGTGGATAAAATCACCATACAAGACAGTGATTTGCGCCTCGCCTGTTATGACAAAATGAGTTTACTGGAAAAGCCATATACGCCGCAGAACACGCAAAACTCTCTGTTGGAAGTGGCAAAGAGCATTGCTCTGTCTGTTTTGGCACCCTGTCCGGATACGCCCGCGCAAGTACCGGCTTTGCAGATGGTCGTGGATGATACAATCTTTCAAGGCTATTCCAAGCGGCAGGTGCTGGAGCTGATTGCCGAAGCGAGCGGGAGCTTTGCAGCTTTTGACCAGGACGGCGCTTTGCGCTTTAAGTGGTTTTCCAACACCGGAATAGAATTGCACGCGGATATGGCAAAGGCGCCGCTCGAACTGAACGGGAACACTTTTTCACTGGACGGCAATGTGGTGAAAGTGACCGGGGTGCGCATTGTCGGAGAGGATACGGAACTGGCGCACGCCGGGACAGATGAATATTTGCTGACCATCAATGAAAACCCGATTGCGGCAGCGCATCCGGAAGAGGTGGCGCGATTTGTTTTAGAGCGGCTGTCCGACACGCAGTATATTCCCTGTAAGTGGACACGCATCGGTGGGGACCCGTCTTTGCAGGTCGGCGATATCGTAACCGTCGTAGACAATAAAACGGCGTTCGATGAGGCAAAGACGGAAGAATACGACAGATATCCGCTGTATCTTTCCGCGCAGAGCTGGACTTTTAACTGCGGCGGATTTTCCGATGTGTATACCTCTGCCGGAAACGCAGAAAAGGACTTGAACACCGATAAAGGCATGACGGTGTCCAAGCGCCTTTCACAGCTTGCGAAGCGGATCACGGAGACGAAAAGCGACCTGACCGCCGAAATGGACGACCGCCAGCAAGCGCTTTTACTGTTCAACGAAACGATCGCTGGCTCAATGGGACTTTACACGACCTATAAAACGCAGGAGGATGGCTCTGTCGTCCTTTATATGCATGACGAAAAGGAACTCGAGCAAAGCCAAACCATCTATACGTTCGGGGCATCGGGCTTTGCTTGGACGACAAAAGGCTGGAACGACGGAAACCCAGTTTGGGAAACCGGATTCAGCCGTGACGGTAACGCCATTCTTAACGCGATTTACGCCTATACCCTCACGGCGGATGTTATCAAAACCGGGCTTTTGCAATCCCAAAATGGAATATCTTGGATCAATTTAGACGATGGCACGTTTCGACTTGCGATAGAAGGAGAAAACAAAGAGCTTCTGGGTATGCTTGGAATGGATGAAGAGGGCTGGCTTTCTTTCCATGGAAGAATGAAACCACCGGGGAATGACAGCCCTTTTTATATCTGGATCTCGGATATTCATCCGAATGAAAATACACGGTTTATGATTTCCGATGAGAGCATTAAAGAAAATGAGTACGATGATCCGGATGTTTTTGCATTCACAACTTTTCATGACACGGATGGTGGAGTATACGGGGCTCGTATGTATTCTCCTTGCGCAAGTCTTGGAAATTGGTCGGAAATGCAAAGCAGAATAGATTTTCACCCAAATTATTTGATGATGAAATATCAGAACAACGGAAGTGCAGAGGTTCGATTAAGTTCAGAACTATATGTTCACTCCAAACAGGTTTGGATTTCAACGCTTAATGACACCATTTGCATTTCGAACAATAGGTTTCCGTATGTTTGGTTCAACTGGAATCCGCTGCAAGAAGGGATAGCGCCAGATTCCTATCGGTTCGGAAATGGAACAAGCGGTGGATATGCTGCATTATATGCTTCTGGTTTCGTAACAGCATCCGACCCTGCCTTAAAAGAAAATATAAAAAAGGTATCTGAATCCGATTTTTCGGCACTATCAAAAATCAAAAAAATCCTGTTCTATTCTTTTGATTTCAAAAAAACAGATGAAGCAGAACGTCATTGCCCGATTGGCATCATGGCACCCGAAGCGCCGGAAGAGATCCGAGCAAATGACGGAAAAGCAATCAAACTGTATGAATACATCAACCTTACGGCAAAAGCTGTGCAGGAATTGACCGAACAAGTCGAGGAACAAGCGCAAAAAATCGATGAATTAGAAGCGCGCCTTGCTGCATTGGAGGCATAAAAAAGCACCCGCGAAAAGCGGGTGCAGTTTCAGTATGTAGAATTAAACATAATACGGATTGGGTTTAAACAGATGGCGGAACAGGTCAATTACCCAACCGACAAGGAATAACCCGCCCGTAAACAGATACAGAATGCCCATGCCGATTTTTCCTTCATAGAATTTGTGCGCGCCAAATTCACCGAGAAATAGGCAAAGAAAAAATGCAACCCATTTATTCTTTGGTTTCTTCGTTGGAATCCCGACATTTGTGTTAGTATTTGTGTTGGTATTCGTAATGATGATTGGCGCTTGCTGCGGTGCCTGTGCTTGTTTAAATTCCTCAACCTGACCGCCGCATGACGGGCAAATTACTGCCTGAACCGGGATCTGCGCTCCGCAATATTTGCAGAATTTGGTTTGTGTTGTATTTGGTGTAGGATTTTCCATGATATTTTTCCCCCTTCTGTATTTTTTTAATCGTAGCACAGAATGTGCGAAAACGCAACTGTTTTTCTGAAATTTGTACATTTGTGTAATTTTTCATATAAAAGAGGGATTATGTGGGAATTTTCGGAATTTCAGGAAACTACAACAGTCAACACCGACAAAAGTGCTTTGAATTAGATGGATAGAAAAGAAAGCAGATATTAAAAATCAAGCGTCGGTTTATCCGGTGCTTTTTTATTTCCAAAAAACAAAGGAGGAAAATTTATGAAAATCAGTGAGCTGCCAAAGGCAACTACCGTAACAGACGAAGACGCGATACCTTTGGTGCAGGAGGGCGAGACCAAACAGGCTTCACGAAAGGACTTTATCGGCGTCGTACCAAACGACTTGAAGCTAACTGACCGGCTTTTGCAGTTGACCGCAAACGGCGAAGCGGTTGGGGGCGGCATTACCATGCCGGACTTCGACAAATTCGAGTTGTGGAACGACATCACGCTTGCGGAAGATGCAACAAACGTCACGATGTCAAAAACCGACAGTGGAGCCCCCTTGAAAATAAAGCGACTGTTTATTTTATTTGCAGGAAATACCTCAGGCAACGGACCTATTACATTAAGATATAACTCTGGCGTGATATTTCAGTTGTGGAAATCCGTGACAGGAGATAAAAACAAAGTTGTGTTTTGGATCGATTCGGAAAAATTGAAAGACGCTCTATATGTGTCACACTATCCTTCTGACTTCTTAATAAACGATGGAGCGCCGGATAATATTTCAATGCAAGGGATCGTTCAGCATAGCAAGAGTTTGGAAAGCACCATTTACTTCAAAAGCAAAGTTACAAATCCAGGTACGCAGAACACGGCTACCTCGTGGATTTTTGGAGGTACAAGTAGTGGCGAATTTAAGCTAAAAGCTGGAAGTCGAATTTTAGTGTGGGGGGTGCAGGATGATTAAGGTTTTCGTTGACGGTGTATATAAAGAATTTACGCCTGAAGAGTATGAAGCGCAATTCGGCGGCGATGTAGAAGCGCCAAGACCTGAACCGACCGCAGAAGAACGCCTCGCCGCGCTCGAAGCGGCAGTCGCCGACCTTGCTTTAATGTCCGTGCAGGAAAACGGCTAAATTAAAAAATAGCCGTTTTTTTAATTTATAACTCATAAAACCAAAAAGAGGGTGAAAAAATGCGTGATTTTTTAAAAATCCAGCTTGAACTTTACCGCGCCGGCGGCAAATCCATCGGGTTTGAAAAAATCAAAGCGCTTGCAGCGGTGTATCTGACCGACGCCGAGCGCGAAGAACTGTTTAAACAAGAAGGGGGTGATGCCGTTGAATGAGTGGGATGTCGTGACGGTAATCATAGCGATTGTGGGGCTTATCGGCACAGTCGCCGTACCGTTGGCGAAAAACACAAAAGCAATGACTGCTTTAAGCGGCCAGCTTGAAAAATTATCCTATCGCGTCGGGTTAAGCGAAAAAGACCTTGAAGATTTTAAGGCGAAAGCTTCAGACCGCCACGGAAAAATTTTTGCCGAACTGGATGAACATGAAAAACAGCTCGGCGATCATGAATTCAGAATTCAAAATCTTGAAAAAAAGGAGTAATAAAATGAACATCAACTGGAAAGTAAGACTGAAAAGCAAAACCTTTTGGCTGGCGATGATTCCGGCGCTTCTGCTGCTCGTGCAGGTTGTTGCCGCTGTGTTTGGATTTGAGCTTGACCTCGGCGTGCTCGGTGACCGACTGCTGGCGGTTGTAAACGCTGTATTCGCTGTGTTGACCATTCTTGGCGTTGTGACAGACCCGACCACCGCCGGACTGTCTGACAGCAAAAAGGCGCTTACATACACGGAACCGAAGGAGGATTGAAAGGTGAATTTCGGAGCAGCAATTGAATGCTTAAAACAAGGATATGCGGTAGCCCGCAAAGGTTGGAATGGGAAAAATATGTTCCTGTACCTTACAGAAGGATCGATTGTTGATTTTCAAGATCTGCGCGGAAATGCAAAGAGATTTGTTACGAAAGAAACGACAAGAGCGGATGCAGCGTGTATCAATCCGCACATCGACATGGTGGCGGCGGACGGCTCGGTCGTTGTAGGTTGGTTGGCAAGTCAGACGGACATGCTGGCAGAAGATTGGGAAGTAGTATATGGAAACATAGCGCAGGCGTTTACATATACGGAATCAATGGAGGAATAAGCAATGGCAACATATAAAGGAATCGATGTATCAAAACATCAAGGGAAAATCGACTGGCAGAAGGTGAAATCCGCCGGCGTACAGTTCGCAATGTTGCGAGCTGGATACGGTCGTTATGACAATCAAAAAGACGAACAGTTCGAAGCCAATTATGCGGGCGCAAAGGCGGCTGGCATCCCGGTAGGTGCGTACCATTACAGCTACGCAAAGACGGTTGAACAGGCAAAAGCGGAAGCGCAAACTTTTCTTGCATGGATTAAGGGTAAGACATTTGACTATCCCGTGGCTTTCGATATTGAAGACAAATCACAAGCGGGGCTTGGTAAACAGCTCATTTCTGATATGATTCGTGCATTTTGCGAAACTGTGGAAAAAGCCGGCTACTATGTTTGTATTTATGCAAACAAGGATTGGCTCGTGAATCGTATCGATGAGGACTGTAAACAAAAATACGATACATGGCTTGCGGAATGGAGAAGTGACAAACCTACATATTCCGGGCAATACGGTATGTGGCAGTATACCTCTGATGGCTCCGTGTCCGGCATCAACGGTCGTGTGGATATGAATTATGCTTATAAGGATTATCCTGCGATTATGAAAGCTAACGGTTTGAATGGTCTGAAAAAGACCTCTTCCGCCGGAGGCTCTGCGTCCAACGGCACCGCATCCACCGGGAGCACAGCAAAGAAATTTGCTGCAAAAACCAAAGTCACACTCAACAAAACCCCTCTTTATGCATCCGCCACCGCAAAATCTCCGGCAGTGTATAAGACTGGGACATTTTATATTTACGATGGCAAGGAGATTTCCGGACGCTACCGTATTACTTCTTCCCCGGACAGAGCCGGAAAAACGCCTGTCGGTGAAAATGTGACCGGATATGTCAATAAAACGGATTTGAAATAATCCGAAGTAAGCAATCCCCGCGCAGTAGATTCCCCATCATACGGGAAGTTTCGAGACGCGGGGATTATTCTATGGAGGTAAAAGAATGCCAACCAAAAAGAAATCGACCACCGAAGCGGATAAAAAGCCGAAGAAAACAAATTCGGTGTCGACAGAGACAACCGAGGCAACGACAAGCGAGCTGAAAGCGCAGGAATACACCGTCACTTATAAAGGCGGCTTGAATGTCCGAAGCACCCCGAGCCTTGGCGGCAAGGTCGTGAAAGTCCTTAAATACGGCGAGACCGTTCCCGTGTCGGAAGTCACCGCTTCCGGCTGGGGCAAAACCCCGGACGGATACATCAAAATGCAGTTCGTCCACAAAAAGTAAATAACCAAAAAACAGCCCTGTGAGTAAACCATCACTCACAGGGCATTTTTTGTTTGTGTTTTGACTTGCATATGACTTGCATTTTTCGTTTTAATTACATAAAAACGCAGTAAAATTACGACACCAAAGTGGAAAAACAGAAACATAAAAAACGCCGAAATCCATTGAAACACAAGGCTTTTCGGCGTTTTCTTTTGCCAACTCGAAAATTGGCGTTTTGGCTGGGGTGGCAGGATTCGAACC
>ERZ1643251.1037-NODE-1037-length-33894-cov-7.085729_pt1 | contig 33894 bp, 45 predicted proteins | sample MGYA00579261_ERZ1643251 | MGnify/ENA primary metagenome ERZ1643251 (study PRJEB29033, sample SAMEA4952267) | chicken gut metagenome | biome: Broiler Chicken; feature: Gastrointestinal Tract; material: Caecum | place: Ireland | collected 2018 | study: Broiler... | reverse complement strand
AAAGAAATGATGGGTGACTATGAGAAAGAGCAGATCAAGATGGATATGGCTGTTCAGGAAGCAGTTACCCTGGTTGCAGACGCTGCAAAGACAGTAGAAAAAAAGGAAGAGGAAAAAGCTGAGTAATTTTACTGCCTTTGACAGACAAATAGGAGGAATTTCATGAGCTTAGTACCATATGTCATTGAACAGACCAGCCGTGGAGAGAGAAGCTACGACATTTATTCCAGATTATTAAAAGACAGGATCATTTTCTTAGGTGAGGAAGTAACAGATGTGTCTGCAAACTTGATTGTGGCACAGCTTCTGTTCCTGGAATCTGAGGATCCGGGAAAGGATATTCATTTATATATCAACAGCCCGGGAGGTTCTGTCACTGCAGGTATGGCTATTTATGATACCATGCAGTATATAAAGTGTGACGTGTCTACCATCTGTATGGGACTGGCAGCCAGCATGGGGGCCTTCCTTCTGGCAGGAGGCACCAAAGGAAAACGTATGGCTCTTCCCAATGCGGAAATTATGATACACCAGCCTTCCGGCGGCGCAAAAGGTCAGGCGACTGAGATAGAGATTGTGGCAGAGCAGATTCTGAAGACTAAGCACAGACTGAATTCTATTCTGGCACAGAATACAGGCCAGACCCTGGAGACAATTGCAAGAGATACGGAAAGAGACAACTATATGACTGCTGAAGAGGCAAAGGCATATGGTTTGATCGATACTGTTATCCAGCATAGATAGTGACTGAAGATAAGACTCCTGCAAGTACATGCGGGGGTCTTTCAGCTTTCAGGACAAAAAAGGGCATAGTAGAAGAAAGGAAAGAATAATGGCAATGAAGGGAAATGATACAAAAATCAGGTGTTCCTTTTGCGGTAAGACAGATGACCAGGTAAAGAAATTGATCGCAGGGCCTAACGGCACTTATATCTGTGATGAATGTGTGGGAATCTGCGCGGAAATTATTGATGAAGAACTGGGGGCAGACTTTGAAAATGAAATGTCTGATGAGATCAATCTGCTCAAGCCTCAGGAAATTAAAAACTTTTTAGACGAATATGTTATCGGACAGGAAGAGGCAAAAAAGGTGCTTTCTGTAGCAGTATACAATCACTATAAGAGAGTTCTGGCAGGCAGTTCATCAGATGTGGAACTGCAGAAAAGCAACATCCTTATGCTTGGTCCTACCGGTTCTGGAAAGACCCTTTTGGCCCAGACACTGGCAAGGCTTTTAAATGTGCCCTTTGCCATTGCAGATGCCACTACCCTGACAGAAGCCGGATATGTGGGAGAAGATGTAGAAAATATTCTTCTGAAGCTGATCCAGGCAGCAGACTATGATATTGACCGTGCCCAGTACGGAATTATCTATATAGATGAGATTGATAAGATCACAAGAAAATCGGAAAATGCTTCTATTACCAGAGATGTTTCCGGAGAAGGCGTGCAGCAGGCTCTTCTGAAGATCGTGGAGGGGACTGTGGCAAATGTTCCTCCACAGGGAGGCAGAAAGCATCCCCAGCAGGAGTTTATCCAGATTGATACTACGAATATTCTTTTTATCTGTGGAGGAGCCTTTGAGGGACTGGATAAAATCATTGAGACAAGAAAAGATACAAAATCTATTGGTTTTAATACAGTGATCACATCTCCCCAGGAGAAAAATGTAGGTGAACTTCTGAAAGAGGTTATGCCTCAGGATCTGGTACGCTTTGGACTGATTCCTGAGTTTGTAGGACGTGTGCCGGTAGTGGTTTCTCTCAATGCCCTGGACCGCCAGGCTTTGGTGCAGATCCTTACAGAGCCTAAGAACTCCCTGGTACGTCAGTACCAGGCTCTTTTCGACCTGGACGGCATAGAGCTGCATTTTGAAGAAGGCGCTTTGGAAGCTATTGCGGACAAATCCATGGAGAGAAAGACGGGAGCCAGAGGTCTGAGAGCTATTATGGAAAGTGTTCTTATGGATATTATGTACACATCTCCTTCTGACGAGAGCATCAGTTCCTGTACGATAACTAAAGAGACAGTGGATGGAAAAGAACCTCCGGTTTTGGAGCACAGGGAACTTCCGGCTGCTTCCAGAAGAAGCAAAAACAGCGGGCGGAAGAAGAAAGAGACCCCGGAGATTGCATAATTACAAGACACAAAAGCAAAAGGAGGAGCGGCTATGAGTGACATGATACAGTATTTGCCGGCTATCGCTCTGAGAGGCACTACCATTCTTCCGGATATGATCGTACATTTTGACGTGAGCAGAAGGAAGTCTGTAAAGGCTCTTGAGAAAGCTATGGTGGAAGACCAGAGAGTTTTTCTGATTACCCAGAAAGTTCCTCAGACAGAAGATCCAGGCCAGGAGGATTTATATAAAATCGGGACTATAGCAGTAATCAAGCAGCTTGTAAAAACGAAAAACGGAATCATTCAGGTCCTTGTAGAGGGGAAAGAAAGGGGAGAACTTCTTCACCTCGATGGAGAAGGCCATTATCTGGAGGCAGAGGTGGCAGCTTTTGATCCGTCTCTGAACAGTGCTCTGGATGAAAATGTGAAAGAGGCTATGCTCAGAGGCATAAAAGAAATTTTTATCCGTTACTGTAATGAAAATCCCAAACTGAGCAAAGATCTGGCTGGCCAGATCCTGGAGATCCAGGATGTGGAGAAAGTCATTGATCAGATAGCGGTAAATCTCCCCATGAAATACGAAGATAAACAGAAAATCCTGGAAGCCGTATCCCTGGAGGACCGCTATGAGATCCTGGGAATGATCCTGACCAATGAAGTGCAGATCATGGAAATCCGCATGGAGCTTAATAAGAAAGTAAAAGAGCGGGTGGATAAAAATCAGAGAGACTATATTCTCAGAGAACAGATGAAAGTAATACAGGAAGAACTGGGAGATGGAGATGCCCTGTCTGAGGCAGATCAGTTCCGGGAACAGACTGAAAAGCTGAAGGCTTCAAAGGAAGTAAAGGAACGGATCTACAAGGAAATTGACCGGTTCAAAAAATCCGCTGCAGTCCAGGCTGAGGCGGGAGTTATGCGGAGCTATATCGAGACGCTGCTGTCCCTGCCCTGGGATAAGGCTTCCAGAGACAGCAAGAATCTGAAAGAAGCTAACCGCATACTGGAAGAAGATCACTATGGTCTGGAAAAAGTAAAAGAAAGAATCATGGAATTTCTGGCTGTCCGGGCCCTGACCAAGAAGGGGGAAAGTCCTATCTTATGTCTGGTAGGGCCCCCTGGAACAGGAAAAACCTCTATTGCCAGATCTGTGGCAAGAGCCCTTCGGAAAGAGTATGTAAGGATTTCTCTTGGGGGCGTACGGGATGAGGCAGAAATCCGGGGACACAGAAGAACATATATTGGAGCCATGCCGGGAAGGATCGCAAACGGTCTGATCCAGGCAGGAGTGAAGAATCCACTTATGCTCCTGGATGAGATTGACAAGGTAAGCAGTGACTACAAAGGAGACACTTCATCGGCTCTTCTGGAAGTGCTGGATTCGGAACAGAATGTGAAATTCCGGGATAACTATGTAGAAATTCCCTTGGATCTGTCTGAGGTATTGTTTATTGCTACGGCAAATGACCTTCAGACTATACCAAGACCTTTGCTGGACAGAATGGAGATCATTGAGATCAGCAGCTATACGGAGAACGAAAAATGGCATATTGCCTGGGAGCATTTGATTCCAAAACAGATAAAGGCTCACGGCCTGAAGGAAAATCAGCTGAGAATTGAAGAAGATGCTCTGGGAAAAATCATCACCGGCTATACGAAAGAAGCGGGAGTGAGAAATCTGGAGCGGAAGATTGGGGATATATGCAGGAAAACCGCCAGAAGGATCATGGAGGACAAGGAAGAAGAGGTCACTGTTACGGCAGATAATCTGGAAGATTTTCTGGGAAGAGCCAAATATACTCCTCAGAAAAAGAATCAGACAGATGAGGTGGGCATTGTCCGCGGGCTGGCATGGACCAGCGTAGGGGGCGATACTCTTCAGATAGAAGTAAATCTTATGCCGGGAAAAGGAGATTTTCTTCTTACCGGACAGCTGGGAGATGTAATGAAAGAGTCGGCCCAGGCAGGTATCAGCTATATCCGCTCTGTGTCAGATAAATATGGCATTGACCCGGAATTTTTCCAGAAAAATGATTTACATATCCATATTCCAGAAGGAGCAGTTCCAAAGGATGGACCTTCTGCAGGAATCACTATGGCTACAGCGATGCTGTCTGCCATTACAGGAACACCTGTAAAAGCGGATCTGGCTATGACAGGAGAGATTACTTTAAGAGGAAGAGTACTTCCTATCGGCGGTCTGAAAGAGAAACTTCTGGCAGCGAAAAGCGCAGGGATAGGAACCGTGCTGATACCTTCCGAGAACCAGGCAGATGTTGGGGAAATGGATAAAGAGATTACCCAGGGGCTGGAGATCATTCCTGTAAATACTATGGAAGATGTGCTGAAATATGCACTTGTTGTAAAGCAGAACTCATAAAACGGAGGAAAATACATGATCATTAAACATGTGGCGCTGGATACAGTCTGCGGGATTACCAGTATCCTGCCGGATAATCAGGTGCCGGAAATTGCATTTGCCGGGAAATCAAACGTGGGAAAATCATCTTTGATAAATGCGCTGATGAACAGAAAATCTCTGGCCCGTACCAGTTCTTCACCTGGAAAGACCCAGACGATCAATTTCTATAATATTAATCATGAAATGTATCTGGTGGATCTTCCAGGATATGGGTACGCAAAAGTTTCTCAGTCGGTAAAGGAGCAGTGGGGGAAACTTATCGAGAAATATCTTCACCACTCAAAACAGCTGAAAGCCGTGTTTCTCCTGGTAGATATCCGCCACAGACCCTCTGAGAATGATAAGATGATGTATGACTGGATTGTTTATAATGGATATGATCCTATTATAATTGCTACAAAGGCAGATAAACTGAAAAGAAGTCAGATTCAGAAATATCTTAAAGAGGTAAGGGAAGGACTGAAGCTTCCTTCCGAAACAAAGGTAATCCCCTTTTCTGCCATGTCTAAGCAGGGAAGAGAGGAGATCTGGGAGCTGATTGAAGATTTTTTGCATCATGACGGGGGACAGGAAGAATGATCCGTGGATGGAGCTTCCTGCGTATAGAAAAGAAGGATAAAATATGCTAAAAGGAATAATTTTTGATATGGACGGCGTTCTGATCAACAGTGAACCCTTTCATTATAGAGTCTGGAAGGAAACTCTCAGACAAAGAGGTGTGAATCTGGAATACCAGGTTTACAAGGCGTGTATCGGTTCTACCGTGGGATTTTTGATGGGGCTTCTACATGAACATTATGGGATTGATGCCCAGGATTCCTCTCTGGTTAGAGAGATGCAGGAGATGAAGAAGAAACTGATAAAGAAGGAAGGCTATCCCCCTCTTATTCCTTATGTTAAAGAACTTTTGCAGAATCTTTCAGGGGCCGGTTATCAGCTGGCAGTTGCCTCTTCTTCACCTCTGGCGTATATTGAAGAGGTAATGAAACACTGGGAGATCGGGCAGTATTTTACCCATCTGATCAGCGGAGAATCTGTAAAAAACCCTAAGCCTGCACCAGATGTATTTCTGAAAGCAGCGGAAAAACTGGGAGTCTTTCCGGAAGAATGCATTGTAGTGGAAGACTCAGAAAACGGCTGTAAGGCGGCAAAAAATGCAGGGATGACCTGTATTGCCTATTATAATCCGGATTCCGGAAAACAGGATCTGGGAAGCGCCTACATGATCATTGAAGGATACGAAGAGATTGACAGCGCCTTTATGGAAAAGGCTTATTGCCACAGCCACCATCTTCCGGCTCTGGTCTGTGAGACTAATCGGCTTGTAATACGAGAGATGAAGAAGACAGATATCCCGAGGCTTATGGAAATCTGCAGTCAGGAAACGTCAAGAGACGCCTGTGAAGGAGTGGCAAAGCCTCTTTCAGAGGAGCTGGAAGGATTTGACGCTTATCGTTCCTATATGTATGAGCTCTGCGATATGGGATACTGGTCGGTGCTGAAAAAAGATACTGGAGAAATTATCGGAAGAGCAGGAGTAGAGCCAAAGTTCTGGAACCGAAAAAAAACCGTGGTGGAACTTGGCTATATTATAGATGAAAAATACCGCCGTCAGGGCTACGCTTATGAAGCCTGCCAGGGAATCATCCAAGAGGCGGCCAAAAGAGGTGCGGTCTACCTCCACTGCCGGATAAAAAGCAGTAATAAGGCTTCAGTGAACCTGGCAGAAAAGCTGGGATTTCAGAAAATCAATTATCACCTGGAAGAAGACGGAGAGGACATGGAAGTTTGGCGGTATACCTGCTAAAAGCAAAGAGGAAACTTTATTTAGGAAAGGTTTTTCAGATTAAAACAGATGACTATGGAAATCATAAAAGCCAGAAAACTGAAATATGATTATTTAAAATATGACGATAACGGACAGGCTTCAGAGAGCCATACGGCAGTTGAAGATATAGACCTGGATATCCGGCCCGGACAGTTTATTTCCATATTGGGGCATAACGGCTCAGGAAAGTCTACCCTGGCAAAACATATGAATGCTCTGCTGATTCCCACAGAAGGGACCATCTGGGTAGACGGCATGGATACAGCCATGGAGCCGGAATTGTGGAAGATACGGCAGAAATCCGGCATGGTTTTCCAGAATCCGGACAACCAGATCATCGGAACGGTAGTAGAAGAGGATGTGGGATTTGGACCGGAAAATCTGGGAATTCCCACAGAAGGCATCTGGAGCAGAGTGAACAGGAGTCTGGAAGCAGTAGGAATGACGCCATTCCGCCACCGCTCCCCTAATAAGCTGTCCGGAGGTCAGAAACAGAGGGTAGCCATTGCAGGAGTTATGGCTATGCAGCCCAAATGTATTATTATGGACGAACCTACCGCCATGCTGGACCCAAACGGCAGAAAAGAGGTGCTGGAGGCGGTTCATGAGTTAAACAGAAAAGAAGGAATCACCTTAATCCTCATTACCCATTATATGGAAGAGGTTATTGATTCCGACAGAGTGTTTGTTATGGATCAGGGCCATATCGTGATGCAGGGAACACCCAGGGAAATTTTTTCCAGAGTAGAGGAACTGAAAGCTTACCGTCTGGATGTGCCCCAGGTGACTCTTCTGGCATATGAACTGAAAAAAGCGGGAATCCCTCTTCCAGACGGAATACTGACGATAAAGGAATTGGTGGATGCGTTATGTCATTAAAATTAGAACACGTTACCTATACTTATAACCCAGGGACTGCCTATGAGACCCATGCTTTAAAAGATGTATCCCTGGAAATCCCTCAGGGACAGTTTGTGGGGGTTATCGGCCATACAGGCAGCGGCAAATCTACATTGATACAGCATTTTAACGGACTGATGCGTCCAACCTCCGGTACAGTATTTTATGACGAAGAAGATATCTGGCAGGAGGGTTATTCTCTTCGGCGGCTGAGGAGCCATGTGGGACTGGTATTCCAGTATCCGGAGCACCAGCTTTTTGAGGCAGATGTACTTTCGGACGTATGTTTTGGACCAAAGAACCAGGGCTTTTCTCAGGAAGAAGCTCTGGAGAGAGCAAGAACTGCCCTGATGCAGGTCGGGCTGAAGGAAAAGTATTATGCTTCTTCACCCTTTGAATTATCCGGAGGTCAGAAACGACGGGTAGCCATTGCCGGGGTTCTGGCTATGGAGCCGGACGTGCTGATTTTAGACGAACCTACTGCGGGGCTGGACCCCAAGGGAAGAGATGAGATTCTGGACCAGATTGCTTATCTCCACCAGGAAAGAAAAATTTCCGTGGTTCTGGTCTCACACAGCATGGAGGATATTGCCAGGTACGTGGAACGTATTATTGTAATGAACCAGGGAGAGAAACTTTTTGACGGAGTGCCCAAGGAGGTCTTTTCTCATTATAAAGAGCTGGAGGCTATAGGACTGGCTGCACCCCAGATCACTTATATCATGCATGCCCTGAAAGAAAAAGGCCTTGAGGCAGATATTTCGGCTATTACTGTAGAAGAAGCCAGAAACAGCATTCTGAAAGCACTGGGGAGAGGAGAAAAATGATTAGAGATATTACTATAGGACAATATTATCCCGCAGACTCTTCACTGCATCGCCTGGACCCCAGAGTGAAATTTATCGGAACCTTTTTATTTCTGATTTCTCTTTTTGTGGCAGACTCCTTCTGGGGGTATCTGCTGGCCACCTGTTTTCTGGGAGGCATTATCTTTCTTTCCAAGGTACCGATAAAATTTATGATAAAGGGCCTAAAGCCTTTGTTTATCATTCTTCTCATTACGGTACTGTTTAACCTGTTTCTTATTCCAGGCCAGGAGCTCTGGAGTCTGGGATTCCTTACAATTACTGTAGAAGGCGTTCAGCAGGCAGTAAAAATCGGAATCCGGCTGATCTACCTGGTCATTGGCTCTTCCGTAATGACGCTGACTACTACGCCTAACCAGCTTACAGACGGTCTGGAAAGAATACTGCGGCCTCTGAATAAGATTAAAGTTCCGGTACATGAGATTTCTATGATGATGTCTATTGCTCTTCGGTTTATTCCCATTTTGATGGAAGAGACGGATAAGATCATGAAAGCCCAGATTGCCAGAGGCGCGGATTTTGAAAGCGGGAATCTAATACAAAAGGCAAAGAATATGATTCCTCTGCTGGTGCCGCTGTTTATTTCTGCATTCCGCAGGGCAGATGACCTTGCTATGGCTATGGAGGCCAGATGCTATCATGGCGGAGACCAGAGAACCCAGATGAAACCCTTGATTTATGAGAGAAAAGATTATGTGGCCTATGCCATTGTAATTATCTATCTGGCAGCGGATATCCTGATCCGTGTTTTTCTGTGATGCAACAGAGGATATTCTTAGTTGAAAAGGAGCAGTTGCTGAATGAAAAGAATTAAGCTGACTGTGGCTTATGACGGAACCAATTACTGCGGCTGGCAGGTACAGCCTAATGGGATTACAGTCCAGGAAGTTTTGGAAAGATGCCTGGAAGACCTTACAGGAAAGAAAACAGAGATTATCGGAGCCAGCAGGACAGACGCAGGAGTTCATGCTCTGGGAAATGTAGCGGTATTTGATACAGATATGCGAATGCCGGGAGAAAAGTTCTCCTTTGCCTTGAACCAGAGGCTGCCGGAGGATATCCGGATAGAGAAAGCAGAGGAAGTTCCCGGGGATTTTCATCCCAGATACCGGGAAAGTGAAAAGACTTATGTATACAGGATTTTAAACCGTCAGTTTCCCATTCCCACCCAAAGGCTTTATACCCATTTTACCTATGTTCCGCTGGACATAGAAAAAATGGCGGAAGCAGGACATTATCTTGTAGGAGAACATGACTTTAAAAGCTTCTGCGGAGCCGGTGCTCAGGTGAAGACCACCGTCCGCAGGGTCCAGGAGGTTTCTGTGGTCCGGGAAGATGATCTGATCACCATTAAAATACGGGGAAAAGGCTTTCTCTATAATATGGTCCGGATCATAGCAGGAACTCTTATGGAGATAGGCGGAGGGATGTACCCTCCGGAACACATGAAGGAGATACTGGAAGCCAGGGACAGACAGGCAGCAGGCCCTACTGCTCCTGCCAGAGGACTGACCCTGATGGGAATCCAGTATCTGGAAGAAAGAAGAGAATCACAGGATATGGAGGAAGTCAGCGGGATTTAAATCCTTCGCCGACTACTTCGTTGGATTCCACGATAATGATAAAGGCCTTTGGGTCGATTTTTTTGATAGAGCTGCGGATACTGTACATCTGCTTATTATTGCAGGCGCACATGACCACAGCTTTTTCTTCTTTTGAGTAGCTGCCTTCACCTTTCAGAAAAGTGCAGCCTCTTCCCGTTACCTGGTCGATCATGTCTGCCACTTCCTGGGCCTGATCTGTGACGATGAGAGTCATTTTTCCGGCGTCAATGCCATACATGACTTTGTCTACCACCACGGACAGAAGGAAGGTGATGATCATGCCATAGATGAGACTGTCAATGTCTCTGGAGACCATCACAGTTCCCAGAAGGACGATCAGACCATCCATTATAAAAGTAATCTTGCCAAGAGAGAAATGGGGCTTTAAAGCTTTAATGGATAACATGATAAAGTCGGCGCCGCCGGTAGAAGTTTCTCTCATATAGATCAGAGCATATCCAAGGCCTGACAGCACTCCTGCACAGATTGCCGCCAGCATCCGGTCCCCAGTATATACAGGAAAAAGCGGAGCCAGATAGTCCATGATCACAGATGTGATGATAATGGTCCGCACAGAGCGGAGAAAATATTGTCGGCCAAGGATGGGAAAACAGATCAGAGCAATAGGGATATTCAGAAGCAGGGCGGTACGTCCGATAGGGAGTCCCCAAAGGTGGTAAAAGATCAGGGCGATTCCGTTCAGACCGGCCATGGGAAACTGAGCCAGAGCAGCAAAGTTATAGGTTCCCAGTGCAATGAGAATGCCTCCCAGAATATCCATAAGAATATCAATGCTCCATTTTTTTGCATAAAAAGATTTATTGTTCATAAAATTTTTCATAATCGGCCTCCTTCTACAGTCATGAAAAAGAAAGAGCATATGCGAACTCCTCTATAATTCGCAAATGCTCTTTTCCTAAAAACAGTATACACGGAATTCACAGAAAAGGTCAAGGGGAAAATCAAAAAGGAGGATTTGACATTCCCCGGCACCTGGGGTATGATAGGAAAAGAAAAAAGAAAGGAATGAGATATATGGGATTTAGAGAAGTTCCGATTGAGTCCATAGAATTTAATCCTTTTGCTAAAATCGGAAAACAGTGGATGCTGGTCACAGCAGGAGACCAGGAGAAATTCAATACTATGACTGCCAGCTGGGGCGGTGCAGGCGTCATGTGGGGAAAGAATGCAGTGACGGTATACATCAGACCTCAGAGATATACAAAGGAGTTTATAGACGCCAAGGATACATTTACCCTTTCTTTCTATAAAGAAGAATACAGAAAGGCTCTCAGCTTTCTGGGAAGCGTTTCAGGCAGAGACAGAGATAAGGTGAAAGAAGCCGGACTGACTCCCGTGCCCGCAGGAGACTCCATGGCCTTTGAAGAGGCAGATCTGATACTGGTATGCAGAAAGATGTATCATGCTCCTATGCCTCCGGAAAATTTTGATGACAAGAGCAATGATGAAAAATGGTATCCTCAGAAAGATTATCATGTAATGTATATTGCAGAGATCACAAAGGTTCTTGTCAAAGAATAGAAACACAAGGAGATTTTTATGAGCCAGCAGAAAGTAGACAAATATAAGAAAGAGAAAAATAACAGAGATAAACTGCAGAAAAGAGAGAAAAGGATCTTCCATCTGGAAATGTTTGGGGTGGCAGTAGTCTGTATCGCAATGGTGGCCTGGATCGGATATTCCGCTTATGACCTGATAACAAGAGAAGACCCTGATGCAGAGCAGCAGGTAGTCACTACAGAGATGGATGTGACGGCTCTTTCTGATTATTTGAGCAGTCTCTCTCAGACAGAGACAGAGTAAGAAAGAACTTTTTATGGCCTTCAGCCATAGCGAATAGAAAAAAGAAGGAGACACTGCATTGCAGAAGTCTCCTTTTTTCTTGATGAAAATTATAATTTATTTACATTTGCAGCCTGCATGCCACGGGCGCCTTCTGTCAGGTCATAGGTTACGGACTGGCCTTCCTCCAGGGATTTAAAACCTTCACCGTTGATTGCGGAAAAGTGAACGAATACGTCCTGTCCGTCTTCGCCGGTAATAAATCCATATCCTTTTTCAGCGTTGAACCACTTTACAGTTCCCTTGTTCATAATGTTACCTCCATAAAATAAAAAGAATAAACATGAATATATCCGGATAAAAAAATTAAATGGTCTTTAGAGATAATATTGTGTATAAAAATGATAATACAATCTCTAAAAACCATTTAATATTTATATCCAATATACCTTTTGACACCTCTAGTATATTCGGTATAATATCAAAAGTCAAGGGAAAAGTGGAATTGACGAAAGAAAATGTGTATGTTACTATAAAAACAATGAAATTTTTTAATAAAGCCTGTATCTAAGGAGAAAGGACGTGCTTCAAAATGAAGATATTGATCAAAAACGGCCAAATGTTAAATCCCTCGGATAAGACTGACGAAACCGGTGACCTTTATATTGAGGACGGCGTGATCAAGGAAAAAGGAGTTTCCCTGGAACTTTCCTGTCAGCCGGATAAAGTAATTGACGCCCAGGGCTGCTATGTGATGCCTGGTCTTATTGACCTGCATGTACATCTGCGGGACCCGGGGCTGACCCATAAAGAAGATATAGCAAGCGGTTCAAGAGCAGCAGCCAGAGGAGGATTTACTACAATCCTGGCTATGCCCAATACAAAACCGGTTATCGACAGCCCGGACCGGGTGCTGTATGTGGTGAATAAAGCAGAAGAAATGGCTCCCATCCATGTGCTGCAGATTGGTGCAGTGACCAGACGGCAGAAGGGAGAAGAACTGGCTGATATAGAGGGAATGATCCAGGCGGGAATTCCAGCTATCAGTGAAGACGGAAAATCCGTGATGAATGTAAAGCTCTATAAAGAAGCTATGGAGATTGCCGCAGAACACAATATCCCAGTTTTTGCCCACTGTGAAGATCAGAACCTGGTAAATGGAGGCTGTGTAAATGAAGACCGGCATTCCAGAGAGCAGGGACTTCCGGGAATCAGTAACGCAGTGGAGGATGTGATTGCAGCCAGAGATATTGTGCTTGCTAAAGAGACAGGAGCCAGACTTCATCTGTGCCATTGTTCTACAGAGGATAGTGTGGAGATGATCCGACTTGCGAAAGAAGAAGGACTTCCTGTGACCGGAGAGGTCTGCCCTCATCATTTTACTCTGACATCTGATGATATGGTGCCGGGGGATACAAATTTTAAAATGAATCCGCCTTTACGAACACCGAAAGACCGCCAGGCTCTTCTGGAAGGACTGAAAAATGACATTATTGATGTCATCAGCACAGACCATGCTCCCCACAGCAGGGAAGAGAAACAGCAGTCCATGGAGAAGGCGCCTTTTGGCATCGTAGGCCTGGAAACTTCTGTGGCCCTTACGATCACCCAGCTGGTGGACAAGGGAGTTCTGACTCCTATGCAGATGGCAGAGAAGATGAGCTATAATCCCGCAAGGATCATAGGCTCTGACAGGGGTACCCTGGATATAGGAAAACCGGCAGATGTAACGGTCATCGATCCAAATCAGGAATATGTGATAGATTCTATGACATTTCTCTCAAAGGGAAAGAATACACCGTTTAACGGCTGGAAGGTAAAGGGAATGGTAAAGGCTACTATCTGTGATGGAAAGATAGCATACCAGAGCGAATAAACAGATGCCGGGATCAGGTATACCTGACCCCTACATGATACATCAGGGCAGACAGAAACAGACATCTATGTCGGGTCTGCCTTTTTGCTGAAAAAAAGAATACCTGGAGGAAGAAGAAAAATGATCAATAAACTCACAGCAAAAATTCAGAAAACAAATGCACCTATCGTCGTGGGCCTGGACCCGATGCTGAATTATATCCCAAAGCATATTCAGGAGAAGGCTTTTAAAGAGTATGGGGAGACTTTAGAAGGAGCGGCAGAAGCTATCTGGCAGTTTAATAAGGAAATCGTGGATAAAACTTATGACCTGATCCCTGCTGTAAAACCTCAGATTGCTATGTATGAACAGTTTGGCATTCCCGGACTTATGGCCTATAAAAAGACCGTAGATTACTGTAAGAGCAAAGACCTGGTTGTGATCGGAGATATTAAAAGAGGAGATATCGGCTCCACATCTGCTGCCTATGCAGTAGGACATCTGGGAAAAGTACAGGTAGGGGACAATAAGATCGCTGCTTTTGATGAAGATTTTGCCACTGTGAATCCATACCTGGGTTCTGATGGGGTTAAGCCTTTTATCGATGTGTGCAAAGAAGAAAAGAAGGGAATCTTTGTGCTGGTAAAGACCTCAAACCCTTCCAGCGGTGAGTTCCAGGACCGGATCATTGACGGCAGACCTCTCTATGAACTGGTGGGAGAAAAGGTTGCTCAGTGGGGAGAAGAATGCATGGGAGATTCCTATAGTTATGTAGGTGCTGTGGTAGGCGCTACCTATCCAGAAATGGGCAAGATCCTGAGAAAGATCATGCCTAAAGCTTACATCCTAGTTCCAGGATATGGCGCTCAGGGAGGTCAGGGAAAGGATCTGGTACACTTCTTTAATGAAGACGGACTGGGAGCTATCGTAAACTCCTCCAGAGGCATCATTGCTGCCTACAAACAGGAAAAATATGCAAAATTCGGAGAAGAGAACTTCGGAGACGCTTCCAGAGCGGCAGTAGAAGATATGATCGCGGATATTGACGGAGCCCTGAAGGCTGCAAAATAAGGAGGAAACCATGGCAAAGTTAAAAATGACCAGCAGTATTATCAGCCAGGAGATGATCAGCCCGGATATCTACAGTATGTGGCTGTCAGCAAAAGAAATTGCAGAGCAGGCGGCACCGGGACAGTTTATCTCTCTGTACTGTGAAGATTCCGGCAGAATCCTGCCAAGGCCTATCAGTATCTGTGAGATCGATAAAGAAAAAGGCACCCTGCGTATTGTCTACAGGATCGCAGGGAAGGGAACTGCAGAGTTCTCTCAGAAAAAAGCAGGAGATACTATAGATATTCTTGGACCTCTGGGAAATGGTTTCCCCATGGAGGAGACAGAAGGAAAGAGAGTCTTCCTTATGGGAGGAGGCATTGGCATTCCGCCTATGCTGGAGACCGCAAAAGAAGCCAAGGGAGAGGTGACAGTGATCGCCGGATACCGGGATAAAAATATTTTCCTTCAGGATGAGTTTGAAAAAGCCGGGAAATTTGTTGTAGCTACAGAGGACGGCAGCCTGGGAACGAAAGGAAATGTTATGGACGCTATCAGGGAGAATCATCTTGAAGCAGACCTGATCTTTGCCTGCGGGCCGGCTCCCATGCTGCGGGCCATTAAGGCCTATGCCCAGGAACAGGATATTCCCTGCTACATTTCCATGGAGGAACGGATGGCCTGCGGCATCGGCGCCTGTCTGGCCTGTGTCTGCAAGTCCAAAGAGGTGGACGCCCATTCTCAGGTCCATAACAAGAGAATCTGTAAGGATGGTCCTGTATTCTTAAGTACGGAGGTGGAACTTTAATGAATATGAAAGTAAAAATCGGGGGAGTGGAGTTAAAGAACCCGGTAATGACAGCCTCCGGAACTTTTGGTTCAGGAGCAGAGTACAGTGAGTTTGTAGATTTAAATAAGCTGGGAGCAGTGGTGACCAAAGGTGTGGCAGATGTTCCCTGGACAGGGAATCCGACGCCCCGTATTGCAGAAATCTACAGCGGAATGATGAATGCCATTGGTCTGCAGAATCCGGGAGTAGAGGTGTTCTGCAAAAGAGACATTCCCTACCTGCAGCAGTTTGATACAAAAGTGATCGTCAATGTCTGCGGACATGCTCCAGAAGAATATCTGGCAGTGGTGGAAAGACTGGCTCAGGAGCCAGTGGATATGCTGGAGATCAATATTTCCTGTCCAAATGTAAATGCTAACTTCCTGGCTTTCGGACAGGATCCAAAGCATGTGGAAGAGCTGACAGCTCAGATCAAGAAAGTTGCCGGACAGCCGGTGATCATGAAGCTGACCCCCAACGTAACGGACATTGCGGAAATCGCCAAAGCGGCGGAAGCCGGTGGAGCAGACGCAGTCTCCCTTATCAATACCCTTACGGGCATGAAAATTGATGTAAACAGAAGGACCTTTGCCCTGGCAAACAAGACTGGGGGAGTTTCCGGCCCCTGCATTAAGCCGGTGGCAGTGCGAATGGTCTATCAGGTGGCCCAGGCGGTAAAGATTCCGATAATCGGTATGGGCGGTATCCAGAATGCAGAGGACGCTCTGGAGTTTATTCTTGCAGGAGCTTCTGCAGTGGCAGTGGGAACCGCAAACTTTATGAACCCCTACGCTACACTGGAAATCATCGATGGAATCCGGGAATATATGGAGAAAAATGAAATAGAGGATATCTGTCAGCTTATTGGCGCGGTAAGATAAAAAGGCCCCTGTAAGAGGCCTGGGGAAATTCGGCACTATTAAAAAGTGGGATTCTGCAGGCTCTTACGGGGGTTTATGGTTCTGGAAAAGAATATATAGAAAGGAATGCTTTTTACATAGACAAGTGGTAGAATATAAGCAGAAAACAAGGAAAAGGTCCAGATTATGAGTATATCCGTATAAAACCTGAGGGCGGATTTACAGAGGAGGGAATAAGATGGAAGGTTTATTTATGGGGTTGATGATTTTTGCCACAGTTCTGGCAATTATCGGACTGGTACTGGTCTTTCTCCAGAAAAAAGGAAAGGTAAGCTCTTTTACGACTATGACAGCTTCGGGACCCAATTATGTAAGTGTGGGAAAAACAGTCATTGTTCCGGTCCTGCTGGGTGTACTTCTGCTTTACCGGTATTCCCTTTTATGGGCAGTTTTGTACGGAGCAATCTTTCTTGTGGCTTACATATTGATACAGGTACTGGTGAAATGAAGAATTCAGCTATTCTGACCATGTGGTCCTTTGTACACTGAGAGTACTGATAAAAAATGAAAAAGGAAAGAGAAAAATGAAGATTTTGCATTGTATAGAGAAAGAAGTGTGGGAAAAGATGAAGGGGAAGAAGTACCCTGGAAAGGATTTGCTGGATGCTCCGGTAAAATGGGAGGATCTGGAAGGCTGTGGACGGACATATCCGCATATTTACGGCCCTATAAAATCTGAAGCAATTGTAGCGGTTCTTCCCTATTTGAGAGCAGAGGATGGAAGTTGGATAAAAAATCCGGAATTATCAGGCATTGAAAATAAATAGGATCAGATGTAACTATTGACATTACAAAATAAAACTGTTATTATCGTTTATGTGGATGTAACATAGAAACTTACAATAGAAGTATGCATAACATACAACATATAATAGTCTGCTAAAGACACAGGAAAGAGGTTGAATTTGTAATGAACAATAAAACACAGGAAGATAGACTGGATTATCTGCTGGAGGAATTTAAGAAGGACTCTCTTTGGTACAAGGATCTGGAAGTTGGAGAGGATTATCAGGAGAAGCGGAGAGCTCTCCGATCCCTGATGAATATCCGTATGCCGGGGGCTATGGACCCTGAGGTTTTGGAAGTACAGGATGACTTTCTCCGGAAGGAAGCAGTGGAAAAAGGGATTGTAACTTTGGAAGAGATCCCCACAGCGGCCCGGCAGTATGGAAGCCGGAGGCCTTTTGGGGATAAGATATCTGTCTGGCAGGGAGATATTACCAGACTGCAGGTGGGGGCTATTGTGAATGCGGCCAATTCTCAGATGCTGGGCTGCTTTCATCCTTGTCACGGCTGCATTGACAATGCAATCCACAGTGCAGCAGGAATTGAACTGAGAGAGGCATGCAGCCAGTACATGGAACACCGAAAGGTCCAATATGGCAAGGATTATGAGGAACCCACAGGACAGGCTGCGCTTACAGAGGCCTATAATCTTCCGGCAGAATATGTGATCCATACAGTAGGCCCTATTGTCTATGGAGGGCTGACAGAGGAGCTGAAAAATGATTTAAGAAGCTGCTATGAAAATGTTCTGAAATGCTGTGCAGAACATGGGATACGTTCTGTTGCTTTTTGTTGTATCAGTACAGGAGAATTTCGATTTCCAAACGAGGAGGCTGCTATAATTGCAGTGTCTGAAGTAAGGAAATTTCTGGAAGAGCATGAGACGGATTTTGACAGGATCATCTTTAATGTATTTAAGGATGTGGACAGAGAGCTTTATAAACAGCTTGTATAAAGGAAAGATGAAGAGGAGCGGGGAACCGCTTCTTTTTCTATACATAAAATTTGCAATTACTATTGACAAAGGAAATAAAAGTGAATATAATGTGCTTACTCAATAAGCACAATTAAAGAAAGGATAGGATCATATGCAGATCATTATCAGCAATAACGCAGATAAACCAATCTATGAACAGATCACTTCCCAGATTAAGGCTATGATCATGAATGGAGAGCTTCAGGCAGGCGATACCATACCTTCTGTACGGACTCTGGCAAAATCTCTCCATGTCAGTGTGATCACTGTCCGAAAAGCCTATGAAGAGCTTCAGAGGGATGGGTTTATAGATACTGCGGTAGGCAGGGGAAGCTTTGTGGCCGAAAGAAACCGGGAGTTTTATATGGAGGAGCAGCAGCGGCTTGCAGAGGAGCATCTCAGGCAGGCGGCAGAAATCGGCAGAGTTCACCATATTCCGCTGGAAACTTTAAAAGATATACTGACGATTTTTTACACAGAGGAGGAATAATATGGATTATGCTTTAGAAGTGAAAGGACTGTCAAAGACCTACAAAAAATCAGGATTTACCCTGGACAATGTTTCCTTTACAGTGCCTAAGGGAACAATCGTAGGGCTTGTAGGAGAAAACGGTGCCGGAAAGTCTACTACCATTGGTTGCATATTGAATACAATATTTCGCGACAGAGGAGAAGTGAAACTTCTGGGACAGGAAATGAGGGACGAAGATACCCAATTAAGGCAGCGGATTGGCGTGGTTTATGATGGCGATAACTTTCCTGGCTATTATACGGCAGAACAACTGGCGGAGGTCATGAGGAGAGCTTATCAGCAATGGGATGATAGTCTTTTTGAGAAATATTTGTTGAAATTTGGATTGGATAGAAAACAGAAGATCAAAACTTATTCCAAGGGAATGATAATGAAGCTGGCTATTGGGACAGCTTTGGCACATAAACCGGAACTGCTGATTTTAGATGAGGCTACTTCTGGTCTGGACCCCGTTATGCGGGAGGAAATGCTGGAAATCTTTTTAGAGTTTATTGAAAATGAAAATCATTCCATCCTGCTTTCCTCCCATATAACCAGTGATCTGGAAAAAATAGCAGATTACATCACTTTTCTTCATGAAGGAAAGGTCATACTGACTGTGGAGAAAGATGAAATTCTGTATCGCTATGGAATTATACGATGCAAAGACGGAGAGTTTGAAGCTCTGGATGAGGAAGACAGGATTGCCTGGCAAAAGAGAGCCTATCAGATAGATGTTTTGGTTCCTGACCGGGAAAAGGCAGCCAGAAAGTATAAAGGAGCCGTGATAGACCATGCATCTATTGACGAAGTTATGTTGTTGCTGACGAAGGGAGAAAGAATATGAAAGGACTGTTAAAAAGCTGTTTTTATGGAATTAAAGGCAATCTTCGGGTGATAGCTGCGATTGTTTTGATATTAGGGGGAATATGCCTGATTATAGGAGAACCTTCTACAGTAAGTCTTTTTCCGTTTCTTCCAGCCCCGGTCCTGGCGGCAGCAGCCATTGCCTGTCTTAGAAGAGAAAGTGCTTCCAGATGGAGCAGATATAAGATTACCATGCCTGTGAGAAGAAAAGATATTGTGAAAAGCCAGTATTTCACCCATTGTATATGTGCTTTGGCGGGAATGGTCTGCGCCGGGGTGTTTTTGATACTTGTGCTGGCGGTTCATGGGAATATTTACTTTTACTATGGATTTCGTGACATGATAACCTTGATTCTGGGAGGAGGAATCCTGGCCCTTTTTATGGGAGCTATAGCCTATCCATTGTATTACCTGTGGGGCGAGGAAAAAACAGAAATTATCATAGCCCTGTCTGCTCTGGGGGCTGTGGCCGCAGTTCTGCTTCTGAGCATGCTGATTAATTTTATAGCAGGAGAAGGGCCTGTGTCAGACTTGGAATATTATGTCAGCCTGGTGATAATCCTGACAATAGGAGCTGCTTCTTACACAGGCTCCTGTTACCTGTCTGTTTTGATTTATGAAAGGACAGAATGGTGATAAGAGAGGGATGGAGAAGAAAAAACATATAGGACATTTAACAGCAGCTTTGACCATTCTTATCTGGGGAACTACTTTCATTTCTACAAAAGTGTTGCTGGAGGACTTTCAGCCTATAGAAATACTGGTGTTCCGCTTTGTTATTGGATTTGTGCTTTTATTGCTGCTGAGCCCCAGGAAATTAAAAACGACAGGGACAGGAGAAGAGTTGTTGTTTGCAGGCGCAGGATTATGCGGAATCTGCCTATACTACCTTCTGGAAAATATTGCCCTTACTTATACACTGGCTTCTAATGTAGGAGTAATCATTTCTGTTGCTCCCTTTTTCACCGCCATACTGGCCCATATACTCATGAAGGAAGAGGAAAAATTGGGGGTTCCTTTTTTCATAGGCTTTCTCATGGCTATGGCTGGAATCGTGATGATCAGTTTTAATGGAGCAGAACTTAAGCTGAATCCTACAGGGGACCTTTTGGCGCTGCTGGCGGCTCTGGTGTGGGCAGTATACTCTATTCTTTCCAGAAAAATCAGCAGTCTGGGCTATCCGGTGGTGCTGACTACCCGGAGGACTTTTTTCTATGGCATCTTGTTTATGATACCTGCTTCTTTTCTGCTGGACTTTCGTCTGAATCTGGCGCCGCTGGGAAAGCCTGTGAACTTGCTGAATATCCTTTATCTGGGGGCAGGAGCCTCAGCACTGTGTTTTGTTACCTGGAATTTTTCCGTAAAGAAACTGGGAGCTGTAAAAACCAGCATTTATATCTACCTGGTGCCAGTAATCACGGTGATTGCTTCAGCCCTTATTTTACACGAGCAGATAACAGTGATGTCAGCTCTGGGAGTTCTGCTTACCCTAGTCGGCCTGTGCGTGTCTGAGATGAAGCTGAAAGGAAAAAAGAGCTGAATGGCTTTTTATTTTTGTAGCGGAGTTACTAATTTAAAATCTGAAGAAGAGCAAATTCATAGAAAGTCTGCTTTGTGCAAAAACAGTACAGGGCAGGCTTTTTATGGGATATTGCAGAAATTTATTGTGTATGTTAGGGAGATTTGCTATTATCTTCATAAAGACAGGGGAAGAATCTGCCCCATAGGACAACATCGAATACTTAAGAAGCTTTGCTTTAAAGTGGGGAGGTTTACTTTCTATATTTAGGGATAACTACCGCCGAGGATCTAAGAATTAGGAAGTGAGAGGTATTCTAGAGGTTAATATTACGGCCAAGAATCCAAAAATCGGAAGGCGGGAGGTACTTTAGAGGTAAATGCTACGGCCAAGAATCCAAAAATCGGAAGATGGGAGGTATTCTAGAGGTAAATGCTACCGCCAGGAACCCAAGAATTGCAAAATGAAAGGTATTTTTCAGGTGAATACTACTGCCAGAAATTCAAAAGTCAAATACCAGCGGTATTTTACAGTTGATATTTCAGAAATAGGATTTTCTTAAGTATATGATGTTGCCCATAGGAGGATGTATGGACTATAAGGCAGTGCAGGATATTGGAAAAGAGACTATGGAATATATAAAAAGGGTGCTGGAGCCGGGAATGAGTCTCATAGAAGTTCGAAAATTATGTGAAGATAATTAAGTTTGGAGGTAGTGTGATGATTAAAAACACTTATCTGGACATTGCGGAAAATGACCTGCAATATCTGGAAGCTGTGCTGAAAACCGGGAATACATTTTATAACCAATTAGCAGTACAATGCCAGCAGGTTGCGGAAAAATTTTTAAAGGGATATCTAGATCGGATGCTTTTAGAGGAAGATGTTTCAGAATTGCTCAGAAAAACCAGCCTGAAAAAAATCGCAGCAAAATTAAACGATATAAAACCAGAATTAAAGTTGGATACCATAGGTCTGGCCTATCTTACAGATTTTTATTTTGATGCACGATATCCCGGTGATGATTTTTATACTGTATCAAAAGAAGAATTTGAAAAATGCCTTGCTATTATGTACGATACAGTGAAAAAATTAAAATCAATCAATCTATAATGACTATGAATGGATTTTTCTTACTTTTGCCTTTTTTGACGATTAGATTCTTGTTGCCCTTCATTTTAAATCCGAAAGCCCTGGCTAGGGCAGCCTATTTTGCACCAGTACAGGGGAGGGAAAAAGCAGCCTATTATATCTATCAGATATCAAATATTGCAATGTTTATATATTTGCTTTTTCTGAATGTTCTGATAGAGAATTCCTGGCAGTTTTATACAGGGATTGTCAGTTACATTTTGGGACTTGGCTTATGTTCGGCTGCAATGGTCAATTTTTCTTTTCCTGACGAGGTGGGATTTAACAATAAGGGACTTTACAAGTTTTCACGGAATCCAATGTATGTTGCTTATTTCATTTGCTTTATAGGTATGGCTCTTTTGACTCAGTCATGGATACTGCTGGGGGTGGTGATGTTGTTTCAGATTTCTGCTCATTGGATAATACTGGCTGAGGAGAGATGGTGTATACTGAAATTTGAGAAAGCATACAGAGAATATATGAAAAGGGTAAGACGTTACATTTGATATGAAAAAAGGCTTATAGCGATAGGAGGTATAGCTATGCAGGCAATCTGCGGTTTGAACTGCTGTGGGGAATGTGAGAGAAGAGAGGAATGCGGAGGCTGTATAAAAACAGAAGGACGCCCTTTCGGCGGCAGGTGTATTGCCGCTGAGATTATTAAGCAGGGAGGAGCTGAGGCGTTTCATAAATTCAAAAGGGATTTGATGGATGAATTTAACAGTCTTGAGATTGAAAACCTGGAGGTAAAAGACCTGAACTTGTTGAATGGATTTTACGTTAATCTGGAGTATCCTCTGGCCAATGGGCAGACTGTAAAACTGCTGGAGGACAACAACATATACTGGGGCAATCAGATAGAAATCCCCGAAAGTGACCGGTGTTATGGGATTGTGGGAGATGATAAATATCTTCTGGTCTGTTCCTATAAATGCAATGGTACAGAGCCCCAGATTATCTGCTATAAGAAAAGAAAAAACAGCGATTAAAGGAAAACAGGGGGCAGAAAATGAGTATAAATCCATATTTAATAGACTTTTATAATACTTATGATGAGGACAGACGACTGGCTCTGAAACATGGTTCCGTTGAGTTCCTCACGACTATGCGATACATAAATAAGTACATACGTCCCGGACATCGTGTCCTTGAAATTGGAGCAGGTACAGGAAGGTATTCCCATGCTCTGGCCCGCCAGGGGTATTCTGTGGATGCAGTAGAATTAGTCCAGCATAATATGGATGTTTTTCGGGAAAAAACATTGCCGGAGGAAAATATCACTATCAGGCAGGGGAATGCTCTGGATCTGTCAGCATTTCCAGATGATAAATACGATATCACATCGGACAATCCTCACCACGATGCCATCTTTTATTATTAATGTGGCATATACTGTATATAATGGAGTGATCGGCATTGTGAACCAGTCTTCCTGGTTTATTACCATGGCTGTCTATTACAGCCTGCTTGGAGTCATGCGTTATCATGCTGTTAACACAGGAAGAAAAATATCCCGTATGAAAGACCAGAAACTGATCAGAAAAAAAGAACTGGCAGTTATCAAAACAGATGGGATTCTGCTTCTCCTTTTGAATCTGGCTCTAAGCGGTGTTGTTTTGCTGACGATAGAAAAAGGAAGAGCTAAAGCTTATTCGGAAATCATGGCTATATCTATTGCGGCTTACACTTTTTATAAAACAACTATGGCTGTGATCAATATGGTCAAGGTAAGAAAGATGCAGTCACCCATTCTGATCACTATCCGGAATATAGGAGTGGCCGATGCTCTGGTGTCAATTCTTACACTGCAGACAACTATGCTGGCATCCTTTCAGAACACCAGCAACTTAGATGTGAACCGAATGAATGCGCTTACGGGAATGGCAGTATGTATACTTATTGCACTGCTGGGTATCAGTATGATTTATTATGCTTCTAAGAGAAAAGAATCCTGAGGGGTTCTTTTTTCGTAGAAAGCTGTTCTTATTAATATTAGAAAAACAAAACTAAAACAAAAACGAAACAAACAAGGTATATGATACCTCCTGTAATCAAAAAAGGATAAGAGGAGGTCTTCGAAATGAAGAAAAGTAGTTTTGTTGCATTGATTTTAGGTATTATCAGCGGCTTGTTTTTTGCACTGGGAATGTGCATGGCTATGATTCCGGAGTGGAACGCATTCAGACCGGGAATTATTGTAGGATGTGTGGGAATTGTATTTGCTTTGATCACAGTATTTGTATGGCGGAAAATGGAGCATAAGCAGCCTATAAAGATCAGCGGGAAAGCAGTGCTGACAGCAGTTGTCGGGATTGTAGGAGCTCTGGTCCTGGGAGTTGGCATGTGTTTCACAATGGTATGGGGAAATATGATCTTAGGCATTATTGTGGGTCTGGTTGGCATCATGATACTGCTTTGCCTGATTCCATTGTGCAAAGGCCTGAAATAATAAAGATATGTATGTGAGAAAAAAGGCTGCCCTATCTGCGATTTCCAACAGATAGGGCAGTTTATTATTTTGTTGTCTGCAGTTTAACTGTAACCATTCCTCCTGAAGTCCAGTTGCTAAGCGCCAGGTCTCCGGAGTGGGTTTTTATTACCTGATTGGCAATCCAGAGCCCCAGGCCTTTGTGACCGTCAAAGCTGCGGGAAGTATCACCCCGCCATAAACGTTCTGTACCGTGGATCAGCGCTTCCCTGGTAAAGCCGGGGCCTTCATCGAGTATTGTAATCTGCCAGCCACTTTCTGTCATGGAACCATTCAGATATACATTTCCGCCTTTTGGAGTATGTTCTATGGCATTTTCAATCAAATTGCCGAGAGCCCGAAGAAGATGCTCTTTCTGAAGACTGGCAGTTCCCTGGAGAGAGGACTCTCTTTTCAATGATACTTCTTCGGCAGCAGCAAGAGGGAGGGCATTTTTCCAGAGTTCTTCAAAAAGAAGGGCCAGATCACAGCTTTGAAATTCTTCTTCGGTTCCTGCACAGGCTTCCAGCAGTCCGGCAACGTAGCCTTCAGCCCGCTGACTGCTGGCTGCAATGGTTTCTGCCATTTTCCGTCTGTCTTCCGGTAAGCTTTCTTCCAGCAGAAGTTCGGCGTTGCCTCTTATGAGAGTAAGAGGAGTTTTTAAATCGTGGGCAAGAGCTGCGATTTCTCCTTCCCGTTCCTGCTGTGCAGCCCACTGGGAGGACAGGGAACGATACAGAGCTTCCCGCATATGCTCCATAGCATCCAGGGCCTGGTCATATTCCCGTATACCTGCCTGGGGAACAACGAAATCCAATTCCTGAGCGCCCACCTTCTGGCTTACTTCACCAAACAGCCTGAGTCTGGATGCCAGATATCTGCGGAGCCACAGGGTGTTTAATATCAGACAGAGGACCAGGGCTCCTCCGAGGGTGAAGAACCACAAATACTCAAATGGGGGCAGGAGAGTCCGAAGATCCGGATCAGTAAATTCTCGTCTGTAATGCCAGTGGATGACTAAGGTACTTCCATCTTCATATTTGTACCGGATAATATGTACATCTTGAGGAACTGTCTGGAAAAATTCCCGGAGAGAATCCAGTTTGTTTCCCTCTGTATTGGTTTCCAGCACAGCGCCGTTTGGGTCGAATAAAGCATATTCTGCCAGAAAGTCCTCATCGGGAGCCACAAAAGCAGCAGGATGGCCTCCCAGCATTTCTTCTACCTGCTGATTAGAAACAGAGCCGTGGTAGATTATGCCGGCAGTCTGAAGTCCTGACTGAACAGCCAGCCATAATAGACAGCACAGCAGCATACAGCCAAGCATTACAAGGGCAAAACGCAGAAGTACAAAAGAAAGGCTCAGAGAACCCTGTCTTTTCGCCATTTGTAACCCACCCCCCAAACCGTTTCTATAGGATTTAAGTTTTCAGATTTCAGCTTTCCCCGGATATTTTTAATGTGCTCTGCAATAGCAGAGGAATCTCCTTCAGCATCCAGGCCAAAGACCGCTTCATATAGCTGCTCTTTGGTAAAAACCCGTCCAGGGTGGAGGACCAGATATTCGCAGATTCCATATTCTCCTTTTGTAAAGGATAAGGAGTGTTCTTCTGTAGAAATGGTTTTTGCCTGCATATCAAAACGAAGTCCTCCCCGGTTCAAGGTATGAACTGGCTGGCGGCTTTCTCTCCGCAGATGAGCGCCTACACGAGCTCGGAGTTCTGTGATACTGAAGGGCTTTTTTATGTAATCGTCTCCGCCCAGACCAAGGCCCTCTGCAAGAGCTGCGTCTTCTGTTCTGGCGGTCAGAAACAGAATGGGACAGTCTACTTCCTCCCGGATACGGCGGCAAAAAGAAAAGCCGTCCTCTCCGGGAATCATCACATCTAATAATATAAGATCATACTGACGGCACCGGTCAGGCTGCAGCAAGGCAGGTGATGTTTCAATATCTATCTGATGGCCGTCTTTTTCCAGTGTTTTCCGGATCAGATTCAGCATATCCGGGTCATCATCTATAACTAAAAGTTTTGCCATAACATTTCCTCCAGTTTTCATTTGCTGTCTATAATCTTGATAGGGGTGGCCTCCGTCACAAATATCATGCCGTCATACAGGACTGCCGGAGGCTGGAACCACCGGTAGCTGGGTGGCAGAAGATGCATATACCAGGCATAGCCTTCGCCGAGATTTCCCAGATAAAGATATTCCCTGACCAGATCTGCCATGGGTGAGTCGGGAGATATTTTAGAAAAGTCCAGCCAGCAGATGTCGAAACCAGCCTTTTTGGCCGCATTTGCCAGGGGATCATGAGAATAAAATACCTGGTTCGTCCGTCTGCCGGAAGGCAGGACCGGGAGATTGCAGCAGGTTTTATAAAAATCTGTACCAATGACATAATACCCTTTTCCAATTTCATCTGCAAGGAGGGTCCCCATAGAATCATAACTTCCCCACCGGGCCACATGTTTGTTATGCCCTGCCACAAATATCCGGTCATGTCCGGACTGAGATTCCTGTTCGGCAATCCATTTAATATTTTCCGCCATAAGCTTATCTCTTAATGTAGCTAGGGAATCCTGGGAAATTGTATCAGATTTTTCCTGAAAATCTAAGTACTGCAGCAAGATATCCGCGAAGTGGACGGCCTGGACAGTATTTTCCAGATTCTCAAGCTGGGCTTTTACATCGGATAGGATCTGTACTCTTTCCTTATTGCTGTACTCCCTGTTCCATTCTTCTCCGTCTATAAGCTTTTCCAGATTCTCTGTATCCACGCCGGCTTTTTTACATGCATCCGTCAGAAAGCGGAAATTGTATAAATATCTCTGCATATCAAAGCCATAAAACCGGAGGTCTTCTCCAGGAGCTGCTGTTTCATTATATTGACGCATATAGGAAATCAGTTCCGCCATCTCCTTGGTGGAGTATATTTTAAAACCAATGGCCTGGGCTGCTTCAAGAGCTGTTCCTTCTCCACCGTGTATATAGCGGTTTACCTGTTCACAGCCTCCGTAGTCTCCCTCCAGTGCAAAAGCCCGTACATCGTATTTTTCTACAAGAAGCTTGAACACTTCCAGCTTAAGCTCCTGGAATTCTGCGTTTCCGTGGGTGGCTTCTCCCAGAGCGATGATACGGGCTTCTTTTGGTATAGAAATATTCTGTACGCTGCCTGCATAAGAGGCAAACTCTTCCGGGTCTGCACTTTCTCCTGGGCCAAAGCCTCCAAAGTGCATAAAAACTGAGAGAGCCAGAAGTACTGATCCAAACAGGAGCAATAGAGCAATGCGTAAAAATTTGTGCTTTTTCTTCTTCATAGTAGTTTCCTTTCTGTTTTTGATATAGAGAGGGTAACATTTAATTTTAAGGTTTTTATAAAGAAATAAAATATAATTTTCGTATTAGACGATTTTCAGATCAGACTATAGGGACCGTCTATTCTCAGTGAGAGGATTATATTGTATAATACAGTCAGTATTAAAGTATGATATTGCGATTTTGGAGGGGTGGAGTATGGCGGTTTCTAATATTAAAGCAGTTCTTTCGGCAGATATTTCTAAAGTCTGGGATGTGGTCACAGATGTTGAGAATTATTCATGGCGCAGTGACTTAAGCAGAACGGAACTTCTGGAGAAAAAACAGTTTGTGGAGTATACAAAAGAGGGATATCCGACTACTTTTACCATCACTTCTTCAGTACCATATGAACGATGGGAATTTGATATGGAGAACAGCAATATGAAAGGCCATTGGGTCGGCATTTTTACACCGAAAGAAGGAAAAACGGAAATAGAATTTACAGAAAATGTGACGGTGAAAAAAATCTTTTTAAGACCTTTTATTAAAAGATACTTGAGAAGGCAGCAGGCATTGTTTGTTGCGGATTTGGAAAAGGCACTGGGATAAGGGCAGGTTTTGAGACAGAAGTATAGATAGATGAGAAATTCACAGACTGCAACTGACAGTTGCCGGTTTGCCTTCTTTTGACGGTGGTGCAGATAGAAAAAAATTGCTATTCTTAATAAAAGAAAAGCGGGGTGAGGTTATGGAAATAGGGGAACGTCTGCAGTATTTAAGAAAAGCAAAAGGTATATCACAGGAAAAACTTGCAGAACAGCTGCATGTTACAAGACAGGCAATATCAAAATGGGAAACCGGACAGAGTTATCCTGATTTAGACAATCTTAAAGCTCTGTGTGAATTTTATGGGGTGACAGCAGATTATATTATTAAGGGAGAGGACGTAAAAAATCAGAAAACTACATTTGATAAAAGAGTAAAATTGATAATTTTTGGAGTTATGTCAGGTATTGGTGCTGTTTTATGCTGCCTGCTCCCGCTTTTTGCGAGTATCTATCAGCAATCGGAAGCCAATACCTGGAGCAGCTGGTATACAAATGCCAATGACTATATTACAGAGTGGCCGATTTTAGGTATCTTGATTATTGCTTTAGCACTGCTGTTTATTGGTATAACAGGATTGATTCTGAGCTTTCTGCAGGAGAAATATAAAGATAAAATCTCTGCTATTATTTCCGACTGGTTCAGCGGCTGGTAAGAATAACGTTAGAATGTGTTCTCAGATATTTGCCCGGAACAGTCTGTACCAGGAAGTAAGCATGGCATGTGAAAATAGAAAAAGGGAAATAGAGCAGGTTATCCGTTAGTTTTCTTTATAAAGGCTCTCTTTTTCCGAAAAATATTATAAACTATGAAAATTACCCGCGGATACAGTAAAAGAATTTACAAACGAAGGGATTAAAAACAGCCAGTTGGTGTATATTTCTGACTTGCTGTTTTTATTATACAGAATGTCTACTATTAACAACGATGAAGGGAAAATGGAGTTAACCGTAAAAGGATAAAATGGTTAAAAATAATTAAAAACGGTTATATAATACAGATATAAAAGAATGAAATTTAAACCTATATTTGTGTTTTACTGCAAAGGAGGGGAGTACATGCTTTATGAAAAGCTGAATGAACAGAAAAAGAAAATGGGGATTACCACAGAGCAGCTTTCCAAGCTGTCGGGAGTTCCGGTAGGGACAATCAACAAAATTTTGCGAGGGGAGACCAAAGCACCTCGATATGATACTCTGCAAGCCCTTGAAAAAATTCTTTTTCCGGATTATGGTAAGAAATTGGAAGAGTGTGGTTCTGCCGGTGACTGTACAGATGATTTTATTCAGGAAAAAACAGAGTACTTTACGAAAAAGCAAGGGGAATATACCATTAGAGATTATCGGAAACTGCCGGAAGATATGCGGGCAGAATTGATTGACGGAACACTGGTTTTTTTGGAGGCACCGGATTTTACACACCAGGAGCTTGTGGCAGAGCTGATTTTTGAGTTTAAATTATACATTCGGAAAAAAGGCGGACTATGCCGCATTCTTTCCTCACCTTTGGATGTTCAGTTGGATTGTGACGATAAAACTATGGTCCAGCCGGATATTGTTTTGGTATGTCAGGAGGACAGAATTACCCGGAAAGGGATTTATGGCGCACCGGACTTCTGCATTGAAGTAGTTTCAGACTCCAGCCGAAAGAGAGACTACGGAATTAAAGTGCAGAAATACATGAATGCAGGAGTGAGGGAATATTGGATTATAGATACAAAGAGAAAGAAAATTGTATGCTATTGGTTTGAAGGAAAAGACGCGCCGGAGATTGCTATGTATACCTTCCAGGACTATGTACCGGTGGGGATTTATGATGGAAGTCTGGAAATCGATTTTTCTGATATTGCCAAACGGCTGTGGAAAGAAAACAAGGCCGCAGCGCCCATTCCTTAATTGAAAATACCTGGCACTTATGTTAGAATGAAAAGGAATTTACCAAAGAAAGAATGAAACTGAAAAGTTTTAAGATACAGGAGGACGCAGATATGGAACAGTATAAGCAGGAGTTTATTGAATTTATGGTGGACTGCAATGTGCTGAAATTCGGAGAGTTTACCTTAAAGAGCGGCAGAAAGTCTCCTTTCTTTATGAATGCAGGAGCTTATGTCACAGGCTCTCAGTTAAAACGCCTGGGGGAATACTACGCAAAGGCTATTCATGACAAGTATGGAGACGATTTTGACGTACTTTTCGGGCCGGCCTATAAAGGAATCCCCATCAGCGTAGTGACAGCTATTGCCTATAGTGAGTTATACGGAAAAGAAATCCGCTACTGCTCTGACAGAAAGGAAGAAAAGGACCATGGCGCAGATAAGGGAAGTTTCCTTGGAAGCAAGCTCCAGGACGGTGACAGAGTAGTTATGATCGAAGATGTGACCACTTCCGGAAAATCTATGGAGGAAACCGTTCCAAAGGTAAGAGGCGCCGCTGATGTGGAAATCGTAGGCCTGATGGTATCTCTGGACCGTATGGAAGTGGGAAAAGGCGGAGAAAAATGCGCTCTTGAGGAAGTAAAGGATCTTTACGGATTTGAAACCAACGCCATCGTTACTATGGAAGAGGTTGTAGAACATTTATACAACAAGGAATACAAGGGAAAAGTAATTATAGACGACAAGCTGAAAAGCGCTATTGACGCATATTATGAACAGTACGGAGCAAAAAGGTAAGAGATATTATTTAGGGAAGTGTTAAGTTATGAATGAAAAAGTTTATAAGACCATGACCCGCTGCGGAGCGGGAAATATCGCTTTAGGAATCATTGTACTGGTAAGCGGCATTTCTGCTGGAATTTTGGTGTTGATAAATGGCATTAAGCTGCTGAAGAGAAAATCAGAAATTACATTTTAATATTCCGGGCTGCCCCGTGATGACAGAGGCTTTAGAAGGCTCTGCCTGTGGGGCGGCCTGCTTTACGCTGAAAACAGGACCCGCCGGGAGGGCGGGCTTTAAAATATAGATAAAAGAGGTCAGAAAATTGAATAGAGAGACAAAGAAGAAAATAAAGACAGCAGGAGCAGTTTTGTTTGTGCTGTATATTCTTGTGCTGATATATTTCCTCTTTTTTGCAGACAGATACGGCCAGATGGCTTTTGCAGAGAGGGAATATCACTATAACCTGGTGCTTTTTACAGAGATCCGGAGATTCTGGACTTACAGAGAGCAGCTGGGTTTCCTGGCTGTTGCAGCCAATCTTCTGGGAAATGTTGTGGGATTTATGCCCTTTGGTATGATCCTTCCTCTGATCAGCAGAAATGCAAGAGGATTTTTCTTCATCACTTTCTCTGGATTTACACTGAGCCTGTGTGTGGAAGTGACCCAGCTTATGACAAAACTGGGGAGCTTTGACGTGGATGATCTGATAATGAATACCCTGGGAACTGCGGCAGGATATCTGATCTTTGCGGTATGTCATAGCATATATGATAAGAAAAGAGGACGGAAATAATGGCGGGAAAACGATATAAATATTCTTTTGAAAACAAAAACCATGCAACTAAGGGAGTAGTTTCGGCTGTCTGTGCAGGAATTTCCTTAGGGATTTTCTGTGTGGCTTCTCTGTGCTCTCTGGCTTATCACGGAAACGGAGGCATATATCTGGGCGCTATGGGCCTGACAGCTCTGGGGATTTCTATATATGGTTTTGTCATGGGCCTGAGAAGTTTTTCTGAAAAACACAAAAATCAGAGATTCAGTAAAATCGGTGCTATGACAAACGGAGTGATCATGGTAATCTGGCTGGCTTTATTTTTGGTAGGGCTTTCTTAAGGAGGAATGAAGATGGGGAACATAGAAGAACGTCTGAAAAAGCAGATGGAATTTTTGCTGGAAGTAGATAAACTGAAATTTATCAACAGGCAGACCTATCTGTCTGATGGAAAACGAAAAGAAAACGATGGAGAACATTCCTGGCATCTGGCCCTTATGGCCGTGCTCTTGTCTGAATATTCCAATGAGGAAATTGACCTGGTGAAAGTGATCACCATGGTACTGATCCATGATATTGTAGAGATTGACGCAGGAGATACTTATGCTTATGATGCTGTTGGCAATCAGTCCAAGAGGGAGAGAGAAGTAAAGGCTGCGGACAGGATCTTTAATATTCTTCCAGAAGATCAGGCAGAGAAACTTCGCCGGCTCTGGGAGGAGTTTGAGGCCTATGAGACTCCTGAGGCAAAATTTGCTCATGTGTGCGACAACGTCCAGCCTTTAATGCTCAACGATGCTACAGACGGACTGGCCTGGAGAGAACATGAGGTGAAAAAGTCCCAGGTACTCCAGAGAAACAGACGGACTGGAGAAGGCTCCCAAGTGATGATGGAATATATTAACCAAATTTTAGATAAAAATGTAGAAAGTGGTAATTTGAGAGATGAATGATGAATTAATGCAGGAACGTTTTTCCCTGATGAGGGAAAGGATCAGTGAGATTCAGAAAGAAGAACTAGTAAAAGAACCATATAGAGATTTTTTCAGAAAGACAGGTGATTTTATCCTGGAGATCTGTCAGATACATGACAAGATCAGAGAAGGCTGGCTGGAAAAGGCATCTATGGAGGAACTGGAAGAAAACAATCGTAAGATGTATGGAGATATTCTTCCGGAGCATTATGAAGAGTCTTATGGAAATCCGGACTATGCGCAGAAAATCCTGGGTAGGGATTTCGGACAGCTTCTTAGCTTCCTCTACACAGAGGTAAGAGATATGATTGTCTTTGCCTATGAGGACATGCTTTTTGACATGACAGTGACCATGGAGCTGTTTGTTCAGATTTATAACCTTTTCGAAGATCCGGAGGTTTCCCCAAAAGACGTAAAAGATGCCATTTACTGGTATGTCAGCGACTACAGCGATGAAATGGTAGGACACCGGATTCGGGGATGTGTAGATCCTTCTCTGGATTTCGCAGTGAAGATTATCTGTGAAAGTGATCTGACAGATCTGCGGTATCTTTATAAGTATGGCGAATATATATCAGAAAATGAGTTATCCATGGCGTCTTTCCTTAATACTCTGCCGGAAGAAGAAATCCAGGCTATGGCGAGAACCTATACAGAAGGTTATCGTATCGGCTTTATTCAGGGAAGAAAGGATATTACTAAGAAAAAGACTGTCAATATCCGTTTCCAGCTGGGATTTGAGAGAATGGTAAAAGCGGCCATTGAACAGTTCCGGGAAATGGGATTGGTTCCTGTAATCTACAGAAGCGCTGTCCATAGTGTGAATAAAAAACAGGGCAACAGACAGGGGTATTACGGAGCCATACCTAACCGTCAGTTTGATTATGACCATAAAGATGACGCAGCTCTCTATCTGGACCATGAGTTTGTCCAGAGAAAGCTGCGGGTCCTTCAGGTGTCTTATGAGCAGGTAAAAGAACTGGCCAATGGCCTTGGGGGACCTGCCTGCATTGAAACCTTTGGAGAGAAGCCTTTTGTGCCGGTATCCAAGAAAGAAGCCTGCACCCTGTCTACTCATCAGCAGAAGCTTCAGGTAAGCTATGACAATGAGGCGGGACAGATCGTGAACC
>ERZ1643251.1034-NODE-1034-length-33924-cov-191.784818_pt1 | contig 33924 bp, 42 predicted proteins | sample MGYA00579261_ERZ1643251 | MGnify/ENA primary metagenome ERZ1643251 (study PRJEB29033, sample SAMEA4952267) | chicken gut metagenome | biome: Broiler Chicken; feature: Gastrointestinal Tract; material: Caecum | place: Ireland | collected 2018 | study: Broiler... | reverse complement strand
GGGCGGCAACCTTCTCCCGGTTGGCCTCGTAGTAGGCACGCCGCTGGGCGGCAACCTTCTCCCGGTTGGCCTCGTAGTAGGCACGCCGCCGGGCGGCAACCTTCTCCCGGTTGGCCTCGTAGTAGGCACGCCGCTGGGCGGCAACCTTCTCCCGGTTGGCCTCGTAGTAGGCACGCCGCCGGGCGGCAACCTTCTCCCGGTTGGCCTCGTAGTAGGCACGCCGCCGGGCGGCGGCTTTTGATTCATTGGCGTGTCGTGCATCAGCGTCAAGATTTCGCGCCTCAGCCCACTCCGCGGCACTTATGCCGTCCCATACGCAATCGTCGTGCGGGCACTGCTCACAGGTTTCACACAGCCCGCAGGGCGCTTTTTCCAACACTTCATCGCACCCCCCATCGAAAAAATGGGCGAACAGCCAAAGCACCCAGCGCGAAAGCCAGCAGGATCAGCAGCCACTCGCCGCCGATGCCGCCCATGTATCCCCGTTCGGCCCACGCGGCCGGCAGCGCCCACAGGGCCACGGCCATGGCGCATACCAGGCCGGCCTCTGCGGCCAGCAGGAAATTGACGGCACGCTGAAAAATATGTAAAATGGAAGGTGCCTTACCGGCAGCACCTTTTTGGTGCTTGGCTCCCGACTGTGCCAGCAGCCGGGGGCTTTTTGTTTTGTTCATGCTTGCATTCCCCTTTCTAAGAAAACGCCCGTGCCAGCTGTTCACAGGTCGCCGGAACCGGGACCCGGCGGGCCCGCAGTTCATAAGCGGTCGGCAGACCGAGAATGGCTACCTGCTCTTTTCTGGTGTAAAGAAGCTTATCCGGATAGAGCGTGTCTGCCCTCTGCCGGATGCGTTCCAGCGTGTCTGCATACAGCTCCTTTTCGCGTGGCATAACTCTCCCTCCTTGCGTCCGTACTATTGGACTTTTAATTTGTTATTCTGTGGGTGCGGGGATATCCAGGATGCGGCAGATGCTGGATACGATTTTTTCAGGGCTTCTCTGTCCTGTGAGAATTTTGTACATATATCCGCTGTCGACAAAAAGGCCCGTATCTTCCGACACGCTTTTCTCCAGTTCTGCCTGACTCATTCCTTGGCGTAAAAGTTCCGTTTTTACGCACAAACCGAAATCGGTCAATTTGCTCTTTTGCACAAATTATCACCTCCTTGCCGCAAGCTGTATTGACAAGTACTTAATTACGTACTAATATAGAGATGTCATTTAAAATCAGCACGTAATCATGTACTTGTTATGGTCACATTATAGTACCTGTTCAAGTACAAGTCAACGCCTTTTTGTTCTTTTTTATGTACATTTGGCGTTATGCACAGGAGAGGTACTTGAAAATGTACAATTTGTATGAAACAATATCCAGCCTTTGCGCGGAAAAGGGAATAAAGCCCGGCCGTATGTGCAACGAGTTGGGAATCAGCCGTGGCGCAATCACTGACCTGAAGGCGGGCCGCAAACAGTCCCTTTCTGCTGAAACACTCTCCAAAATTGCCACCTATTTCGGCGTCTCTGTGGACTACCTTCTTGGCAATGAACAAAAAGAAAAGCCCGCCACTGATAGTGACGGGCTGACAGAATCCGACCGGCGGGATATTGCCATAGAGCTGGAACAGCTGATGGACGAGATGACCCGGAGCGGCGATTTGATGTTTAACGGAGATCCTGCCACTCCAGAAGCCATAGAGAGCCTGCGGAGCGCCATGGAAATGGGTTTGATCTACGCTAAAAAGGTCAACCAGGATAAACTCGGCAAATAAGCAAAAGGGAGGCGCGGGCATGAATATGTTTGAGACTGTCCGCGCTGTTATGGATGCGAACGGTACGAGCGACCCGGAAGAGATTTTATTGTCAGATGGAGTAAAGGTGTTCCAGCTTCCTATGTCCGGACTGAGAGGCATTTACAAGGTACTACATGGCATCCCAATGGTATTTGTAGATTCCGGGCTTGATGAGCGACATAGACGGTTTGTACTTGCCCACGAGTTGGCCCATCACCTGTTCCATCGAGGTATGAACAGGGTATTTTTGGAACGCTGCACTTTTTTGAAAACTGACTGTTACGAGCGCGAGGCTGAGTTATTCGCGGCCTGTCTGCTTTGTCCATACCCTGAGGAACATATCTTCGAGGGGGAGACGGTTTCCGACCTCTCTCATCGGGCTGGTTTCCCCGAAGATGTAGCGAGATTGTATTTGAGGGAATACCGGAGAAGGTATATATCAAGGCGGTATAAAGCCACATAATCTGGTGTGGTAAAACAGAAAAACAGAAAAGAGGTAAATTATGGATTTTGCGGCTAAAGTTAAAGATTTGAGCGCCCGAATTGAGAAGTTGGCTCCAAGTATTAAAACCGAGGAAGGCACTAAAACTTCTCTCATCATGCCATTTTTCAGTATGCTTGGCTATGACGTTTTCAATCCTCTGGAATTTTGCCCTGAGTTCATTGCTGATTTTGGAATCAAAAAAGGTGAAAAGGTAGATTATGCCATTCTCGATCAAGAGGGGAATCCCGTCATTCTTGTAGAGTGCAAAAGCTGCGACCAGAGTCTCGTTAAGCACGGAGCACAGCTGTTTCGCTATTTTGGTGTTACTACTGCGAAGTTTGCGATTTTGACAAACGGCATCGTTTATCAGTTTTTCACTGACCTGGATGAAGCGAACAAAATGGACACCCGTCCATTCTTGGAGTTTGACTTCAGTGCCCCAAAAGATGCCTTGATCCCTGAACTTGCCAAATTCAGCAAAGATGTGTTTGACTACGACAAAATCTTCAGCACCGCCTCTGATTTGAAATACACAAGCCTTATTAAAGACTGTTTGAAAAAAGAGATGGATGATCCAAGCGATGACTTCGTTCGGCTTATGATTGCAACGGTGCATGAAGGTGCCAAAACCCAAAAGGTTGTTGACAAGTACAAGCCACTGGTGAAGAAATCTTTTACTGCGCTTGTGAATGAACTGGTGAATCAGAAAATAACCTCTGCACTTAGCCAAGGAGATGAATCTGCGAACACTGATAAACAACCTGAAATCCAAGAAGCCATCAGCAAAATTGTAACGACCCAGGAAGAATTGCAGGCATTTTATATTGTGCGGGGCTTATTGGCCGGAGAAATTCCCATGAACAGAATTGCTCACCGGGACACGGAGAGTTATTTTGGTATTTTGTTTGATGACAACAGCCGTAAACCCATCTGTCGCGTGGATCTGGGCAAAAAGCAGAAGCAGCTGCTTATCCCAGATGAAAACAAAAAATTCACACGTCATTATATTGACAGTTTGGATGACATCTGCAAATTCAAAGACGAACTTCTCACTGTCGCCAAAAGATATTTGTAAAAATAAAAATCCCCCGCCGGCGGCAACCGGCGGGGGATAAAAGACAAGGCTCACCGAAGAGGTGAAATCTCGCCCACATCGAGATTATACCACCCTCTGGCGGGCCTGTCAAAGTACACACCTATCTTCTCGACATTCTTGTCGGGAACATCTTTGACACACCCAAAGGAGGGGATTTTTTGCGCAAAGATGCAAAGCTGTATTGTCCGAACCCGCGCGATCCAACCGACGGGCTGCGCCTCAAGAAAAACGGTGTGTGGGAGCGCCAGGAAACGGTAGACGGCCGCCGCCACAGCTGGAGCGGAAAGGACCCTGTGGAGGTATGGCGCAAACGCGCGGAGTCAATCGCCGCCCTACACACGGCCTGCGAAGAAAAGGAACGAGTGGAGGAGCACGGCCCTCTGTTCGAGGATGTGGCCGACCGATACAGGGCCAGCGTGCTGGAGATGAAGCACGGCACACAAAAATCCTATCTTCCGGCCATTGCCCGCGCCCGCCAGCACTTTGAGGGCCGGCGCATGAAGGACATCGAGCCGTGGGAGATCAAGGCTTTTCTTTCCTCCCTGGGGAAAGCTCACACGACCGTGAGCAACCAAAAGAGCGTGGTCAACAGCATCTACCAGCTGTACATTGATGACCCGGAATGGCACGGGGACTATAACCCTGCCAAAATGACGCAAATCCCCAGGGGACTTGTCAAAGGGCGCCGCCAGCCTCCGGGCGAGGAGCAAATCCGCATCATCAAGGAGGCGGCACTCGCCCCTTCCATGGATGACCTCTTGCCGATCGTCTATCTTTGTACCGGCGAACGGCGGGGCGAGGGCTGTGCGATCCAGCTGCGGGATATCGACTTCGACGCCGGCGTGATCCACATCGAGAAGGCGGTGGAATGGATCGGCAACCAGCCGCGGATCACTGTAACCAAGACCGAGGCCGGTGTGCGGGAGATCCCGCTGCTCTCGATCCTGCGCAGTGCTCTTGCGCCATACCGCCATCTGCCTCCCGGCACATACATCATCGGCCTGCAGCAAAAGCCTGTGACGGCCAGCTGGTACCGGCGGCATTGGACGGCTTTCTGGCGCAGCCATGGCTTCGCCCACCCTGTGGAGCGGGTCGGTCACCACATCCGGAACGGCAAGGATTACACCTACGTGCAGCGCGATTGGGCTGCGGATGTGTGCTGCCATCAGCTGCGGCATGAGTATGTCTGCATGCTGGCCGAGGCCGGGGTGCCGGAGGAAATTGCCGTGCAGCTGGTGGGCCATGCCAACGCCAAGATGATCCACGAGGTCTATATGCACCTTAAGAGCCGCATGATCTCTGGAATCGGCAAAAAGCTTGACAGCGTCCTTGGCCCTGCGCTGAAGGTCACAGGGTAAAGCGATTGGGCGGCAGGCAAGCCTATGTGGTCTGCAGTCGGTCTGCAGCATTTTATAATTTTTCTTTCCGAATGGAAACTTTTGTGAGCATGACATTTGGCATGTTCAAGGAACGAGAGAATCCAGCAAAGCCGCTCCAGGCCTTTATTTCCAGGCATACAAACAAAAAGAGCCCCCAGCCGAAAGGCTGGGGGCTCTGGTCCGAGTGGCGAGAGTCGAACTCGATAAATTACGGCCTATAAAGCCGTATATCCTTGATGGTCTGCATTTAGTCTGCACAATTCATTCGTTTTCGCCGGTGGCCGCCTCCACCTTGTCCTTGGCGCTGGCCAAGATGCGGATCAGGAACTCCGGCACCGGCGCACCCATGGCGGCAGCGTTCTCCAGGATGCTGCCCAGCTCGGTGAGGATGTACCATACCAGCACCATCGGCAGCAGCAGTACCGTATAGTCGATGGAGATGCTCGGGATACTGGCCACAACCAGGGCCAGCACATTGTCCGCCACGGCGGCCACAATTACCACCACGATCATGCCCGCCTTGTGCCAGATACCGGCTCTGGCCTGGGCGCTGGACCACTGGCCCGCCTTCATGGCTGCCGAACTGCCGGAGATGTAGTCCACCACCATGCAGCCAATCCAGGCCAGCACCAGCCAGCCCAACCAGCCGAAGGCGGCCCCGAAGGCGCCGAAGATGCCCACGATGGCGGCTTTCACCGCCAGGAAAATGTTGTTGTTATCCATGGTTTTCTCCTCCTTTACTGCAGCACCGCGCCGGCGGCGGCGAGCTTGTCCATCAGGGCAACCAGCTGCTTGCCCTGAGCGGCCTGGGCGGTCTCGATACGACCCAGCGCGGCCAGCACCTCGGTCAGATCGACGGCGGGGGCCTGCGGCTCCTCAGGCTCTTCGTAGTCCTCACAGCCCAGGCCCAGGGCCAAAGCCTTACCCGCCACGGTGGCGCGGTCTCCATTGCTCATAGGGCCCACGATGATGTAATCGCCATCGTCGGCGGCGGCCACCGCCAGGCCCTCGGCCAGAGTGCGGATGGCGGCCCGGTCGCCGGTGGAGACAGGGCCGATTTTCAGGGTGTCGGACGTAAACATTGGCAATTCCTCCTTTTCATCATCCGGCTGGAAATAGATCCAGTCCCGGTCCACATTGGCGCTGCCCACGCCGTACTTGCCACCGTAGCCGATGCGCCCGAACTGCCAGCCGCAGAGCTTGTCCCCCAGGCTGGCCATATACTCGCCATACTTGGTATGCACCTCTTCGATGGAAGCGCACCCGTCAAAGTCCGGGTCCTTGGGGTCTGCATAGTAGTAGGCCAGCCACACAGGGCAGGTCAGCGCGTCCATATCGATGCGGCTCTGTGCCCAGCTGGCGGAGCAGTAGACGCAGGGGGCATAGCCCGCCTGCCGCAGACGCGCGGCGGCCTCGTTGAGCAGGGCGGTGTTCTCCGCCGGGGCCAGGGCCATGGCCTGTCCCTTCTCCAGCTCCTGATCAAGCGCTACCCAGCTGGTGATGCCCCGGTCCTCCAAAATCTCCAGCAGCACGTCCAGATGCTTGTGCATGATGGTGCGGGCGGCGTTCACGTCGCCCGCATTCTTGTTGAAATAGTGATGGGTCAGAAAGATGTACGCCCCGGTGCGCAGGCCTGCGGTCTGGCAGTCAGCGGAAAACCGCTGAAAGCGGGCGTCCAAAAAATTCCCGTAGGCTGCCCGCAGGATGACGGTGGAGACGCCCGCTGCCTGAGCGGTTGCGGGCGAAAATGTATTCTGGTGCTTGGAAATGTCCAGTGCTTTTTGCTGCATTATACACTTGCCTCCGTATACTCCAAAATTGCCACAAATGGCATGCTTGCAAAAATGGAATTGCCGATGTTGAGATACAGCGAGTTTGCGTTTGCCGAAGCCCCGTTGGCTACGACCAGGGCATGAATTGCGGTGTGTGATGCTGCCGGGCCGTCTACGCCCCCAGGAAAAGGCCAGAATCGCGCCCCGCTCAGCTGGATGAAGCCCTGTATTGATACAACCATGTCGATGGATACGGGAAACTGGTAGTAAGTACCAGTCGTGACCGCCCCGGTCGTGCCCTGAATCACAATTGCATAGATGTCACTGCCGTCTATCCACTTTCGCCCTGTCAGCGCAGGGGAGCCGACGGAATACTGAAACTCCGGAGCCGCTCCCACGTCGGCCGCCGCCAGCGTCACAGCCGCGCCAGATTTGCCATTTACGGACTGCACTGCACTTGCCGCCAGCGCGCCCTGGGCGGCGGTTGCGTACCTGGCGTCGCTCTGCTCTTTGGTGTAGTAGTTGGACAAGTCCACCTGCCCGTCTGCGATACTCTGGGCCTGCTGCGCCCAATACTGGGCGTTGTTGGTGTTCTCGCCCTCACGGGTGCCGGTGCCGCCCACGGCCCAGCTTTCGGACAGGGTGGCGCTTGTATCGGCTGCCTTCGCGTTGGCCGCTGTTTGTTCTGCTTTGTAAATAGCCACCTGCTCACTGGCGGCAGCTTTGGTCGCGCTTGCCGCGGCATCCGTCTGACTGGTGCGCGCTTGGGTCGCCAGGTCTTGCATCTCACGCAAAATCTGTTCCCAAGTGTTTCCCTGGGGAGCCGAGATAAAGGTTTCATCCTCTTTCACTTCAATCCCGGAGGATGTGATTTTGATCACTTCTTCGTTGTTGCCGTAGCCGACCAGCATCACCTGCACATGACCGGGATTGCTGGTGAACTGCCTGTCCACGTTCCACACAAGGGTGATAGTGCCTTCATCTGAGACGGTCTGCTCCAGCGTTTTTTCGACCATTGTTTCATATGCTGCGCTGGTCACTCTCACGGCCATTCGCAGCTGACTCAAATCCAGCGCTCCCACCATCTTGGGGCCTACGATCCGGATGCTTTCCGCCATATTTTCCCCCTGCACAAACAGGTGAAAAATTGGGTTGGTATCCAGCCTCTTCTTTTCGTCAAAGGTAATTTGCATTTGTTCACCACCTCAGTCAATTTGCCGCCATCCGAGAGATTGGCTCCACGCATAATAATGGTTTTTTTCAGGGTTCGCACTCAGCAAGATCTGCTCCGTTTCCAGGTCGTTGCTTTGCACCGAATTAGCGATTTCAGCTCTGTCAGCGACAAGTTCCGTCACGGGATTTCCAATCGGGAACAGCACCACATATTCTCCGCCTGCTTTCTGGATATACACCTTTTGTCCGGCAGAAAATTTGCATGTGGTGTTGCACTTGTAATGCTTCTCGGTCGGGGATGTTTCCGCACCGATGTAAAGGCTCAGGCCGTCGCCATGGACTCCGGCCACCGTGGCAAAATGAAACTCCGGCTGGGCTTTCTGCTGCTGTGCCGCCACCTGCTGCTCCGTATCCAAAATCAAATGATCATCACCCGCTTTCCAGTGTGCTGCATACGGTACGGTGCGCTCAGGTCGATGCTCCACCGCGTCTCAGCGTAGATTCCGCTGCTCTGCCCAAAACTCAGCGCCACCACATCGAACGCCTGATGCACCGGGTTTGGCCCGGTGCTGAAAGTCGTCTCTGTGGTGGCCAGCAAACTTTTGAATTTCAGATTATCCACAAACGCCTGCAGTTCTTCCTGGTTTGCGATGTTGTCCAGCGTGTCATAGTCTACGACCCTGCGCAGCTGGTTCACAGTGGACAGCGCGCTGTCAGGGTCGTTGTTCACGCTTTCGGCCCGAAGCGGCGTCTGGTTTTCCGCATCCTCCACGACACGGATAAACACATTGGCTCGGTCAAACGTATCAATGACCTGTTCCGTTTCCGGATAAAGCATGCTGTAGCGCCCGGGCGAATAGCTGTGCGCAATGTTTGCCGCTGTGGCCTGCTTGTATTTGCTGCAGCGTATGGTGCCCTGCAAGTCCATCCATAGGCTGTTGTAGTTGATTTCCGCCATAAGGTCGTTGCAAATGTCCATGCGGGATGTTCCAGGTTCCCAGTCTTCCCGGGCGGTGCGAATCGTGGCGTCGCTCGGCTCTATGATGTAGTCAGTGATCCCGCTTTCGATGAGCAACGTCTGCAGCGCGTCCGTGTACTTGGTGCCGGCTGCGATATAGTACCTCCGCTCCGTTTTTGAGCTTTGAACCAGGTATGTGAGATCATATGCGGTGTAGCTGCCAACACGGCGGCCCGCCGGGGTGGTCTGCGGTTCGATTCCGCAAATCACATATTTCCCCAGCGGGTACGCCGTCCCGTTGATGTGCATGATGACCTGCAGGCGGTCGGTCAGCGTGTTTACCTTGCCGTTGATTTCAAAATCCCCGATCAGGGTCATTTTGATACCTGCAGTATTGTCCATGCTGACCTGTGCGGCGGTTTCACTGTCTGCAGTCAGGCGGGTGCATTCCACATTGTTCCGCAGCACCAGATATTCCACACTAATCATAGGCAATACGCTCCTGCACATCGGTCTCCTGAATCGTCAGGCTGAAATTTATCCTCTTGGTGTGCTCAGCCTCAACGCTTTCCAGTGTTCCGACCACTCGGGTGCCCCGATAGTCTTTGTACAGCACGGTTTGCCCTTCCAGGGCCTTCAGTGCTTCCCATTCGGCTTTCTTGCGCACCGTGTATTCGACGGTGTGGCTTACCGTTTTCCAACCGGTTTCGTATGCTACCGGCAGCGCACGGCCCGCATACTGCACATACTCCATTCCGGCCGACCGCTTTTCGCTGTGCACAAACGGCCCGCCTTCATGCAGTTTCAGCACCATCCAGTTGGAAAAATCTCCCCATTGGCAAATTGCTCCGTATGGCACTGACGTTATTCCCACAACGGCGTTGCTGTCCGTATAGTACCCGTCGTCTTTTACGCCGCGCACCGTATACCAGTGCTTTCCGTTTGCGGCCCAGTCTGTCCACTCCCTGGCCTCTGCCCCCGCTTTCCCAACGGGGATACCGTCCCGGAGCAGGTAAAACGCCCGGTACTCGCCTTCCGTGGTCCATTCCACAGACACACCAAAACGCCTCTTCACCGTGCTTGCGCTGATTGGTTCCGCCGGGACATTTTGCACACTGCCATCAATGCTGACCCATTCGCTCCACAGGCCCTGCTTGTCGATGACGCGGACCTGTGCGGTAAAGTCTCCATCCGCCAGGAACTCGGGCAAAGTGAGCTGTTTTACCAACCCAAAGACGGTGCCGCTGTCAAACAGCAGCTGCCCGGTGCTCATCACCTGGACCTGATATCCTTGCTGGTTGACGCTGGCCCATTCCACGGACAGCCTTGGCTTGGCATTTGTGGTCACATAGCTGGGCGGCAGCGGCTTCTTGACCACGATGATATAGGCTGCCGCACTGTATTCGCCAGGATTTCCGTCGGAGTTGAAGCAGCGCACTCTCCATGCTGCCGCGCCCGCTTCCAAAGTGCCCGCACTGACCGTTGTTTGCCGCACGTCTCCCTGTGCAGTCACAAGGGCCTGCCATTTACCTCCCCCGTCATAGCTGACCTGCAGCTCTGCTTTCGTTTGCGGGGTCCCGGTGGGGCTGTCATAGTCCCACGCGAACACCTGGTTTGTGTCGCCGTCCACACGGACACCTCTCGGGCTTACAGCTATCGCTGTGCCTGTCTCGTCTGTGTTGTTCACGGTGATCCAGTCGCTTTCCGCCATACCTCCGGCCGTTGTCGTGATTGCAATCTGGATCTGTCCCGTGCCTTCGGTAAAGGTGCCCGCCGGGATGGTCGCCGTGGTGGCTCCGCCGTCCACACGAATTGTTTTTGTCGTTCCGCCGCTTTTGCAGCGCACTTCTGCGCTCACTTGTTTTGGCGTTCCGATCATGTGGTCGCTGCTGTCATAGCCTACCGACCAGGAAATACTTTTTGCAAGGTTTTTGGGAATGTACAGGCCGTCTGTAAAGCCTGGCGACACGTGCACGACCGGGGGCGAGTATGTGATTACAGCCTGTGGTCCCTGCTGGCTCAGGGGTGCTTTTATCTGCGCAACCGCGGTTGTGTTGCGTCCATATTCAAGAGAAACCTGTATTCTATAGCTGTTCTGCAGAGCCTTGAGGTATTCACCGGCCGCCATTTCGCCATCAAATACGACTTCATACCATACATAACCAGACGGAACGTTTGTCTGGAAAAAACCATAGGAGCTGCCCTTTTGGGTTTGCGCCGGCCTTGTGTTATATGTTATTGCACTTTGAACAAACGATCGGTCTTGAGGATCCACCTCAAATTCGATGTACTGATCGTTGGTCGTATCGACAGTCAGCTGCGCGTAAAACCTTACGACATACTTCGACACAACTGCTCCCGCCGGGATATTGCTTGTATCAAACGAGAGATATGCCATTTTATCCGGCGGATCGTCATAGCTTTGTGAGTTGCCGGTTTTGATTTCAAGCGTATCGAGCCCGCTCCAGTTTTTGTTAGGTTCTGTTCGCGATACAACTGCCATCTGGTTCGCAAATAAGGTTATATCCGGCATACATCACACCCCCACAAATCCCTGGCGCATATTCATTTTCCGGCGCTTTTCTTTTTGCATGATCTTTTCGTATGTGGCAATGTCGTCCACGCGAAAGATGTATTGTGTGGTGCTGCGATCAACGTATGTCGCTCCGCTTCCGGACAGCATGCTGCGGGTCTGACGGGCGTTATATACCCGTTCACCGCCGCCCAGCTCCACAAGCTCCGGGCCTTCTTCACCTACGATAGCCCAGCCCCTCTTTGCGCTGCGTGTGCCGGCGGCGTAGGCCGGCACGGTCTTCTGCATGTACTGCAGGTTTTTCTGGGCTGTGGTCGCTGCGTTCCCGGCATTGCTGAGCGCGCTGTTTATGGCAAGACCTGCGCCGGTGACCAGCGCAGCGATGGCCACGATCGCGGCAACCGCCAGGATCAGCTTGCTCATCCCAGTGCCTGCGACCAAGGCGGTCGTTCCCACCGCGGTGTTGGTTCCGGCCAGGATCGTGTTTGCCGCGCTCATCATCTGAATCACACTCGTTGCCGTTTTGAAGATGCCAATCAGCGCGCCAATCGTACCCACCAGAATCAACACCGGTGTGGGGATGCTGCTGATCAGATTAAAGAAATCCGTCAGCACCGGCATCAGAACAGTGGCCAGCGAGATTTTTGCCGCCTGAAAGCGCTGCTCCATTTCACGGTTGGCCTGGTTCATCTGGGCGAACCCATTTACAGCCTCATCGCTCATCACGCTGCCGGTTTCATGGGCTTTTTGGCGCAGCTCCTCCAGCTGCTGTGCGCTCATGTTCAAAATTGGGATGAGCTCTTCGCCGGTGGTCCCCAAGAGCTGGCTGGCATAAGCATTGCGCTTGGTTTCATCCGTCACCTTCTGCAGTTTTTCAACGACTTCCACAAACAGTTCGTTCTGGCTTTTCAGCTGCCCGTTGGCATCCTTTACCCTGATCCGCAGGGCATCGAACACCTCGGCGCCTTCACCGGCGCCGGCCGCCGCGTCTTTCGCCCGCTCGGCCAGGGCGGCAAAGTCGCCGCTGGCCTGCTCGGCACTGTATCCCACAGACTTGAAGATGTAATCCCATTCCTGGTATTCGGTCATGCTCATGCCCATGGTTTGGCTCTTGTTCTTGATCTCCTCGGCGCTGGTGCCCACTTCCATGGTCATCTTTACAAGTGCTGCTGTGACTCCGGCGATCGCGGTCCCCGCTGCCAGTGCTGCTTCCTTGAAGTCGTTCAGGCCGTTCTCCCCTTCCCGGGTGCTTTTCGGCAACTCGACGCCTATTTTTTTTGCGGCTTCTTCCAGCCTGTCCCGGAAGGTCTTGGTCTGCTCCGACGCCTCCTTTTGCTCGTTCTGGTAGCCCTGCAGCTCGGACTCCATTTTGAGCAGATCGCGCCGCGCGTTGTTCAGCTTCTCCTGCCACTGCATCGTAGCTTTGCTGCCTTCGCCGGTTTTTTCGGTGCTTTTGGCGAGCGCCTGCTCCAGCAATGCCACCTTATCCTTCTGGCTGTTGATGGTATCGCTCAAAGCATCCATTTTGGCCTGCAGGGCCTTCTGAGCATCACCAGACTTTTTGCTCTGCTCTTCCACCAGCCGCATGTTGCTCTGGTTCACGCGCAGGCCCTGGTTCACTTCTGCCAGCGCCTTTTTAAACTGGGCTTCGTTGTCCAGCACAAGAGTGCCGCCGATTTTAGGCAAGCTCATCAGCAATGCTCCTTTCCCTTCGGATTCCGTGGATCTCGCAGAAAGCCTCATACTGGCTCAAAAGCTCATCCATGCTCAAAAAGCGGCTTTCCCGCCGGGAATATCCCAGCAGTCCTACCGCGATGTATCGCAGCTTCGGGAAGTTGATCAGGCGTTCTTCTGTTCCGAAATGCCGGGGCTCAACGTCGTCGATCCAGACAGTCTCTCCATCACCATCTGCTGGCTCGTTTCCATCAGGCTCCGGCTTTCCGCGTTTTTTCCGTAAAACTCAAAAAACGCCTCCTCCACAGATTTGGAAATGTTGTTTTCCCCCACAAGATCCGCATAGCACAGCTGCATTTCGATCATCTTCTGGGTCGGTGCCGTATTGTTGCGGTGGTGCTCCTCGTTATCCAGCTCCACACCTTCCCGGATCATCAGCCACACGATATAGGCGATCTCCCGCATGTTCTTGTGGGGCTCTTTCAGGGCTGTGATCATGTCGTCCAGGCCGTTCTCGTAATGGTTTTGCAGCTCCTCAACGTTCTGCAGGTCAAACAGGGCGGGGTAAACTTTGCCCCGGATCGTGATCGTTGCCATAGCGCCTCCTCAGGTGATGTTCAAAAACTTTTTCATATCCGCCAGCGCCGCCGCGAAATCGGCATACTCGTTTTTGTAGGAAAAGTCGCCCTTCGCGTTGGTGCCCAGCGTGCCGGTCATGTTCTGCTGGCCGAACGCTTTCTGGGCGCTGCGGGTGCTCATCTCGTCGGCGATGGGCGCCATCGTGGCGCGATAGTACCCGACGACCCGGTAGGCCACTTTTCGGTCCGGCTTTTTCAGCTTTGCCATCGCGGCCACGCGCAGAAGAGCGGGGGTGTCGTCCGCGTTATGGACCATCCCGCCTTCCGCGCCTTCCTGGGTGAACTTGTGGCCGCCCATAGCCGCCTCTTCTTCCAGGCTGATGTAGCTGCGGTCGATGCTGATCGTGCCGCCGGGGTTGTCGTATTCATCCTGCTCCTTCAAATCGCCGGCCCACAGCTCCACCGCGCTGCTCTCGGCAGAGGGCGCGAATTTGATCACGCTGCGGGTCAGCTTTCCGGTGCCCAGATTCTCGGTCACAGTGCCGTCCCCATTGTCGGTTTCGGTGTAAGTGCAGTACCCGTAGTAGGGCAGCCCAACGTATGCCATAGCATTGTCCTCCTTTATGTGATTTGGTAGTCCTCGCAAGTGTCTGTGTTTGACACCTGGATATAGGTGATGTAATGCCCGGTCGCGCTGTCATATCCCGCCGGGGGTGTGCTTTCGATCAGGAAGCCGGCATCTCTGGCGGCGCGGCGCATCTTGGCCGCTTTCCCTTCTGTTCCGGCCCTGCTGTACCATGCCGCGCGGTATGCTCCTGCCAGCTGTTCATCCTGGTCTCCGCTGTAAACTTCCGGGCGCTCATCCAGCGTGGTGACCACAATGTACTCATCCGGCAGCGGTTTCTGATCGCATACCACCAGCCACACAGCCCCCGGAAGGACCGTTCCCATGGCCTGGGCAAGCTGTTCATTTAGTTCCATTGATGGCCATCTCCACTTCAAATTTCTGCTGCATAGCCTCAGCCACCTCAGCTTCACAGTCATTTGCAGCCGACTGCAAAAACGGTCTGGCCGGCTCGTTGGCATTTCCATACTCAATGCCGGCAGCTTTCACCGCACTGGCCACGCCCCGCGGCTGTGAAGGCGTGGGGTCACGGTGTTTGTCGTATCCCACAAAGTTGATTTTCTGGACGTAGGCGCCGGTCTTTGCCTTTTTCGGCTTCGACGCCTTCACACTGTTGATCAGCTGATAAGTCTGATTGTGTGGACGCAGCCTTTTCTTTATGGCATCCACTGCAATGGGCGCTGCTGACTCCAGCATCTTGGGCGCCACATCGTCGATTTTTTCGAGCCTTTCAAACTGTTTCCAAAACTCCTGCGAAAAGTTCGCTTCGAACTTCATGCCACCGGCCCCCGATTCGCTTTATCCCGCTTGGCATTGGTGCAGCTGAGTTCCACGGTGCTGGGCTTTGTCCCATAGCTACGCTCCACATCGAACAACTGCCCATTGTATTCCAGCAGCATTTCGCCTTCATAGTCCTCGGTATGCACCTCAAACACAGCGGTGATTTTTTTGCCGTTGGCATCGGCCTTGTAATACTCGCTCATGCCGACGCTCTTTTTGTTTGCCCATACCGCTCTCCCCCTGGTGCTCTCTCCCGCCGGGTGTCCGGCGTCGGTTGGCGCCTGTGTGCTTTTTAAGAGATAAATCTCATCCGAAAACTGCACTCTTCATCACCCCCGCCTGCGGATGTTATCGACTTGGACAAGGTAGTCCCGGCGTTCTGATTCTGCCCCGGGTGCTTCCAGGCCGAACTTCCAGCGGACAAAGCTGCGTATCGCGCCCTTTACCATCGGGTCTTCCTCGTTTTCTGCCTTTTGTGCAGGAACGCCCGCGCCGATCATGTCGGCGCGGGCTTCCAGAATCAGATCGGTGATCTCTCCGGCAACTGCATCGGTCTTGCTGCGGCGCACTGCCCGGATCATGGAATCAAGGTAATTGTCGCTGATCATTGCCTGCACCGCCCTTTCGGTCATTCGCCCTGCTTGATCAGCTGCATGCCATGCCAGACGGCCAGATCGGCGCCGGCGGTGGCCAGGCCGCGGATACCCATCACGTTGCGCTTGAAAAAGTCGCCGCCCTGGTCGGTGCTGACCTCATAGTCGCCCCACATCGGCATTTTCACGGTGCGCGCGTTGCCGTAGATCTGCTCACCGGTGGTAAGTTTGGTCAGAGAGAACTTGGCAGCAAGGCCGCCATCCTTGATGGTGCCATTGTTGGTATCAGAGAACGTGATTTCATACACAGGCTTTTTGTCGCTGCCGCGCACTTTGCCGAGGGTGTCCAGATCGGCCTTGTTGATGTAGAGCTTGGTCTCACCGCCGATGACGTTTTCATCATCGCCGTACCCCAAGACAATGGTGCGCAGGTAGTTCTCATCCAGCGCAATGTTGCTTCTGATCTCGGTCAGGCCCGAGGCTTTGATGGCAGCCACGATCTTGTCGCGAGCGACCCGCCGCAGCGCCAGGTACGCGCTGTTCTGGACATTGGCCGTGTAGGCGACGTCGGTCATCTTTGCCACCTGGTTGCTGACCTCATCCAGGACGCCCCAGATCTTGGGGGAAATGGTGACCTTGTCGTAAGTGGCGCCGGTGCCGGCGATCTCGCTGCCTTCGGTCACATCCGAAGCCTCGGCATCCGTCTTTTTGTACGGGAAATCCCAGGCGCCGGTACCCTCGGCCGGGATCGCTTCCACATCGTCCACAATGCTGCTCACCACCTTGGGCAGTTCGCCGATGTTCTGGTAAACAGCGGTGGGCGTAGCGATCTTGCCGCTGCTCACGAGCAGACTGCGCTGCTCAGCGTCGAACATGGGAATCACCAGCTTGTTGTGCGCACGGAACTGCTTGGCCCGCTGCTCGATCAGGTTTTCCGCCGGCTTGCCGCCAGCGGGCACGCCGGGCGCGGGTTCCGGGTCTACGGTCAAAGCCTCGCTCAGGTGCCAGCGGCTGCGCACTTCCTTCTCTTCCTTGCTCAGGTCCGCACTTTCGGTCTCGATCTGGGCCATCCGCTCAGCAGTGGTCTCGGGGTTGTTCACCTCATCCAGCAGCACCTTCTTGCGCTGCTCGATCTGGGCCAGACGGTCTTTCCAATTGCATGCCATTTTCATTTCTCCTTTGCTTTTGTTATAAATTGAGCAGTGCCCGGCACTTTGCCCGGCACCGTTCCAGCTGATTTTTTGCCTGCGCGGCTTCTGCGGCCTGCGTCTTGTTGCGGGCCTCAATCACGGTGTCTTCATTTGCGGGCAGCGCGACCGCCGCCACCTCGTACACCCTGCGGATCTTGGTGATCACCCATGTATGGTTCGCCTGGTCGTAATACTCTCCGCCGGGCGCCACCTCGAAGGTCCAGCTCATTCGGGTCAGCAGCTTTGCCTGGATGTCGCCATGGATCTGCTGGGCAAAGTCGCTCTTACTAAGGTCTGCCGCGATCAGCAGGCCGGCCGGGTCATTCGGGAACAGCAGCAGCGTGCCATTCGTGGTGCGCGCCACCACCCGGCTATCATGGTCATACAGCATGACCACATCGGCCATCTCAGCGCCCTGCAGCGCTCCGGCCTGGATCATTTCGTAGTGCGCCACACCGTATTCATCAGTGTACAGCTCATACGGCTGGTTGTATGTGGTGGCGTAGCCCTCCACATAGTAGTCGCTGTTCAGTCTTTTTTCGCCGCTGTCCATCACAAAGCTGCTCAGGGCACGGCGTTCAACTCTTTTCACGTCTCATTCCTCCTGCTTTTTTTGGGGTTCCTGTCCTCATGTCTGGTAGCTTTCCTGATTCTCGTTGCTGACATAGTTCAGCGATATCTGACGTTCATCTCCCCCTTCCACCGGCGGATATCCCATCAGTTCACGGCGCTCGTTTGTGGTGAGGTCGCCTGCCTCCCGCGTGTAATTCAGTATGTTCATGCGGGTGGCCCAGCTGGATGCAGTGGCCGCCGGGCTGGAAACGATTATGCGGTTGCCCATCTCATATTCGCGCTTTGTGAACAGCGCCGCCGTGAACGCCTGGGCCATGGCCATCCATCTGGGCTCAATGCGGCCTTCGTAGTAATTCTGCATAGTCTGCTCGTTGGCCGTCCCGTTCACCACCTCTTTGGGGGTACGGAAATAGTCATACAGATTGCCTTGCACATCTTTCATCTGTGCACTGGACGCCGCCCAGGTGTTGACCGCTACCGCAGTGAAGTCCTCAGTGGCGTCAAGCTGAAAAATGCCGCCATTTTCGGCGGCTTCTTTGATACGGTCATTCAGGGTTTTGTTGTTGTCCTTTGTGCTTTGCGGCGCCAGCATGGCGTTTTTGAGCTTTACATAGCCATGCAGCCTGTTGGCTCCCTGGATCGCGTCCATCAGGCCGCGATCACTGGCTTCGGCCATTGTGATTGCATCATAGATCGGCCGGTTATTGCCGCCGGAAATTCCCTCGCCCCGGTAGTGCTGCCGCAGAATGATCACATCTTCAAGGCGCACCAACCTGGGCATTCCGTCGATCGTGGTGACCTCCATCGCCCATGCGTCTTCGCCCACGATTTTTTTGAGCCGGTATTGATTGTAGTAGACCGGCCAGATTGCCTTGGGTTTTGTCCCTTCGCCCCAGTCTACCCAGGCCAGAGCGGTGTTCTTTTCGTCCAGCTGCCAGCTCATCGCATAAAGGAAATCATACCCGCTCATCATCGGATTTGGTTTTTCGAACAGCCTTGTATAGGCGCTTGTGCGGTTGATTTGCTTGATTCTGTCGTTCTCATCCACGACCACATGCAGCACCTTCCCTTTCGCGGTGTGCGTGGCTGTGCAGTCCATAATGGCTGCGCAGGTTTTCTGGTCTCCGACCGCCGCGGTCCATGGTTTGCTGTCGGAACCCATCCCGATTACCGCCGCCACCGGCCGCTTGAAACTACTGATAAACGTGCTGAAAAATCCCACTGTATCACCTCAAATATGGCAAAAATTCATCTGTATGGTTTTGCAGCCCTACCCAGGCATTCAACAGGCTCACCATGCCGTCAATGCGCCTGTTACTGGCGCATTTTACCGGCTGGATGCTCTCTATGCCGTCGCGGTTAGTGCTTTTCTTGGCGGTGTTTGACAGGCACCAGCGCAGCATCGGGTTGTTCTGGTAGATTATGCGGTGCTCCTGCAACGCACCGCCCAGCAGCTTCATGGGGTACGTCCATGTGATCGGCCCCTGCCGGATCTTCTCCATCACAAAACCCGTCTCCTCCATCTGTGGCGCCCAGTATCCTGAAAGGGCCGCATCATAGCAGATCCACAGGGGGCGGATGTCATGCTTTTGAACCATCTCCACAAACCATGCGGTCACGTCGTTGTAGTCCACCGTTTTGCCCCTGCAGACGTGCAGCCACCCCAGCTCTGCCCATCTCTGGTATGGCGCTTCTCGGTCGTTTGCCTCCCGCAGCTGTTCCAGTCGTCCTTCCGGCAGAAAATACTTCTGGAGCACATAGTAATTCGGGTCGTTTGGCTTCATAATCAGCAGGGTGGCGCATGTCAGGTCAGTTGTGGCCGAGAGGTCACAGCCGCCTATTGCGTAGCTGTGCTCCAGATAGGCCATGTCCGCCACTGTTTCGTTTTTGATGTCCTCAAACCGCAGCCAGCTCTCGGCGCTGTTCTCCGGGATGTTGAAGTCCTTTGTGAGCACGGTGGGCAGGAAAGACGGATCGCGCTTGGCCTGAGCCACATGCTCCCGCAGGGTCTTCAGGCTTTTGATGGTACCCAGCCCCGGGTTTGCCTTTTCCCAGCATTTCTCGTCTGTCCACTCTTCCCGGCTGTCCAGTTCGTAGATCAGCGGCAGCACGGTGTAGTCCTGGAACCCATCCTGCCACAGCGCCACGGCGCTGTACATCTGGTATTTCGAGTCGAAAAATCCTTCCCGGACAGAACCGTTTGTGGATATGATCCAGTAGAGCGGCTGCTCCCGAAAACTCTGAGACTGCTTCATAACGTCGTAAAGTTTGCTGTTTCGCTGCTCGTGCGGTTCGTCCTGGCATACAAAGTGAGCATTTTTGCCGTCCAGGGTGTCTGTTTTCGCCGCCAGCGCTTGTATGAAGCCGAAGTTGCGCGGACAGTATATATCGCTGCGCCGTTTCTTGGTGATTTTCTGCAGTGCCGGAGACTGAGCCCACATATTGACGCATTCATTGAACACGGTGTCGGCCTGGTCTTTGGAGTTGGCCACACAATAGATCTCAGGGCCCGCCTCTCCGTCAGCCTCCAGCATGGTGTGCATCACAGCGGATGTTTCAGTGGATTTTCCATTTTTTCGGCCGCGGATGTCGAACACTTCCCGGAATCTCCGCAGGCCGGTATCCTTTTCCACCCAGCCGAACACCAGCTGCATCTTGGCCAGCTGAAAAAGCTGGAATTTGATGAGTTGTCCGCCCGCTTTTCCCTTGGACTGGCGGCAGAATTTCTCCATGTAGTCGATGTAATACTGCCCCAGTTCCGGTGAGAATTTGTATAGAAAGTTCGGCGGTGGATTGTCCATCCAGCCGCATTCCCGCTCATATACCGCCAGCACTTTCCGGCTCACCTGGATCTCTCCTGCACGAATCTTTTCCAGGTAAATCTTGGGCCAGTTTTTGCAGCTTGCGCCCATAGGCTCACACCTTTGGCCGGCGCTTCATAAATTCCGTCACTTCATCCTTAGCGGTTTTGGCTTCTTCTTCCGGCAACAGATCCACGATTTGCTTGATTGCGGTGGTATAGGTTTTCGTGTATCGGTCCAGCAGGTCAGCGGCCACTGTTTTCTTCGTGCCCTTCTGACTCTCTCCGTTTTGGTATTCCTCCACATATCCGTCCCGAATCACAATATTGTCCAGCTCTTCGATGGCCACGGCCAGGAACGCTGCCTGTTCAGAAATCGCCCGTCCTGCTTTTTTCTTCTTCCCGGGGATTTTGGTAAGGAGCTGCGCAAATTCCTTTTTCTTTTCAGCCAGTTTTTCAGCCCTCTGTTCCGGGGTGTAGATATGCTCAAAATCCACCAAAATCACCGTCCTTTCCTCAGATATTCCCAGCTTTTACGAAGTCTGCCTTTTGTACCACTATCCGCGCGCAATATAATCGCGCGCATGACCCACCCCCTCCCGTATATTTCCCGGTCGGTTTTTCCGAGGGGGAGGCGTGCGGTCTTCCGCCCCGGGTCAAAAAATCAGCCCCCCCGGGGGGATAGGTTGCCGTCCTCATCAAAAACAAAACCAGGATCGCAGTCCGGCCGCCGCATATTCTTTTGCCGCTTGGTGACCAGCTTGTGGCAGTCTCCGCACAGCGCATGCAGCAACTTCGGGTTCAGCGTGACCGCCTGGTCGCAAATGTTCTCTGGCGTCAGCTCCACTTCGTGGTGAACTTCTTCGGCGTGGCCTCCGCACATCTCGCAGGTGAACGCATGGTCTACCAGAAACTGCAATCTGGTCAGTTTCCACACATCGCTGTTGTAAAATGACTTTGCCCATTGTTTCGCCATTTCCCCATTCCTCCTGTGCGTCTGACTTTGCAAGCATAGCGCGTGGATATTCGCGCAAACAAAAAGCCCGCGCCGGGCGGCGTGGGCAGTGAAATTTTTCAAATTTTTTCCTTCTCTCCTATTGACAAATGCGCATTAAATGCGTATAATATAATCAAGAGGTGAGGACATGAAGCAAAAAGACTTGATAAAGCTCCTCGAAAAGAATGGATGGTGGAAGGAACGCGAAGGCGGTAACCACATCATCTACACCAACGGAAAGGAGAGTGAGACGATACCGAGGCACAGAGAACTGAACGAACTGCTGGCAAAAGCAATCATCAAACGGCGGGGGCTGAAATAAGCCCACAGCCTTCTGAAATATAGAAAGGGGTCATCCACATGAAAGCTGTTTATCCCATCGTCCTCACCCCTGCAGAGCACGGTTATGTTGTATTCGTCCCCGACCTCAACATCAACACTGAGGGAGACACCATCCCGGATGCCATTGCCATGGCCCGCGATGCCATTGGCCTGTGGGGTCTTGCCGAAGAGGATGCCGGGCGGCAAATCCCTGCCGGCTCGGCATCTCTTCCCGCCTGCGAGCCGAACGAGGTGGCCACACTGGTGGACATCGACTTCGCCGCCTACCGGCGGGCGAACGATATGCGCGCCGTGCGAAAGAACTGCACCATTCCAAGCTGGCTGAACGAGGCCGCCGAAGCAGCACACCTCAACTTCTCCAGCGCTTTGGCGGCTGGTCTGAAACAACAATTGAACATCGAGTGATTTCAGGTCTATTTGGCAAAGGCCGGGGAGCAATCCCCGGCCTTTCCTTTTTCCCGCCCCGGCAGCGCGACAACGAAGGTATGGTCACTTGTGTGTTGAGCTTCTTCCGGCGCCGGGGCGGGCTATGGAGGATCGAGCCACCCCGAGCCTCCTGCGGCCCAAGGCGACACAAAAAGGCACCAGCTCCCCGGCGGGTGCTGATGCCTTTGCAATATCTCTTTTTACCATCATACCATGGATTTTCAGAAATTTCGTCCGCTTTTTTTCCGCTCTTTCTTATACGTCTACCACCCCATAGCGTGCCATGGTGAAGTCACGGATTGCAACCTCCCGCAGTTCATAAACCCTGGTACGTTCCAGATGAAGCTTTTCAGCCAAGTAATCCGCCCCACCCTGCACCCGGTTGATGAAAAATGCCTCCAGGATTTCCCGCTGCTGCTCATCCAGCGCCGCCAGTCCCCGCTCCACGGCGTCCACCCGGCGCTTTGTAAGGCGGTAGATTTCTTTCTTCCGCTCCAGCTCGTCTATGGCAGCAATCCAGCGCTCCTCCGCTGTGCTTGAGCCACCCTGTACCGGCACAGCATCGGCCGCCGGGGAACTGGAGCCATAGGTACGGCCGCGCAGCTCACGGATCTCGTCTGCCAGGCTCTCCAGCGCGGCCTTGCGTTTTTCATGGCAGCGCAGGTCGGTAATCGCTTCTTTCTGCCAGTTCATGGGTATCATCCTCCTCTCTTCTGGATATGCAGCCTTTCGGTTTCAGCTCAATACGCTCCCCTGCCGTGTTCTCTATGTATAATCTCCCGGCCTCTTCATATACCGTGATTTCTCCGGCGCGAACGGCGCTTTTGATTTCGACGATGTCAACCATCTCACACGTACCTCCCGTATCGTGCCAGTTGTTCCTCCCATGTCAGAAACTCTTCTTTTACCACTTTTCCGCACTTTCGGCATACGTGGTAGACTGTGTTTCCTTGCAGATGGCTATATTCTTCTTTCTTCACGCACTGTTCAATTTCATGCCTGCACACCATTTGCTTCAGTATTGTTTTCAATCTCAAACCTCATCTTCTCCCTTCTTCTCTGACCATCTTTTCGGCATGCTGCTGTGCCAATCCTATTTAGCCCCCTCGCTTTGGCAGCATTGCTCAGCCGTCGCTTGCGGCAGCTCGGGCACAGGAAAGCCTTCGGACCGGCCTCAAACACCTTTCCGCAGTCTTCACATATCTCTTTTGCCACTCGCTTCACTCGCTTTCTTGGCGCTATTCTCATCCCAGAAAACACGGTGCCCAACTTCGCCCTCTTCAAAATCTCCAGAGTCAAACGTGTTATAAATTACGTTCATTTTTCCGCTTGAATCGGGCCCGACTTCAGCGCTGAAAACATTGTCTTCTATGATTTCTCCGTCATCATCGACAATGAAACATCTGCTTACATTGACTCCCGGCCTAAGATCCGGCTTAACCCCCAGGATCACGCATCTTCCCAACTTGTCTGCCTCCACCAGTTCCCGCAGTCGGTCAAGGTCGTATGTATCGCCAAGAATGTCCTTGATTGCGTCAAGGTGCTCCAAATCGCCTTTTGTATCTTCCTTAGTTTTACCTGTCGTTAATTCCGCCATATAAGTTGGCGGCTCAGGAAGGGCATCCAATAAAGCACCTCCTGATCCGGCCTAAGTAGTCCACTGTATTGCCAGTGAGGCGTTGAATCATGAGCAAAGTAGCTTATTATGGATATGAACCCATACGGACTGTTCGCATATCCCGTATACGCCAGAACTGGTCTTTCATCCGCCGGGAGTTTTTCAGTGCAGGGCACCCAGGCCATACGCTGTGTGTGTTCCTTGACCTCTTGCTCCCTTCTTTTGATTGTCTCGTTGTATGCCATTTGAATCACATCGTCCGGCACTCCCATCCTCTTCAGTTCTTGCACGAGGCGGACATCCTCCGCCGCCTCGCTGTCGAGCTTAATCGTTACCATAATCTTCCCTTTCCAGTCCCACCCCAAGAAGGAGCTGACTGCTCTGGTACAGTTCGTACACGGTTCTCCCATGGTCATCAACCATGTATGGCAGCATAATCTGATCCATGGCCACCATCTCGGTCTCCAGGATTGCCATCTGGGAAAGTACCCAGTCACGCAGAATGCGCCAGGCGACCCGCTCGGCCTGGGCGTCGTCGGTTTTGACCTTCTGGCGCAAAAGCACTGCCTTGACCCGATCCGCGCTGCTGGGCAGCCGAAACGCGCGCAAGCCGGCCGGGGTGTCAATCTCAAAAGCGATTGAAACAGGCTTGCCGGCATCATAGTCCTGCTGTATGCGCGTTGCGCCGTGGGCAGCCAGCGCGCCCACGATTTCTGCCACGGACTGCGCCGCCGGCACCGTGGTGGTATAGTTCTTTATCGGCATTACATCACCCCCATCATCCAGTTGAAGGCTGCAACCGCAAAGCCCGTAAACATGAAAATCAGCGCTACAGCGGCCAGCACCATGCAGGTGTAGGCCACCGCCTTTGCCATGACCTCAATGATTTTGTTTTCCATCTACTGTTCCTCCTGTAAGATGTCCACACGGATATAAACGCCAGGTATCTTCGCCCAGAACTTCTCGATGATCTCGCTGACCACCTGAGCGTCGTCGGCCCAAAAGCCGAGCTGCGTCATGCAGTCCACCAGGGCCTTGTTCAGGTTCTCAGTGTCAGGCTTTTCGGTCATCCATTCGCCGTCCCTGTGCTTTTCCCCTGCCGGGAACAGCCACTTGACCAGCAGCCGTACCGGCACCCGGGGCGCGATCGGCCGCTCCGGCCGGTGCCGTGCAAGGTGCGCCCGGAACTTTGCTTTGGTATCCTTCAGCCGTTCGCTGTCGTGGAGAACTGCCCGGGCGCGTCCGCTTTTATCCACCCAGGCCCGGATGGCCTTATCCTGATGGGTAACGGTGGGCGGGATCATCGGCAGAAAAAATTCCATGCCGTTCTCTCCTTTTCTCTCGGCACACTGTGTGTGGGAGGGGTCTCCCCAAAGTGTGGGGCGGCTTATGCCCCCACACTTGGGGACACCCACACACACAACGCGTGTGGTATATACGTAGTATATAAGGGCTATTTTTCGTGCAAGAATTTGCGTGAATAGCGGCTATCGTGCAAGATCTTGCACGGATGCACCGTGCACGGATAGCGGCTATCGTGCAAATTTTATACTATTTGTAAATCATATTTATACGCATAGTTTTCATCCCCTGCTGCCTGGTTCCAGGCGGCCCACACGCTCGCCGTCGATCCAGTATCCGCCGGCCTCCCGCAGGCGGCGCTTGACGGTGGCGGGCTTTAGGTCCAGGTATTCCGCCATGGCGTAGAGGGTGACCTGCCCGTCCATGGTGCATGCATTGAACGCCTGGGAGAGCTGCGACGGCCCCGCCTTCTTGGTGGCTTTGTCCTTGCCGGCTCCCCAACGTTTTGCCGCTCCCTGTTTTCCCATCGCCCGGAAATCGGCTTCAGGCTGCAGGTCCTCCAACAGGCCGGTGTCCAGCCGATGCACCGGGTAGTCGAACCACAGGTTGACCGGCTCAAAGCGGCCGAACTCACGCAGCGTGCCCTCGATACGCCAGGCCGTCTGTGACGCCGCCCGGCCGGCCGCCTTTTCCAGTTCCACGTCCAGCATGCGCCGGTCCGCGGCCGAAAGCTGCTCAGAGCAGATCTCCATCATTCTGGCCTTGCTGCAGGCGTCGTCCTGGCTGTATGTATCCTCCAGACCACGCTTGTTCAGCAGCGCGGTGCAGACCGCGCATGCGGCGTTTATGTCCAACTGCTTGCGGATGGCGTCGGTGGGGGTGAGTTCTGTCATGTCCAGCATCGCGTCGGGGTCACGGGCAAAAACGCCGGAGCCTGAGGCACGGTCCATGCTGCGCTTGCCTCCCTGGGCGCCTTTTGAGTGGTGGTGGCAGTAAATCACCGCGCAGCCCAGTTCCCTGCAGACCAGGTCGAACTGGTTGCAGAAGCGGGCCATCTGGTCGGCACTGTTCTCATCGCCGGTGATGACCTTGTAGATCGGGTCCAGCACCACAGCGATGTAGCCCCGCTTTTTGGCCCGTCGGATGAGCTTCGGCGCCAGCTTGTCCATGGGGACAGAGGCGCCGCGCAGGTTCCAGACATCGAGGTTCTCCAGGTGTTCCGCGGGCCAGCCAAGGGCCTCGTAAACATCCCGGAACCGGTGCAGGCAGGACGCCCGGTCCAGCTCCAGGTTGATGTACAGCACCTTTCCCTGTGCGCAGGCGAAGCGGCCCATCCAGGGACGCCCCTCTGCGATACTGATACACAGCTCGATGAGGGCAAAGCTCTTGCCTGCCTTGCTCGGTCCGGCCAGCAGCATCTTGTGTCCCTGGCGGAGAACACCGTCCACCAGCGGCGGCGCCAGGGGTGGAAGGTCGTCCCACACCTTGGACAGAGCCTCGGTGTCGGGCAGGTCATCGGTCTCAGCCTCGATCCAGTCCTTCCACTCCTCCCAGCTCCCCTTGCCGATGTTGGTGGCCAGCAGATATTGCTTTTGCTCCCCCCGCATCACACCCGGCATCCGGGACAGGCGGCTGGGGTTACGGTTCTGCTGGTCGAGGCGCAGCCCGTTCTTCTGGCAGACACCGTATAGGTAATCCACCCGGCGGCGGTACTCCGCATAGTCCGGCGCGTCCACACGAACGATGGCATGGAGGCTTTTCTTCCCGCTGTAGACCAGCGCAGCACAGGGCAGCTCCAACTGCCGGATGATGGCGTTCTGGCGGCCCAGTTCCAGGTCGTCGCTTTCCACCAGTGCAAAGCGGAATTCCGTCACGTTGTCGTTCTTGCAGCCGTGCCCGTCGAGCGGGTTGAAGCGGATCCAGGCACCGGCGCCCTCTGAGCAATCACCCATCACCGCGCCCACATCCCCGTTGCAGGCCGCCAGCGCCTCAATAAGCTGGCCGGCCGTTCGGTCCCAGGAGCCGCCGTTTGCCGGAACCCAGCGCCCGTCCTTTTCCCAGCTCTGGGTCACATAGCCAACATTCTCGCTGGGTTCGAAGAGCGCCTCCAGATAGGCAATGAGCTGTCGGTGAGGCTGCCACTCTTCCGGGATGTCCAATTCCTGGGCCTCCACCCAGCGGGGGTCAACCAGCACCCCGCCTTTTTCCGATGGCGTTTCGGCACTGATGGTATCGGTCCAATCCAGCTCGTGACCTTCCGGCCCTGCCCACCCGTACTGATATGCCATGTCAAAAATGCTCTTGATGGTCACCGGCTGGGCTGTGCCCTTGTAGCTGGCCCACTTGCGGGCGCACTCGCCCTTGTGGTACCGCTGGGCGTCCGAAGCGCTCCACTGGTCCCATACCTCACAGGCGTACCCGCCATCCTTCAGCGCCATCCCGACCCGCACCCATTCGTCGTAGGTCAGCATTCCCGGCCGCAAAAAGGCCAATGCCTCCTGCAGGTCTTTCCCTTCCATTCACTGTCTCCTTTTAGGGGGCGTAGCTTGCCGGGTCTACGCCTGCCGGTGCGCCCCTCCAGCCACCGGCGGCGATTCGGTAGATCATGTGTTTTGCGGCTTCAAACGGCCAGTTTCCCACATGGCGGAAGCCGTAGGTTTCCAGGCAGCGGATCTGCTTGGGGGTCGTGAGGCCCGCGTCCCGGCGCTTCGCCAACCGCTCCAGCAGCATAGTCGCCTTTCCGGCGTTGTCGATCGCGTCGGGCAAGATTCCCCATTTCTCCAGAGCTTCGGTCTGCTTCTTGCTGGGCGGCCCCATCTCCCAGCCGAAGGAGGGCACATACCCGGACAGGTCCTCCGCCTGGATGCTCATCTCATACTGCAGCGGATCCACCAGCCGGCGCTTGCGGCGCTGCATTTCCGCGAGCTGCTTTGCCAGAGCTTCCTCCCGCTGGGCGACCACGTCCGCCTTGGCCTGCTCCTCTGCCTCGATGACATCCTCCGGGCAGCCGTTTTCCGCCAAGTTCTCCGTCATGCGCTTGGCAACATCCCGGCTCTCACAGATCAGGTCTGCAGGCCGGCAGAGCTCATGGCGCTCGGTGTGCCAAAGGAAGTCCAGGAGCAGAAGATCCTGCTTGCCCGTCTCCGGGCACAAACGGGTGCCCCGGCCCACCATCTGACTGTAGAGGCTGCGCACTTTGGTAGGCCGCAGCACCACCACGCAGTCCACGGCCGGGCAGTCCCACCCCTCTGTAAGCAGCATGGAGTTGCAGAGCACGTTGTACCGGCCGGCGGTGAAATCAGCCAGCACTTGGGCCCGGTCATCGCTTTGACCATTGACCTCTGCTGCACGGAATCCGTGGGCATTCAGAATAGCCCGGAACTTCTGGCTGGTCTTGATGAGTGGCAGGAATACCACGGTCCTCCGACCCACGCAGGCGGTGGCCATCTCGGCGGCGATCTGCTCCAGATAAGGATCCAGCGCAGAGCTCAGGCCGTTTACCGCAAAGTCGCCGCCGCTCATTCCGACCTGGCTGATGTCCAGCTGCAGAGGAATGGTTTGCGCCTTGATGGGGCAAAGGTATCCTTCCCGGATGGCCTGCGGAAGTGTGTACTCATAGGCCAGGCTGTCGAACACCTCGCCCAGATTACGAAGATCTCCCCGGTCGGGTGTGGCAGTGACACCCAGCACCTTTGCGTCGGGAAAATGCTCCAGCACTCTCTGGTAACCGTCCGTGACGGCGTGATGAGCCTCGTCGATGACGATGGTGCCAAAGTAGTCCGGGGGGAATCCCTCCAGGCGCTGTGGCCGCTGCAGGCTTTGGACACTGCCTACCACCACCCGGTACCAGCTGCCCAGGCAAGTGCTCTCGGCTTTTTCCACAGCTGACATCAGCCCCGTTGTCTTACGGATCTTATCAGAGGCCTGCTCCAACAGCTCCCCACGGTGGGCAAGGATCAGGACGCGGTCACCGCCGCGCACCTGATCCTCTGTCACCGCCGCGAAAACGATGGTCTTGCCCGTGCCGGTGGGAAGGACCAGCAGCGTCCGCTGCCGGCCCTCATCCCACTGAGCATGGATCGCTTCGCGCGCTTGCTGCTGGTACGGCCGCATTTGCAGCGTGCCCATCAGAAGCTCCCCTGCACCCAGCCTCCCTGGGCCGGTGCAGTCTTCGGCGCCGCAGGCTGCGGGGCAAGGAACCGCTGGATCTCGTTGTTGGTTCCGGCGGTGCCGTCCTTTTTGGTATACTCATGAATTCCCAGACGGCACATGCCGGTGCTGCCTGTCACCTCTCCCCAGCGAGGCTGCAGCGGCTCACCGTGCTTGCGCTGGCCAATGCTCTCGAAAAAGGCGCAGAGCAACCCTTCGGTCTTGGTGTGAAGGTAGAGGCGGTGAGTGACGATTGCTGTGCCCTTATCACCGCCGTCCACTTGGATCGTGAGCACGGCCATGTTGCAGGGCGGCAGCTTAGAACTGCCCTGGAATCTGGCCCGCTCCAGCTTGGTCACCCGGAAGGGATACTCACCGCTGGGCAGCATCACAAAATCCGGCCCGTCGTTCTCGATCACATCGTCCCAGCCCAGTTCGCGGCTGACTTCGGTATATTCGCTCATGTGTTATGTCCTCCTCTCAAAACGGTACGTCTCGGTTGTTGACGATCATTTTCAGCACCTGATCCCAAGCGCCCACAAGGCAGCCGTCCACAAAATCCCGGGGATAGTCCTTCACCGGCATATCTTCGGGGAAATACCCGCGCTCGCCGACCACCTTCTGGATTTCATCCTCACCCACGTTGTTGGCCACCATCAGCTTGCGAAGGTTTTCGGGGATCCCCTGGGCGGCAAGCTGCGCATCCAGCTTTTGCAGCAGCTCATCCTGCATATCATGGGTCCGGGCTGCGGGGGCTTGCTCCTTTACCGGAGCAGCCACAGGCGGGTCATCATCCACCAGGATGGGAGTGCCGGAAGGCTTCTCCGCAGCCGGCGCCGCAGTATTCACGGCGGGAGCACCTGCTCCGAAAGCAGATACAATGCTCTCATACTCGAAGGGCAGCTCAGCTGCCAAGCCAAAACGGTTCTTGGCGTCCCAGCACGGGTGGTGGCTGGTGTACATCACGCGGCGCCCGCCCTGTGCCTTGCTCTTGGCGTTCTTGCCCTCGCCGTCCCGCACCACGATGGTCTTGTAGTTTGCGAACAGCAGCATATCGCACCATTCCCGCAGAAGGGGCGCCACCTGCTTGGAAGTCTTCATGCTCCAGCGGTCATAAGCGCCCATCTCGTCGGGCTGCTCGAACTTGGTGATCTGGGCGTGGGCGGTCACCACGATGTGACGGCCCGAAGCCCGCACCTCATCCAGAGCATCCAGGAGCCGGCCAAATTCCTCTTTGACGTAAACGTAGCCCTTGCCATAGCCGAAGTCCTCGATGCCCTTCACCTGGGCCTTGTCGCACACGGCCCGGATACAAAGGCGCTCGGCCCAGTCCGCAGTGTCCACCACCAGAGTGCCGCAGGGCACTCCGCCCTTGGCAACCTCGAGCACCTCATCCAGCAGCATGGCCCAGCTGGAGGGTGCGGGCAGGCGGCGCACCGGCAGCCGACCGGTACCGCCCTCGGTGTCGATGAAGACCGGATCAGGGAAGCGGCTGGCAAAAGTGGTTTTGCCGATACCCTCAGGTCCATAGACCACCACGCGCACCGGCAGCGGGATCACTCCCTCGGTGACTGTGTATTTTCCCATGTTAAAACGCTCCTTTCTGCCACGTCCGGGCGGGTGCTGCCGTCCGGCTTTCGGTATCCTGGCCGGCCACGCGGCCGTCCTCAATGATGATCTGACACTCGCCGCCGGTGCTCACCCGGGTGGCAATGGCCTGCAGGCCTTCACTCTCCAGCCAAGCCCCGAACTGCCGCAGCGTATCCAAATCCATCTGCTCCAGCTTGTCCAGTAAGACGAACCCGCAGGCGGGGTTGATGCGCCGCACGATGGCCGTGGCCACCCGCAGCTGGTCAGAACCGGACATATCGCCCCAGCGGCGGCCCTGGTAGGTCAGGCATCCGTCCTCCACAGACAGACCGGGCAGCGGCAGGTCTGCGCCGTCCAAAAGGGCCAGACGCTCGGCCTGCAAGCGTTCAACTTCACCAGTCATGGCGTCGTACTCCGATTCCATGGCGGCGGCTTCGTCCGCGGCCCGGGCCTTGTCCATGTTGGCCCGCACCTTGCGATTGATTTCCTCGATGTCCCGGATACTGGCTTCCAGTTCCGCAGTGCTCTCGTCCTGCAGGCCGTCGGCCGCGTGCTGGGCACGCTGCAGCTCCGCCATGGTGGCGGCGCACTGCTCGCTGGCCTGACGCAACTGCTCGGCCAGACTGTCCACCCTGGCCTGCAGGGCCTCTGTCTGGGAGCGAAGGCGGGCCTCCTGGTCACGCAGCCGCTGGTTCTCCCCGTTCCGTGCCAGAATCTCCTGCTGGCGCAGAATCAGCTCAGTGGCGCTCACAGGCTCGTCCGGTGCCTCAGGGTATTCCAGCATTTCCTCAGCGAACGCCTTCTTCTGCCGAGCAATCTGTCCGATGGCAGTGCGCCGGTCAAAGGCGGTCTTGATCTGCCGGTCCAGCTCCGCCAGCTTGTCCCCCACCCCGATGATCCTCAGCAGGGTGTCGGCTTTGTCCTTGTCGCTGGCTGCCATGAACCGGGGCAGATCCAGCGCAAGCTGCTCCACGAACTCGTTGAGCAGTTGCTGGCCGGCACGGCGGCCCTCCGGGTCTGTCACGGTGAGGGAGCTGTTTTTGCCGCGGCGCTCCACTACCAAGCCGTTGGAGAGGGTGATCTGCAGCCGGGGCGGCGTGTTTGCGCCCTCCCGCTGCGCGGCCGCAGGGCGGTACTTCTCCCCGCCCAGCGCCCAAGCGATGGCGTCCAGCACACTGGTCTTGCCCTGGCCGTTGTTGCCGCCGATCACCGTCAGGCCGGTGGCTGCAGGTTCGATCTGGACTGCTTTGATGCGCTTGACGTTTTCAGCCTCAAGGCTGGCAATTTTCACAGGCATGGATAAGCTCCTCCTTTACTTCCATGAGTTTCTGCAGCAGCAGGTTTTCCGCACCGGTTTTCTGTTCCGGCGCCAGCCGGCTGATCTGAGGTTTCAGCGCCTTCCAGAGGTTGTCCAGGCTGCGGGCGGTGAGGATAAAGGCATCGTAGGCGTCACGGGCGGCCTGTTCCTGTTCTTCCTGCCGGCGAGGCGCCTGCCGTGCCAGTTCCTCCTCCATCCGCTGTGCCACCAGCCTGTCCACTTCATCCGAATCCATGGCCGTGGTCTGGATGGGGCGGCTCTCCAGCTCCTGGATACGGGCCTGCCGGGCTTCCGCCTTCTCCTGCCACTGATCCCCCCGAAGCTTGGCCGCCTGCAGGGCTTCACGGGCGCCATCGCGCTGTTTCTCAGCTTCACGAGCGGCGGCTTCGGCAGCCTTTGCCCGCTCCTCTGCCTCGGTGGTGCGGGAGATATACGCCCCCTGTTCATCCAGCAGGCGGTTGCGCTGGTCGATGGCGTCCTCGTACTGCTCATGGTAGCGGTGGGCGGCTGCGCGGGCTTTTTCTTCTCTCTCCGACGCCAGCGCCACCTCCTGCTCGGCCTTCTCTCGGGCCTCGCGTTCGGCTTTGATTTGTGCCTCCAGCGCCCGGTACTCTTTCAGCGTTGTCACCTGTTTGCTTTTGAGTGCCTCCGCTGCCTCCGGCTCAGCCGACGGGCGGGACGCTTCGTACAAGACGGACGGCGTCAGTTCTTCCAAGACCTTTTGCTCCCGGGGGGAGCTGTTGTCCATCAGCTTGGAGACCTGCAAAAGGCGCTCGGCCGCCTTGCGGTTCAGGCCCATGCTTTCGCACCAGCGCCCGAAGGTGTTTTCGCTGTACTGGTTGTTATGAGCTTGCGACATTTTGTCGCAAGCTCCACACAGGGCATCGTGGGCGATGGCCACGGCGTCAGCCATGCGGCGCAGGCCCATCTCGGCCATCTTCTTTCCGCCGGCATACTCCCGCTCGGCCAGATGGAGATCGGCCACCGTTTGGTCGTCCAGCCCGGAGTAGTCAAACAACGGGACGGATGGGGCAGCCGGGGCAGTATCCGTTGCGTGCTCTGTCTGGCGGGATGCAGACTGCGCAAGGGGCTGGGGCAGCTGAGCGCCACTTGCATCCGCCGGCGTGGTCCTCGTTTCCGCGTCCGGGACCCCGCACTTTGCGGCAGCACTCCCGTCCGTGGTCACAGCAGCAGCCCCACTCGGGGCAGTTTTGGGTTTGTTCCATTCCTTTTCCTCCACCGGCTCCCAGCCGTTCCTCTTGGCGTTCAGGCGCAGATATTCCTCCTCGCCCTCCGCCGTCTCGTTCCCTGCGCACAAGCTGCCCTGCGGGCAGCGCTTCCAAATGACGCTGCTGGCCGGGTCTAAGTAGTACACCCAGTAGCTGCCCTGGAAAGGCTCTGGGCCGACACGATACAGCCCCCCGGTGGCGGGGTCTTTATAAGTCAAAGTTTTATCCTCCTTCTTCTGCGCCCGCGCCTTGCCCGCCTCGATGGCGGCCAGGATGTGGGCTTTTTCCCTTTTCTGCGGCATATCCAGGCGGCGCTTGTCCGGGCCGAAGAACTCTTCCAGCAGGGCTGCTTTGGCAGCAACGCCTTTTTTGTTCTGGGCGCATAAAACCGACAGGCTGTAGCGCCCTTTGTCGGAAAATTCAATGCCCCGCATACTGCCGCGGGAAAAGCCAGCGCGCAGCGTTTCATTGGCATGGTCGTAAATCCAGGCCTGCACTTCATCCAAGAAGTCCAGGTCCAGGCTCACGATGTGCAGAGAGCATTTATCGTCCGCGCGGCCATGGTAAGTGGTGGTGTACTCAATGACTGGTGACATCCGGCACTCCTGGCCTTTGACATCCTGGGTGTATGCCTTCTGGTGCTCATCCCAGATCATAGGCCCCCAGGGCAGCAGGTACGGGCAGCCCTCACAGCCGGCCGTGTCCCGGTTGCCGGTGTTGTCGGCGTTGGTACTTTTCTGCACCACCCGGCCGCACTTGCAGATGTACTTGGTCATAGCGTCTCCTTCCTGGCGGCTCGGTACGCTCTTTGATAGGCGTTGATTTTCTCCCGGTTGGCCTCGTAGTAGGCACGCTGCTGGGCGGCAACCTTCTCCCGGTTGGCCTCGTAGTAGGCACGCCGCTGGGCGGCAACCTTCTCCCGGTTGGCCTCGTAGTAGGCACGCCGCCGGGCGGCAAC
>ERZ1643251.1032-NODE-1032-length-33963-cov-5.020497_pt1 | contig 33963 bp, 33 predicted proteins | sample MGYA00579261_ERZ1643251 | MGnify/ENA primary metagenome ERZ1643251 (study PRJEB29033, sample SAMEA4952267) | chicken gut metagenome | biome: Broiler Chicken; feature: Gastrointestinal Tract; material: Caecum | place: Ireland | collected 2018 | study: Broiler... | reverse complement strand
ATCGAGTCCTGCCGCAAGATCAAGTATATGTTCCCCAAGGCCCACGCGGTGGCCTACCTGATGGCAGCCATCCGTCTGATGTGGTTCAAGGTGTACCATCCGGCCATCTTCTACGCCGTGTACTTTACGGTGCGCGGCGCCGACATTGACTACGAGGCAGCGGTGGGAGGCGTCCGTGTGGCCAAGGAGCATCTGCGGGACAACGAGCGCATTCCCAAGGAGGAGCGCACCGCCAAGGATGATGACGCCTTGGTCAGTCTGCAGCTGGAAAATGAAATGTTGCAGCGGGGCTGCCAGTTCCTGCCCATTGAGCTGGGCAAGAGTCACGCCAGCAAATACGTGGTGGAGGACGGCAGGGTTCGCTTGCCCTTCACGGCGTTGCGTGGTCTGGGCGAAGCTGCTGCCGTGGCACTGGAGGAAGCCACCATCCACGGCCAGGAGTATATCTCCATTGAAGAATTGCAGCAGGCCAGTGGTGTGGCCAGTTCGGTCTTTGACAAACTGCGCGCGGTGGGAGCGCTGGGCAACCTGCCCGAGACCAGCCAGGTGGACCTGTTCAGCCTGATGTGATGGCGCCGGATTTGCAAAGAAATCAGAAAAAATGCTTGCACCATCGGCATATCTGTGCTATACTATACCCCGCATGAGAAGTTAAAGGAGTGCTATTCAATGAACTGGTACGAGATCGCTCTCGGTTGCGTTCTGATTGCAGTGTCGCTGCTGATCATCGTGTTCACCCTCGCCCAGGAGCAGAAGGGCCAGGGCCTGTCTGCAGCCATTATGGGCGAAAACACCCACATGGCGGCCGGCCGTGAGCGTGGCGTGGATGCCAAGCTCGCCAAGCTGACCAAGGTTTGCGGCGCGGTGTTCTTTGTGGTCACGCTGGTTGTCTGCGTGCTCAGCGCCCGTCTGTAATCCAGAAAGAGCAGCAATCACAAAACAAAAGGGTCCGCCAAGCGCGTTGAAGAAGTCTCTGCGCCCCGGCGGGCCGTTTTTTGTGGGAAAGTGGCGGGGAAGTCCCCGCGTGGAAGGGCTGCATCGGACGATGCGGCGACGTAAATTAAAGGAGTAACTATGACGCCCTTACAGAAAAGTATTCTCTCTGCGGTCAAGCGCCGTCCCATGACGCTGCGCGAACTGCAGAATAACCTTCAGGTGGACAACTCCCGTCTGCGCACCACCGTGTCGGCCATGGTGGCCACCGGCGAACTGTCCCTGCGTAACGGCACCTATGTGCCGGGGTTTGCCACCTATCAGAATGAGGCAACCCCCAACACCATTCCCTGTACACTGGTCAAACTGGCGGCCCGCTTCGGCTTCGCCAGCCGGGATGACGGCCAGGGCGATATTTTCATTCCCGGCCGTGCCCTGCATGGCGCCATGCCCCAGGACAAGATCAACGTCAAGCTGTTTGAACACCCCCGGGTGGAAGGTTCCTCCGAGGGTGAAGTGGTGGAAGTCACGGTGCCCAACAACCGATTTGCCGGCACGGTCTGTCTGATGGATGACGGCCGTATGGGCGTGGAACCGGACGGATGCCGGGATGTGAAATTCCTGCTGGCCAAGCAGGGGAGCGAAGGGGTTCACCTGGGTGACAAGGTGGGAATCCAGATCACCCACCGCGGTCCCCGCCACAGCGACCACCGTGCGGCGGTGGTGGAAAAATTCGGCTCCTCGGACCGCGCGTCGGAGTGCGCCAAAGCCATCCTGTATGGCCGCAATGCCCGGCTGGAATTCCCGCCGGAGGTGCTGGCCGAGGCCCATGCCTATGACGATGCGACCATCGATCCCGCCGAGGCCGCCCGTCGCATGGATCTGCGGGGAATTCCCATCTTCACCATCGACTCTGCCGAAACCAAGGATATTGACGATGCCATCAGCCTGCAGAAGCTGGAGGACGGCGGTTACGAGCTGGGGGTTCATATTGCCGACGTGAGCCATTATGTCCGGCCCGGTTCTGCGCTGGACAACGAAGCGTTCGAGCGTGCCACCAGCATCTATTATGCCGACAAGGTGATTCCCATGCTGCCCACCCAGCTGTCCAACGGCATCTGCTCCCTGAACCCGAACGAGGAGCGCCTGGCGTTCTCCTGCCTGATGCGGCTGGATGCCAAAGGCGAAATTCACGGCTACCACTTTGTCAAGACGGTCATCCGCAGCCGTGTCAAGGGCGTCTATAAGGAGATCAATGCCCTGCTGGAGCCGGAGGAAGGGGTGGACCTGACCGAACTGAAAGAAAAGTACGCCGAGGTGCTGGAACAACTGCCGGTGATGGATGAACTGTACCGCAAGCGGTTGGAACTGCGCCGGAAGCGCGGCGCCATGGAGATCGAATCCGATGAGGCCAAGCTGATCATCAACGAGGAAGGCCGCTGCGTGGATATTGTCAAGCGGGGCCGCGGCACTTCGGAGTGTATGATCGAAGAGTTCATGCTGCTGGCCAACCAGTGTGCCGCCAATGCGGGCCGCACCAACAAGGTGCCGTTTGTCTACCGTGTGCACGAAGCTCCCGATGCCGAGAAGATGGAAAAACTGTCGGCCACGCTGCTGGCTTGCGGCCTCAATGCCAAGTTCAAAAATCCCATCCCCACCCAGCTGGAGCTGGCCGCTCTGTTGGATGAAACCCGCGGCCAGCCCATCCAGACCCCGGTGCATACCGGCATTCTGCGCAGCATGCAGAAGGCCCGCTATGCGCCGCAGCCTCTGGGACATTACGGCCTGGTGCTGGCGGACTATGCTCATTTTACCAGCCCCATCCGCCGGTATCCCGACTTGGCCATTCATCGTATCCTCAGCGAGATGCTGCTGGGGGTCTCGGCGGACCGTATCGGCAGGGACTTCCAGGAATTCGCCCAGCGCGCCAGTGAACAGTCCAGCAAGAAGGAAGTGGACGCGGTGCGCATTGAGCGCGACGTGGAGGACCTGTATAAGGCTGAATATATGCACGAACACCTGGGAGAAGTGTACACCGGCACGGTGGCCGGGATCACGCCCCGCGGCGTCTTTGTGGAGCTGGAAAATACCGTGGAAGGCTTTGTGCCGGCAGCACAGCTCTGCAAGGGCGAGGCGCAGGTGGTGGACGGCGTCAGCATGCTGGATCCGCTGACGGGTCGCAGCTGGATGCTGGGAACTTCCATGAAGATCCGTGTGGCCGCTGCCGATGTGGCCTTGGGCCGTATCGATTTTGAATATATGGTGGAGTAAATCCAAAACCGCCTGTCCGGCAGATCCGGGCAGGCGGTTTTCTTTTGGCGTGCAGGAAAAAGACAAAATAAAAAAGCACCCTCGGCAAACCGTTGGTGCTTTCTTATGGCGGAAAGAGAGGGATTCGAACCCTCGAGGGCTTTAGGGGCCCTACACGATTTCCAGTCGTGCGCCTTAGACCAGCTCAGCCATCTTTCCACAGCAGTTGTTTGACTGCAAGGGCTATTATAGCAATTTGTGCGAAACTTGTCAAGCAAAAAATTAAAAGTTTTTTTCGGTATTTTGCACAAATAAAATTGGCAACATTTACAAAAACATCCAAAGCGCTTGCAAGGTCCCGGGAAGAAGTGTTAAAACTATAACAACCAAATGTTGCAATTTGAAGTGGAAGGGAGCTGCGTATTTGTGTATTCGATTTTTCGAAATTTGGCCATTATTATTTTAAGCGCCAAATTCTTTGCACTGGTTGCGCGGAAATGTAAGGCGCCCCAGGTGGTGGGCGAGATTATTGCGGGCTTGCTGATCGGTCCGTGCGTCTTCAATCTGGTACAGAACAACGATACCATCTCGGTCTTTGCTGAGATCGGTGTGGTGCTTTTGATGTTCTCCACCGGATTGGGGACCAATCTGAAGGAATTGATGAAAGCCGGTCCCATTGCCACCCTCATCGCCTGCGTGGGCGTGGCCGTTCCGCTGGCAGGCGGTACGGCTCTGTACGGTGCGTTTTATGGGTTCGGCGCCATCGGCAGTGTGGAGTTCTACCGGGCGCTGTTTATCGGCACCATCATGACAGCGACCAGCGTTTCCATCACGGTGGCTACCCTGCAGGAAATGGGACACCTGAAGAGCTTCCTGGGAACGACCATCGTGAGTGCGGCCGTTATTGACGATGTGATCGGCATTGTGGTACTGACCTGTGTGATCGGTGCCAGTTCCGGTACCGGGATTGGTCTGGGCCAGGTGCTGGTTAACACCTTGCTGTTCTTTGTGGTGGCCATTGTGGTGGGCGTTATCATCCATTATGCCATGCAGTGGCTGGATAAGCGCAATCCTCACACCCAGCGCATTACCATTGTCAGCATCGCGTTCTGCTTTGCGCTGGCCTATGTGGCCGAGGAGTACTTCGGCATCGCCGACATCACCGGAGCTTACATTGCCGGCATTGTGCTTTGCACCATGGAAGATGCATCCTACGTGGAGCGGCGTGTGGACATCAGCAATTACGTGATCTTTGCGCCGGTTTTCTTTGCCAGTATCGGTCTGAAAACCGATATCAGCGGCCTGACACCCGATCTTGTGCTGTTCTGCGTGTGCTTTGTGGTTGTGGCTCTGTTGGCCAAAATCATCGGCTGCGGTCTGGCGGCTAAAATCTGCCGTTTCAGCTGGGGGGATTCCCTCAAGGTTGGTGTGGGCATGATGACCCGCGGCGAAGTGGCGCTGATTGTGGCACAAAAGGGACTGGAAGTGAACGTGGTGGATCCCGTTTATTTCACGGCGGTGATTCTGCTTATCGTGGTTTCCTCGGTGGCGACCCCGCTGGCACTCAAGAACCTGTTCCATAAAATGCCCCCGCAGCCGCATCCCAGTCAAATAACGGCATAAAAAAATCCCGGTCCAGCGGACCGGGATTTTTTGTCGGTTCAGAAATCCGACGCATCGTGCCGTACAAAGCCGCCCAATTCCTGAGGGGAGCTCAGGCCCTGTGCCAGGGCTTTGGCGCGCATAGCCGCATAAAATTCGGCGTAGGTGGCATTTTTGTAAGGCGCCAGGAAATAATACCCGAACCCTAAGGTGAGGACGCAAAGCAGATCCCAGCCCAGGAAGGAAAGACGCAACAGGAAAAGGTGGAACTTTTCACCGTACATCAAAGCCTTGCTCAGCGCCATGGCGCGGGTGGTGGTCAGGTACGGGTTTTCCGCCAGCAGGTAGGGTACCAGTGCGTAGCAGTAAGACCAATAGACGCCGGGCACAACCAGTAAAAGGAATCCGACGCCGATTTTCAGGTTGGTCAGAAACTGTACCTTTACCACGTTGAGATAGGGCCGCTGGAAAATTCCAAAGAGGGTGCGAAAAGGGGAGTCGCCCTGCCGGCTTTCCATAAAGTAGCGGCAACTGCCTACCGTAAGAGGGGAAAGAAAGAAAACGCTCCACAAAATGGCCAGCGCCAGAACGAGCAGAGAGGCTGCCAGCAGAATAAGCAGTGTGGCAATGGGCATTCGGTCCAAAAAGCCATATACCTCTTCCGAAGAGTAGGTAAGTTTCTGGGACGTATATCCACCGCTCAGCAGTGTTACCACCAAACAGACCCAGAAAGAACGCCAGTAACGGCCACTGAGCGCCTGCCGCGCATTGGATTTTAAAAGGGAACAGGTCCACATAACCATTTACACCTCCAATTTTGTATGCCCATTATACCAAATTCCTGCGGGAAAGCAACCCGCCATCCAAACAAAACAACGAAAAAACGATGCTTTTTGCGGCGACAAAAAAATATTTGAAATTTTTTGATTTTTTTTCAAAAAAGTAGTTGACATTTGGTGGGGTTGTGGCTATAATAATACACGTCGCCCGGGTCACGAGGCAAACGAAAGACACGGAAACGACAGCAAATATGCGGATGTGGCGGAACTGGCAGACGCGCTAGATTCAGGTTCTAGTTCCCTTAAAAGAGTGTGGGTTCAAATCCCTTCATCCGCACCAAATCCCGAACACGAAAGTGTTCGGGATTTTTCTTTGCCTGTACGCGCCTCCCTCAGAAGCGCAAAGCCCCAGGGAAACCGGAGTTGAAAAATTCGGTTGCTCTGGGATACTGAAATAGAGTATACTGAAATATGAGTGGCTCTTAGCTGGAAAAGGGGAGTTGCCGTTCAAGATGGGGACGACAACCGCCGGAAGTGAAAGGAAGGCGGCCTTTCGGGGCTGCACAAAGGAAAGAGGATTGCATGTCCAAAACAAGGAAAATCTATTGTGCCCGGCTGGTGGGGCGCATTCTGCTTTTTGCTGGGTGCCTGGTGCTTTGGCGCTGGTACCCCGATAGCTTTGCCGTGCTGGAAGGCTGGAATTTCTTCCGGTGGATTTCCCCGCTGCACTTCCTGTGGGTGGTCTGGGTGGCGGACATGGTGTTGCAGATCGTGCCCATCCGCAATAAAGTCCCTCTGGGGTCACAGAAACTCTTTGCCAATCGGTTCAAGCCCATCCGCGATGCAATTCATTACGAGGCACTGAAGCGGTATATAGAGTCTACCACCAAGGCGGCCTATAAGGTGTTTCTGATCTGGTGTGTGCTGATCCTGGTCATCGGTGCGCTTTACAGTGCAGGTTGCTTCCCCAGGGAAGTGCTGTTTATGATTTCGGTCTTTTTTTACGTGTGCGACCTGATCTGCGTGCTGGTCTGGTGTCCCTTTCGTCTGATTATGAAAAACCGTTGCTGCACCACCTGCCGGATTTTTAACTGGGATCACCTGATGATGTTTTCTCCGCTTCTGTTTATGGGTGGTTTCTTCGCCACTTCGCTGGTGGTGCTCTCGGCGGTGGCGTGGCTGGTATGGGAACTGTGCGTCATGATGTATCCCGAGCGGTTCTGGGACCACTCCAATGCGGCGCTGCAGTGTTCCCAGTGCACCGACAAGCTCTGCACCCAGTATTGCCGCAAGCTGCGAAACGACCATTGACAACAAAGCCCCCGGATGCATGGACGCATGCATCCGGGGGTTTTGCCATCGTGCTTACAGGAACAGGGCCAGCAGCACGGGAATGGTTGCCACACACAAAACAGTGGTCAGAATGATCAGGGCGGTACAGTCCCGGGCGTCGATGCCCTTCTGGTTGGCCAGCATCAGGGGCATGTTGCCCACAGGCATACCGAACATCACCAGGCAGACGGGCAGAAGATCCGACGCGGGAAATACCAGGCAAAGGGGCAGCATCATGACGATGGGAAGCAGCAACAGCTTGATGGCGGAGAAGAGATAGAGCTTCGGTCGGCCAAAAATCTCCCGCAGATCTCCGTTGGCCAGTCCGTACCCCACCGACATCAAGGCCAGAGGGTCACGTTGCCCAGATAGTCGGTGGCGGTGAGCACAAAGTCGGGCAGGCGCAGGTTACACAGCACCAGAACCAAGGCTGCCACGCAGCACAGGTTGCCGGGGTTGATCATGGCCCGCAGGGCGGTGAGGGAAAGGCGGCCTTCCATCCAGCCCAGTCCGTAGGTGTAAAACACCACATTGTACATCAGCACAAACACCGTGACGTAGACCACATACCGGCTGCCCAGAATGCTGGACACCACGGGAATGCCGATAAAGCCCAGGTTGGAAAAGACGAACATCAGCTGGTATATCTTGCTCTGGCGGTCGTCCTTTGTGAACCGGGGGGGGCAGGACCATGCCGGCCAGGATCAGAAAAGCGAACATGGCGGCACTGATCAGGACCAGGAGTCCCAGCGTTTCCGGTGCAATGTTGCCGACGGCGTTGGCGCCGCTGGTCAGAATGAGCAGCGGATTGAATAGATTCACGATCAAGGGGGATAACTTCCCGTTGGTGTACTCGTCCAGAAGCCCGGTTTTGGTGGCAAGCCATCCCGCGCCGATCATGAGCAGGAGGGAGAGCATCTGAAAAAAGATGGTTGCTAGGGACATGGCATCATCTCCGTATAAAAATCTTTCCTATCTACAATAAAACAAAAAGTGCATACGGGCAAGCCTTTTTTGCGCCGGGCGGCAATACGACCCGGAAAAAAGCACCTTTTATGCCGGAAAAAGTAATAAAATCCTCCCTTCTGCATATGCTATCCCGCAGGAGGGAAGTTTGTATGCCCAAACATCGGATTTTGCGCAGCTTTATGGCGGTATTGCTGGCTTTGTTGGCTTTATTCGGGGCGCTGCTCGCCTGGATGTACAACGCTTTGCCGGATACGTTTTATGTAACAGGGGAAAGTTCCCAACTGCACATTGCTTCTATGCCCTGGGTGACGGTGCGGCAAGGGCAAGAGACCGTGAGCCGGGTGGACCGGACGGACCCTGACAGGAGTCAGAACGTGACACTGGCGCTTTTTGGCGCCATTCCGGTGAAAACCGTGCGTTCCGTTCAGGTGGAAACCCGCAGCGTACAGGTAGGCGGAACCCCCTTCGGCATCAAAATGTTTTCGGATGGGGCGCTGGTGGTGGCTTTCTCGGACCAATATACCAGCCTGGGAACCGAAAATCCCGCCAAGGAAGCAGGGCTGAAATTGGGAGACTTGATTGTATCGGCGGGGGGACGGGCCATCCGCAGCAATGAGGAGCTGACCCAGGCCATCACAGCGGCGGCGGGGCGGTCGCTCTCGCTGGTGTACCGGCGGGACGGGCAGGAACATACCACCACCCTTACCCCGGTGGAGGATGCTGCCACAGGTGCGTATCGGGCCGGTGTATGGGTGCGGGATTCCAGTGCCGGCATTGGCACCATGACATTTTTGGACCCGCTTCACGGCACCTTTGCCGGTCTGGGGCATGCCATCAGCGATACAGACACCGGCGCCGATATTACGCTCCTCTCAGGTGAAATTGTGCCGGTGATGATTACCGGTTGCGTCAGCGGCACGGCCGGCAGCCCGGGGGAGCTGCGCGGCGAATTTTCAGCCGTCACAGCGGGTACGGTGCTGGCCAACGACGCCACGGGCATTTATGGCAGCTATACCGGCCCGCAGACCGGACAGAACTGTGTGGTCTGTCAGCCCCAGGAAATTGCTCTGGGCGAGGCGGAAATCTGGACCACCGTGTCGGGCAGTACACCAAAACGCTATACTGTACGCATTGAGCTGGTGAACATGACCAGCGGGGACCCCAACCGCAACCTGTTGATCAAGGTGACCGACCCGGAACTGCTGGCAGCCACCGGCGGCATTGTGCAGGGGATGAGCGGGTCCCCCATCGTGCAGAACGGCAAACTGGTGGGAGCAGTCACCCACGTACTGGTCAATGATCCCACCCGCGGATACGGCATTTTTGCCTCCACCATGCTGGAAAAGGCGGATTCCGTCGCATCGTGACGCCTTGGAAAGAAAGAAAAATGGGAAAGGCACGCAGTGTTCCCGGCTTCGGCAAAATGCGGCGGAAAGAGGCAAACTTTCGGCCGGAAAATGGCATAACCCTTCACAATACCGGCGAAAATGGGAAAAAACGTCGAACGAAATTTGCGAATGAGCGGAAAAAATCCGGAAATTCCTCTTGCGACAGATGGAAAAATATGGTAAAATTTCCATCGTAAACGAAACCCGGCAGGGCGGCCCGGGCGCCGGAACAGGGCGCTGCGACTGCAAAACCGCCTGTAAGCGAGATATGTCTGGAGGATATGACGATGGAAAAGATCAAGTTCGTGATGACGGATACCGGCGCGCAAGTCTCCGCTTTGTGCCGCCAGGCGCTGGAGGCCAAGGGCGTGGCTGTGACCGTCTGCGAAAAGAATGGCACCAAGGCGCTGGAAACCCTGCTCAGCGTACACCCGCAGGCGGTTTTGCTGGATGCCTTTATGCCGGATCTGGATGCCATCACAGTCAAGCAACGCTACGAAGCCCAGAATACCAGTGGGCAGCACACCACATTCTTTGTCACGGGGGCCTTCCAGAGCGAGGAGATTGAGCAGGAACTGCTGGACAACGGCTTTTCGTTTTTCTTCGTCAAACCCTTCGACGAAAGCGTGCTGGTGGCGCGCGTACTCAAGGCGGCGGGCGGCAATACCCGTCCGATGCTCAGCTCTCAGGATTCCGACGAGATGACGGTCACCGAAATTCTTCATCAGATCGGCGTACCGGCCCACATCAAAGGCTACCAGTTCCTGCGGGATGCCATTCTGCTTACCACCGAGGATCACGGCTACATCAACGCCGTCACCAAACGGCTTTATCCCGAAATCGCAAAACGCAACGGCACCACGGCCAGCCGGGTGGAGCGTGCCATCCGGCATGCCATCGAGGTGGCCTGGGACCGGGGCGATGTGGACACCCTCAACAGTTATTTCGGTTACACCATTCACAATTTGCGCGGCAAGCCCACCAACAGCGAGTTTATTGCCATGATTGCGGACAAGATCCGCCTAGACAAAAAGCGCCGCGCCTGAATCCAGCAAGCACAGCACCGGGCCCTGCTTCGGCGGGGGAACCGGTGCTGTTTTTTGTGCGCGACCCCGGTGGCCGTGGCGTCGCACAGGAGGCGGGGCAGACGGGTGAGTTTTTTCGCTGTGCACAAAAAATCCTGAGGAATTTAGTGGATTTTTTCCTGGGGACCTTGTATAATAAAATCATGTAATTTGGGAGGGAAGTGTGTCCTATGTCGGAACAAATGCTGCCGGGGGTTACGGCAATCATCGTGGCGGCAGGGGCCTCGCGTCGTATGGGTTTTGACAAACTCAGCTGCCGTCTGCCGGATGGTCGTACCGTGCTGCAGACAAGCTGTGACGCCCTGGCCGCACACTCCGCCGTACGGCAGCTGGTGCTGGTGGCCGGCGGCAACCGTGCTGCCTGCGAGGCTATTGCTGCCGGCTGTGCCAAACCGTGCACGGTGGTGCCGGGCGGGCAAACCCGCGCCGACAGCGTGCGCAGCGGCCTGGGGGCAGCCCGCGAAGAACTGGTGGCTATCCACGATGCGGCACGTCCCTTTGTGAGCCGGGAGGTTATTACTGCAGCGCTGCGGGCCGCTGCCTGTACCGGGGCGGCGGCTCCGGCAGTTCCCGTCAAGGATACCATCAAGGTGGCGGATGCACAGGGGTGGGTGCAGGACACCCCCGACCGAGCCACGCTGTATGCGGTACAGACCCCGCAGTGTTTTTCGCGTCGGCTCTATCTGCAGGCGTTGGAACAGGTGAAAGGGGAAAAGGCCAGCCTGGTTACTGACGATTGCAGTCTGTTCGAACTGGCCGGGCTGCCGGTTACGCTGACCCAGGGCAGCTACGACAACTATAAAATCACCACCAAAGAGGATCTGCAGAAGGAGAAGACAATGCGTATTGGGCACGGATATGACGTTCACCGCCTGGTGGAGGGCCGCAAACTGATTCTGGGCGGTGTGGAGATTCCCTACGAGAAAGGCCTTCTGGGCCATTCCGATGCGGATGTGCTGCTGCACGCGGTCATGGATGCAGTGCTGGGCGCTGCCGCGCTGGGCGATATCGGCAAACATTTCCCGGATACCGACCCTGCCTATAAGGGGGCCGATTCCATGGCGCTGACCCGGGCCGTGGCGGATATGATCCGGGAAAAAGGCTATCGGGTGGGTAACATCGACGCCACGATTCTTTGCCAGGCGCCCAAGCTGGCACCGCACATCGCGGCGATGCGCAGGAATATCGCCGATGCCTTCGGGATTCCGGTGGAAACCGTCAGCGTCAAAGCTACGACGGAGGAACACCTGGGCTTTACTGGCAAAGGCGAGGGCATTGCGGTCCACGCGGTGACATTGCTGGAGACCTGAGCCTCTTTTTTCACCGGAACCACAGGTTTTACATACACGGGGGAAGGGGGCCCGGTTGTTCATGCTGCAAAACCAGATGCTTTCTGCGATCGCCAGTACCTTGCGGGCGTTCGATCCGATATCCGATACCTTGGATATTCTGATTATATCCTTTGCGTTTTATCAACTCATTCAGTTTGCCCGCAAATCCAGGGCCGGGCAGCTTGTCAAGGGCATCTTGCTCATTGTGGTGTTTTACGGGTTGGCCTATGTGCTCAACCTGCGCACCGTGACCTGGGTATTGAACAACGTTCTGACCATCGGTTTTACGGCTGCTGTGGTGATTTTCCAGCCGGAGCTGCGACGCACGCTGGAACGCATGGGCCAGACCACGGCCTGGGCGGGACGGCTGTTCGGCAATCGCCGGGCCGACCCGTCACTGCGCGGCGTCTGGCAAAGCGCGGTGGTGGCCATCTGTGACGCGGCCGAGCAGCTTTCCGATACCCGCACCGGTGCCCTGATGGTGCTGGAGCGCAACAACAACCTGGAGGAAATCATCCGCACCGGAACGCCCATGCACGCTGACGTGATCCCCGAAATGCTGGGCACGATTTTTTACGAGGGTACCCCGCTGCACGATGGCGCGGTGGTCATCCGGGACGGCGTCATTGTGGCGGCAGGCTGTGTGCTGCCGCTGTCCAACAACCTGGAAATGGGCAAAGATATGGGCACCCGCCATCGCGCCGGTCTTGGCATGAGCGAAAACTCCGATGCCATTGTGGTCATTGTCAGCGAGGAAACCGGCATCATCTCGATGGCGAAAAACGGTGTGCTGATCCGTCGCCTGGACCGACAGAATCTCTTCAATCTGCTGCAGGAGGAAATCGAGGAGGATACCGAGACCCGCGTCCCCACTCTGCAGAATCTGCTGCGCAAAGGAGGCGCACAAACCAATGCCAAAGCCGACTAAACCGGTGCCGCAGCCCGCGGCAGTCCGGAACTCCCCGTGGAATCACCCGGCATTTTCGCTGCTGCTGGCGTTGCTGTGCGGCTTTATTGCCTGGGCAGTGGTCACGGTTTATATTGACCCCCAGGGAACCGTCACGGTGCAGGATGTGCCCATCAACTATTCCAACTCGGCTTCCACCTATACCTCCCAGGGACTGGACATCGTGGAAAAGCCGGACATCGAAACGGTGGATGTCAAGGTCACCGGCAACAGTACCATTATCGGCAATATCCAGAACTCGGATATCATGGTTTACCCCAGCTATGCGGGGGTCAGCGGCGCCGGCAAGGTTACACTGCGCCTGCAGGCACGTCTGGTCAATACCACTGATTTTTCGGGGGACATCGAATGCACGGTGGAAGACCCCAAGACCATCGATGTGGTGTTTGACGAAGTCAGTGAGAAGACGCTGCCGGTCACGGTGGATGCATCGGGCGTTTCGGTGGCGGATGGCTATATGCTGAACAAGACCGCTGCCGTTCCGGCCGAAATTACGCTGCGCGGCCCCACCAGCGAGCTGGATCAGATCTCCTCGGTGGTGGCCACCGTTGCCAGTGACAGTGAGCTGTCCGATACCACTACCGAGCCGTCCTCGCTGGAGTTGCGGGACGAAAACGGGGAGACCTTTACCCCGCAGTACACGACGATGGACAGCGATACAGCCAACGTCACCCTGACGATTTATCAGGTGCGGGAACTGCCGTTGGTGGTGGACTTTATCGGAACGCCCAGCAATTTTGACACCAGCAGCCTGAAGTACGCCCTCAGCCAGGAAACCCTGCGGGTGGCCGGTCCGGCGCGCACCATCGGTGAGCTGGAGGAGCTGACGGTGTCGGACTTTGACCTGGCCCGGGAGTTTGAGCTGGGGCGGGATTACCAGCGTCTGGTGGAGCTGCCGGCGGGCGTGGTCTCGTTGGATGGTGTCACCAGTGTGACGCTCAGCTTTGACACCACGGACATGGAATCCACCACATTGAACATCTCCAACATCAAGGCCATCAACGTTCCCAGCAATTATGAGCTGGAAATTTTGTCCAGCATCGTTTCCGGGGTGACACTGTACGGCCCGGCCGATGAGATCGAGAGTATCTCGGCGGACAGCGTGGTGGCACAGATCGACTGCCAGAGTGTGAACCTGACGGTGGGACAGCAGACCATACCGGTCACCATCCAGATTCCCTCTTCCACGCGGGTGTTCGCCACCGGCAGTTATACTGTCCAGTGCGAGGTCGTCGCCAAATAAAATTTCCGAAGGAATGCATGGTATGCTTTTGGTTCGCAATATCCGCCTGCCGCTGTCCTGTACTGCACCCGATGCGGAGGCCATCGCGCAGGCCCTGCGTATTCTGCACCTGCCGCCCCGACGGGCGGCGACGTGCGGGGTCGCCAAATTATCGGTGGATGCCCGGCACGGCAAGCCTGTGCTGGTCTACACCATTGCGGTCACGCTCAACGACGAGGGTGAGGAATCGGCTTTGGCCGGGGCCTCGCCCTGTGTCTGTTTCACGCGGGCCCCGCAGTTTGACTTTCCGGTGGCAAAAACACCTCTGGAACATCGTCCTGTGGTGGTGGGGCTTGGCCCGGCCGGCCTGTTTGCAGCGCTGCTGCTGGCAAGGTCCGGTTATCGTCCCCTGGTGCTGGAACGGGGCCCCGCCCTGGATGCCCGTGTGCGGGCGGTGCAGCGGTTTGAAGCCACCGGAGAACTGGACGAAAATGCCAACATCCAGTTCGGGGAAGGTGGTGCCGGAACGTTTTCGGACGGCAAGCTGACCACCCGGGTGGGGGATCCTCTGTGTGCCTTTGTGACCGGGGCTTTTCTGGACCACGGTGCACCCAAGGACATTGCCTGGCGGCAGAAGCCTCACGTGGGGACCGACCTGCTGCGCGGCGTCATCCGCAGCATTCGCGGAGAAATCGAAACCCTGGGGGGCGAGGTGTGGTTTGATACGGCGCTTACGGGGTTGCAAACCCGCAACGGTCAGCTTACCGGTATCGAGACCACGGCCGGTTCTATTCCCTGCGAAAAACTGATCCTGGCCGTGGGCCACAGTGCCCGGGACACCTTCGCTATGCTTCATGCACAGGGGCTGCCGCTGGTCTGCAAGCCTTTTTCGGTGGGATTTCGTGCCGAACATCTGCAAACGGAAATCGAAAAAAGCCTTTACCACGGGGCGGCCGGTCATCCGGCTTTGCCGCGGGGGGAATACCAGCTCAGCCAGCACGTTTCGGGCGGGCGTTGTGTATATACCTTCTGCATGTGCCCGGGGGGCACGGTCTGCGCCGCTGCCAGTGAGGCGGGCGGTGTGGTGACCAATGGGATGAGCCTGCACGCCCGGGACGGCCGCAACGCCAACGCGGCGATGGTGGTCAGTGTGGATGGTAAGGACTTTGGGGAAGATCCTGCCCGTGCGGTGGCTTTTCAGCGCCGTCTGGAACAGGCGGCCTATGCCGCAGGCGGCGGGAGCTATCTGGCCCCGGCCGAGACGGTGGGCAGTTTTCTGGAAGGACGTGGCAGACTGGAACTGGACCGGGTCCGGCCCACCTATCCCCGCGGTGTGACACCCTGGGATCTTGGCAGTCTGCTGCCCCCGGAACTGGCAGGAGCTTTGCGGGAAGGGCTTGCCGCCTTTGGGCGTAAACTGGCCGCTTACCGGGCCCCCGACGGGGTGCTCACCGGCCTGGAAACCCGTACCAGCAGCCCGGTCCGGCTGCTGCGCCGGGAGGATACCTTCCAGTGCACCGAACTACAGGGGTTGTATCCCTGCGGCGAGGGCGCCGGGTACGCAGGGGGCATTATGACAGCGGCGGTGGACGGCGTGCGTTGCGCCGCAGCCCTGATGCGGGAAAGCGGACCTGCTGCACAATAATGAGTGAGGAGAAGGAATGGCAAGACACCCCTATGAAGAACCGTCCGGGGGATCGGACAACAAGCCGCGTTATACCGGCGTGAGTGATTTGGATGATCTGTTGCAGGATACGGTCAGTGCAGCCTCCGGAATCGGTGCCGGCGTGTTGGCCGGTCTTTCCGAAGTGTTGGGCCAGGTGGGAGATGCCATCCATGCGGCTCGTCATACAGATGACGCGTTGCCCTTTGCCCAATGGAAGCGACGGCTGGACCGGCGTTTGCAGAACGGGCGGCAGAGCAGCGCCCTTGCGGTGGCTATCACCGGGTGGGTGCTGGCGGGATGTTTCGGTATCGCTGCCATCGTCATGTGGGCACTGGCAGCTGTGGGGCCGGAGGCGTTGGGGGTGACCCGGGAGGAATTTCTGGTGTTTCCCATTCTGATGGCCTGTTTTACCCCCATGACCGTGGGCTTTGGTATCATGGGAGGCATCGGCGTACGGCGGTACCGCTATTTCAACCGGCTGCGCCGGTATCTTCGGGTGGCTCGGGATTGGGTCTGTGATACAAACGGGCTGGCCCGGGACAGTGCGGTGCAGAAAAGTCAGGTACAGAAGGACTTGCTGCAGGCGGTGGCAGGGGGCGATCTGCCCAACGCCCGGCTGCAGGAGGATGGAACTCTGTATCTGGATTTGAACCATATTGCACCCCCGGCGCAGGCCCCGGAAGAACCCGCACCCGCGGCGGAGCCGGTGGATGATCTGGCAAAATTTGCCCGGGAGGGTACGGCATTTCTGGACTACCTGCGCGGTAGCCAGGGCAGGCTGGGAAGCGATGCCGATGCGGAACTGACGCGGATGCAGAACATCTGTGCCGCCATTTTGGCGTTTGTGCGCAGTCATCCCGGGCAGCTGCCCCGGGTTCAGCGCTTCCGGTCCTATTATCTGCCCACCACCCGTAAACTGCTGGACACCGCCCAGGGGTTGGGCAGTGCCCAGGTCCCCCATGCCCGGGAAATTCGCCGGGATATCACAGGAATTCTGCATACGCTCAATCAGGCGTATGAAAAACTGTACGATACCCTGTTGCAGGAGGTAAGTCTCGATGTCTCCACCGAGATCGACACCCTGGAGGCCATGCTTCGACAAGATGGCCTGACCCATGATTTTGAAATGGACTTTAAAAACGGCTGAAAAAACGCAGCCGTCATACTATAAGGAGCGAACCACCATGAACTATCCAGCCTGGCAGATCAAACCGGAGGAACCGGCAGGGGAAAAGGCCCTGGCGGCAGCCGGCTGCGGTGTTTTGCTGCGCCGGGTGCTGGCAGCTCGCGGCTGTTCCGACGGGGAAGCCGCCCGGCAGCTTCTGGACCCGGAACCGCACCTTTCCGACCCGTTTCTGCTGCGCGATATGGACAAAGCGGTGGCCCGTATTGAACAGGCCGTGGAGGCAGAAGAGCAGATCGTTATCTATGGCGACTACGATGTGGACGGCATCTCCGCCACGGCCATCCTCTATGAGTGTCTGTCCAGCCAGGGAGCCCATGTGCGCTGCAAGCTCCCCACCCGCGGCAGTGGATACGGTTTGACCCGGCAGGCGTTGGACGCTTTGAAGCAAAAGGGATTCGCTCTGGTCATTACCGTGGACAACGGCATTTCGGCTCTGGAAGAAGCTGCCTATGCCCGGGAACTGGGACTGGATCTGGTTATTACCGACCACCACCTGCCCGGCGCCCGGCTGCCCGAAGCGGTGGCGGTGGTGGACCCCAAACGGGAGGACGATGGAAGCCCGTTCAAGGACCTGTGCGGCGCGGGAGTGGCTTTCAAGCTGTGTGCAGCATTGGAAGGCTGTGATCCCGCAGAACTGCTGGAAATGTATGGCGAGTTTGTGGCGCTGGGCACGGTGGCCGATGTGATGCCCCTTGTGGGAGAAAATCGTGTGTTGGTGCGGGAGGGCCTGGCCTTGCTGCAGGATACCATGCGCCCCGGCCTGCAGGCGCTGCTGGAGAGCGGCGGGTATGCCGGCAAACCGGTCACCACCGACACGGTCAGTTACGGCCTGGCACCGCGTTTGAACGCGGCAGGGCGGATGAACAATGCTGCCGTGGCCCTGAAACTGCTGCTCTGTGGGGATGAAGAACAGGCCACCGGTATTGCGGCCCGTCTGGCGGAAATCAACACCGAGCGTCAGCAGACCGAACAGGAAACCTTTGCCGAGGCATGCCGCACCCTGGACGCCGATCCGGCCCGCCTGGGGGATCGTGTGCTGGTGGTGGCCGGGGAGGATTGGCACCCCGGGGTCATCGGCATTGTGGCGGCCCGCCTGATGGAGCGGTATCACCGTCCAGCCATTGTGATCTCGCTGCACGAGGGCGAGGGCCGGGGCAGCGGCCGTGCCCCGGACCGGTTTGATCTGCACGGTGCGCTGGAAGGTTGTGCCGGGTATCTGATCCGGTTCGGCGGTCATGCGGCGGCGGCCGGTCTGGAAATTGAGGAAGAAAAACTGCCGGCCTTCCGCCAGGCCATCAACGAGTGGGCGGTAGCCCATACTGCCAGTACCGGTCCGGCCACACTGCAGCTGGACGCGGTGGTGGAACTGGGGGAACTCACACTGGAAAATGTGCAGGAACTGGGGCGTCTGGCACCTTTTGGACGGGAAAATCCCACACCGGTCCTGCTGGTCCAAAACGCGGTGGTGGACGGCGTGTGGGCGATGGGGGCTGAGGGACGTCACACCCGTGTACGGCTGCGGCAGGGAAACCATACGCTGTTTGCCTCGGTGTTCGGCACAGCCCCGCAACAGTTTGCCTACCCGGTGGGGAGCCAGGTGGAAGCAGCGCTGGAGGTCTCGGTTTTCGTGGGGCGCAACGGTCCCATGGTATCGGCCCATCTCAAGGCAATCCGCCCCGCCAATCTGACCAATATGCCCAGCGAGCAGGCTTCCTGGTTTGAAATCTTCACCACGGGAGGCGTATTGGAACCGGACCGCGCCCGGGCATTGCTGCCGGAGCGGGCCGACACGGTACAACTGTATAAACAGATCCGCAGCGGGCAGGTGTTTGCGGCAGATCTGCAACCGGTTTTTGCGGCACAGGGACCGGAGAACGCCGGCAAAACGCTGGTCAGCCTGGCAGCACTGCGGGAGCTGGGACTGATCGAGGAGCAGGCGGGACGCTGGTTGCCGGTACCTGTCACTGAAAAGCAGGATCTGGCATCGGCACCGGTGTTGCGCAGGCTGGCACAGCAAGCCGCAGAGCGGCACTGAGAGCACAAAGGGGGAGAAATTCGAATGGCAACCAACGAACCGACGAAAGATGGCAAGATGGCAGAGGAAGTCAAGATGCCCATCACCTATGAAGATCTGAAAAAGGATATGGTCGACAGCGGCCGTCCCTATGACTTTGCCATGATCGACCGTGCCTACGCGCTGGCCGAGCAAGCCCACGGCGGGCAGCGGCGGCGCAGTGGGGAGCCGTATATCTGTCATCCCCTGTCCGTGGCACGGATCCTGGTGGAACTGGGAATGGACAGCGAGAGCATTGCGGCCGCTCTCATGCATGATGTGGCCGAAGATACCCCGGTTTCAGTGGCGGAAATCAAACAGAAGTTCGGCCCCGAAGTGGCCCTTCTAGTGGATGGTGTCACCAAACTGACACAGATCAAGTTTTCCAACGTGGAAGATCGCCAGGCGGAAAATCTGCGCAAGATGCTGCTGGCCATGAGCCAGGATGTGCGGGTCATGATCATCAAGCTGTGCGACCGCCTGCACAATATGCGCACCGGGGATGCCTGGCCGGAGCAGAAACGCCGGGACAAGGCTTTGGAAACCATGGAGGTGTATGCCCCCATCGCCCACCGGCTGGGTATCTCCAACATCAAGGAGGAACTGGAAGACCGCAGCCTGCATTACCTGGACCCCATTGGGTATGAGACCATCCGGGACCTGCTGAACAAACACGGGGATGAGTTCCTGCATACCGTCTGCCATACCATCGCCCGGCATCTGGCGGAAAACGGCATTCCCAAAGCAACCATCCGCCACCGGGTCAAGAGCATCTACGGCATCTACCGCAAGATGTATATGCAGAACAAGGATTTTGAGGAAATCTACGATGTGTACGCCGTGCGCATCATCCTGGAAAACGTGCCGGAATGCTATACGGCGCTGGGCCTGATCCACGATATGTACCATCCGCTGCCCAACCGCTTCAAGGACTACATTTCCACTCCCAAACCCAACGGCTACCAGAGTCTGCACACCACCGTCATCGGGCGGGAAGCCATTCCGTTTGAAGTACAGATCCGCACCTGGGATATGGACCGCATGGCGGAATACGGTATTGCTGCCCACTGGAAGTACAAGGCCGGCATCACCGGCAGCTCCAACGATAAGCTGGATGAGCGGCTGGCCTGGGTACGGCAGCTGTTGGAGAGTCAGCGCTCCAGTGCCGATGCCACCGATCTGCTCAGCGACATCAAGAGTGACCTGTTGCCCGAGGAAGTGTTTGCCTTCACCCCCCGGGGCGATGTGATCAATCTGCCGGCGGGGGCCACCGTCATCGATTTTGCCTACGCCATTCACTCGGCGGTGGGCAACCGAATGATCGGTGCCAAGGTCAACAACCGCATCGTCTCCATCGACCATAAGGTGCAGACCGGTGAAATCATCGAGATCCTCACCGGCCCGGAAAACCGCGGCCCCAGCCGGGACTGGCTGAACATCGTCAAGACCAGCGAGGCCAAGAACAAGATCCGCAACTGGTTCAAGAAGGAACGGCGGGAAGAAAACATCGAGGAAGGCCGCAACGCCCTGGAACGGGAGCTGCGCCGCAATATGATTGTCCTCACCGACGAACAGCGTGCCCCCTTTATGGAGAACCTGGCCCGGCGCAACCACTGCAATACGGTGGACGAAATGTACGGTGCCATCGGCTACGGCGGGTTGCAGCTTTCCCGCATGCTCTCCAAGATCAAGGAGGAGTATGCAAAGCTCAAGGAAACCGAACCCAAGCCCATCACGGTGGAGCTCAAACGGATGCACTCTTCCGACGGTGTGGTGGTGGAAGGCATCGACAACTGTCCCATCAAATTTGCCAAGTGTTGTTCGCCGCTGCCCGGGGACGATATTATTGGGTTTGTCACCCGCGGCTTCGGTGTTTCCATCCACAAACGGGATTGCGCCAACGTGCGGGAAAGCATGCGGCACCCCGAAAATGCCGACCGCTGGGTTCGTGCCTACTGGGCGGATGATGCCAAGGAAAACTATAAGGCGTCGCTGGAACTCACCTGTATGGACCGCGCCAATCTGGTCTCCGACATTGCGCTGGCGCTGGGGGATATGCGGGTGCCCATCTACTCCCTGATGGCCCGCGCCGCCGAACAGGGCCGCGCTCGAATGAGCCTGACGGTAGGCATCACCAACACCGAACATCTCAACAGTGTGGTGGCACGGCTGAAAAAGGTCAAGGATGTGATCAGCGTGATCCGTAGCTGAACCAAAGGAGAAAGCAACCATGCGAGCAGTGATTCAACGGGTGACCGAGGCTTCGGTCACCGTCAACGGCGGCGCGGCCCGCTGCATCGGTCCGGGGCTGGTGATTCTGTTGGGCGTGCGGGAAACCGACCAGGCTGCCATTGTTCCTAAACTGGCGGAAAAATGTGCGCATCTGCGTATTTTCGAGGATGACGCCGGTAAACTCAACCGCAGCGCCGTGGAACTGGGCTACGAAGCGCTGGTGGTGTCCAACTTTACGCTGTATGGCGACACCGCCAAAGGCAAGCGTCCCAGTTTCAGCCATGCCGCCAAAGCCGATCTGGCGGTGCCTTGCTACGAGCAGTTCCTCGAGGAACTGGGACATCAGGGACTGAAATCCGTGCAACACGGAGAGTTTGGCGCCGATATGCAGGTGCGCCTGCTCAATGACGGGCCGGTCACCATCGTGATCGACACCGATGAATGGAAAAAATAGGAGGGACCTTCCATGAAGATCCAGCACATTCCGGGGCAACCCCCGCTGTACACCAACACCTTTTTGATTACCACTGATGCCGGCCACGGCATCATTGTGGACCCGGCGGCTATGCCGCAGGCCTATCTGGACGCATTGCAGGCGGAAGGCGCGCAGCTGACCCACCTGCTGATGACCCATGGTCACCATGACCATGTGGGGGCGGTGGCTGCGCTGCGCAAGGCCACCGGTTGCAAGGCCTACATGGATGTCCGGGATGCGGTGGGCAGTCAGATGCTCCCCCTGACCCGGGACCTGGTGGACGAAGACTGGCCCACGGATGGGGTTTTGCAGATCGATGATCTGACATTCCGCATTTATCATACACCGGGACACACACCGGGCAGCGTTTGCCTGTCTTTGGGCAATCTGCTGTTCAGCGGGGATACACTGTTTGCGGGGTCCTGCGGGCGCACCGACCTGCCCGGCGGCAGCATGCAGCAGATGCAGCAAAGTCTTTCGCTTTTGGCAGGGCTGCCCTTGTCCGACGACACGCAGGTACTGCCCGGCCATGAGGCCTTTTCCACCATGGGGCGGGAACGCCGCTCCAACCCGTACCTCAACGGTGCGTGGTTCTGAGCAACCCACCAAAGCAAGGAGAATTTGTCTATGCAGATCGTTTTGCGCGGCGCAGCCGCCGGATACGAAGCGGAGCATACCGCTCGCCTCTTTTTTCCCGGCGCCGAAAAAGCGGTGCAGCTGCCCGAAACGGGCGACTTTGTGCTGGCTGTCAGCCATGAAAAAACCGGTTTTGTCCTGTTGCGCCGGGGAACTTCCCTCTGCTGGCGTACGGCGGAGCGTGCCCCCGACGCCGATGCGGAATACGCGCTGTGCAGCCTTCTGTACACACTGCTGCGGCAGGAGACGGGACAAAACCCTCCTTGGGGCATGATGACCGGGGTGCGTCCGGTGCGCATCATCCATGATCTGCGGGCGATGGGCGCCACGGAAGCCCAGATCGAGGAAAGGTTCCTGGGGCATTTTGCCTGCTCGCCGGAAAAATTCCACCTGGCCCGGGAAATTGCGGACCGGCAGCGCCCGGTACTGGCGGGGGCTGATCCCATGGACTGCAGCGTTTATGCAGGTATTCCGTTTTGCCCCACCCGGTGCAGTTATTGCAGCTTTGTCTCCCGTACCGTGGGGGATAAGGCCACCCAGGCGCTGGTGCAGCCCTATGTGGATAAGCTCTGCCGGGAACTGACGGCCATACGGCAGACGATGGATCACTGCGGACTGCGCATTCGTACCTTCTATATCGGCGGCGGTACCCCCACCAGCCTTTCGGCAGCCCAGCTGGAGCAACTGATGGCCCATATTGCCAACACCTTTGATCTGGCCGCTCTGGACGAGTATACCGTGGAAGCGGGACGCCCCGACTGTACCGACGCTGAAAAGCTGCGCATTCTTAAAAAATACGGTGCCACAAGAATTTCCATCAACCCACAGACCTTCTCTGACCAGGTGCTGCGCAATATTGGCCGGTGCCATACCGCACAGGATATCGTGGATTGCTTCCGGGAGGCTCGGGCAGCGGGACATGACAACATCAATATGGACCTGATTGCCGGTTTGCCCGGTGATACGGTGGAGGGGTTCGCGCATAGTCTGGAACAGGCCATTTCCCTGGAGCCGGAGAACATTACCGTACACACCCTTACGCTGAAGCGCGCCTCCAACCTGGTGGTGGAACATCGGGCTGCCGCCTACGACGATGTGGCGGCCATGCTGGCACGCTGTACGGCCCTGGAGGCAGCCGGATACCAGCCCTACTATCTCTACCGCCAGAAGGGGACCTTACAGAACCTGGAAAACATCGGTTGGTCCAAGCCCGGCAAGGCTTGCCTGTACAACATTTACATTATGGAGGAGATCCATTCCATTCTTTCGGCAGGGGCCGGGGGATCTACCAAGCTGGTCATCCCCGGCAAACGACACGGCAAGATTGAACGGATCTTCAATTTCAAGTATCCCACCGAGTACATCGACCGCTTTGATGAAATTTTGGCCCGCAAGCAGGGCGTGGAGGATTTCTATGAACGTTGCGCAGCGCAAACGCTTTGTCAGCCGTGAACTGGTGGCGCTGGCGGCTGGGCAACCGCAGCGCTTTGCCGCCCTGTGTGAGCAGCAGTATCATGACCGAATTCGGGAAATAGCCGGGCAAATTCTGGCCAGCGGACGGCGTATTGTCATGCTTACCGGGGCTTCAGCAGCCGGCAAGACCACTTCGGCACACAAACTGGCTTCCGCCATCGAAGCTCAGGGACATCGGGGTGTGGTGCTCAGCCTGGATAATTTCTATGCCGGCGCGGGGCGATATCCCAAAAATCACGACGGCAGCGATGATTACGAAAGCCTGCAGTCGCTGGATCTGCCGGTGCTCCACCGTTGTCTGCAGGAGCTGCATCAGAACGGTATCTGCCAGGCACCTGTCTTTGATTTCAAATTGCAACAACCCAACGGTACCCAGACCATCGATTGCCGGAACGGCATCGTCATCATCGAAGGCTTGCATGCACTGAATCCTGCCCTCACCGAGGAACTGCCCGAGGCGGCTGTCTTCTGTTTGTATGCGGGTCTGCGGGAAGAATACGCTGCGCCGGACGGAACCCGCAGCCTGGCTACCCGGGATATCCGGCTGGCCCGGCGGATTGTGCGGGACTTTCTGTTCCGGGGACATGGCGCTTCCTTTACGTTGGGGTTGTGGGGACATGTCTGCGCGGGGGAAGATCGGTATATCAAACCCTATAAACCCCGGGCGGATTTGCTGCTGGATACCACCCATACCTATGAGGTCTGCCTGTGGCATAATGTGTTGGACTCCATGCCGCGGGACCCGGCCCTGACGGGGGTACAGCAGCGTCAACTGGAGGCGCTTTGCCGCAAGTTTGCGGCTTTTCCGGCATTGGGGACCGATCTGGTTCCCGAGTATAGTATGCTGCGGGAGTTTATCGGTCCGAAGCGGACGTAAATTCACGGAAAATATACATTTCCGCGTTGCAAACCCCAGGGGAATCCGCTATAATAGGCATAAAGAGCGCGGCGGGCGAAGGCTGCGCACGTTTAAAGAAAGAGGTGTTTCCTTATGTTCGAACTGGATATTGAAATGCTGAAGGAGCAAGGTCTTCAGCTTGTGGATACCGCCAAGAAGACCGCGCAGGATCTTGCCGACAAGGGAAAAAACCAGCTGGATCTGATCAACCAGCAGGCTCGCCTGTCTAAGGCGCAGCGTCAGCTGGGGGCGCTGGTGTACAGCCTGCATAAAGCGGGTGAAGAAAACCAGCCCCTGGTGGACAAATACATCGAAGCCGTTGCCGAGGTGGAGAAGGCCATTGAGGAGATCAAGGCCAATATGACTCCCGAGGAGTATATGGCTGCGGAGGCTGAAGCCGAGGAAGAGGACATCCTTCCCAACGAAGAGGAAGAAGAAATCGAAGAAGAGCCCGTGCAGCTGCGAGGCGAAACCAAAACCTGCCCTGTCTGCAAGGCGGAAGTGGATGGCGATGCGCTGTTCTGCAACCATTGCGGCGCCCAGCTGTAATTCCACAAAATCGCTTTTCTGCGAAAAAAATGCTGTTTGCGGGCGGTGCTGCGGCTGCGGTGCCGCCCGCAAGGCTTGACAAATCCCAGATTGGTAGTAAAATATTGCGTACTGCGCGCAGCACGCCAGGAGATTTATGAGTAGCTATCCGCCGAAAGAAACCTATACCGCCGAAGATCTGGTGGCCATCATTGCCCAGCTGCGGGATCCTGTGCAAGGGTGTCCCTGGGACAAGGTGCAGACCCATCAGTCCATCCGGATGAATTTTCTGGAGGAGGCCTATGAGGCGGTGGATGCCATCGATTTGCAGGATCCCCATCTTTTGTGTGAGGAACTGGGCGACGTGATGATGCAGGTGGCTTTCCATGCGCAGATCGAACAGGAAGCCGGACGATTTACCTGGCAGGATGTCTGCGATGGTGTCTGCCGTAAATTGATTGCGCGGCATCCGCATATTTTTGGCGGGGAACAGGGCATAAAAGACTGGGATGCGCTCAAGAATAAGGAAAAGGGGCGCCTGACATTGCAGGATGACCTGGACAGTGTCCCCAACGCCCTGCCGGCTTTGATGCGGGCTGCCAAGTTGCAAAAACGGGCAGCCCGGTATGAGCAACACTGCAAAGCCGATGCTAGCGCAGTGGCGCAGGCTGCCCGCAAGGTGCAGACGGCTGCCGGTCCGGAAGAAGCCGAACAGGCGGTGGGGGCATTGCTCTTTGCCGCTGTGGCACTGGCGCGGCAGGCCGGTGTGGACCCGGAACAGGCGCTGCAACGCCAAAACCGTGCCTTCCAGCAAGGTGCCGGAACAACTTTATGAGCTGAGAAGCTGGCGCAGGGTGTGACCCTCGCAGCCGCTTTTGGCAGATAAACTACTTTGGAGGTACAAACCATGACGAAAGTTGAACTGATCGCCGCTGTGGCGAACGAAGCCAATCTGACCAAGAAGGACGCCGAGCAGGCTGTGAACACCGCGCTGAATGCCATCACCGAAGCGCTGAAGAACGGCGATAAGGTCACGCTGGTGGGCTTTGGCACTTTTGAGGTCCGTGAGCGTCCCGCCCGCAAGGGTCGTAACCCCCAGACCGGTGCCGAGATCACCATCGAGGCGTCCAAACTGCCCGCTTTCAAGGCCGGCAAGGCTCTGAAGGACGCTGTGCAGTAACCAAGTGTCACTTGCCCCATCGCCCACGGCGATGGGGTATTTTTTCATCGGAGGAAAACCATGCGTTTGGATAAATATCTCAAAGTCAGCCGGTTGATCAAGCGGCGCACCCTGGCCAACGAAGTGGCCGATGCGGGGCGGGTGCTGGTCAACGACAAACCTGCCAAGGCCAGCTACGCCGTCAAAGTCGGCGATGTGATCGAAATCACCTTCGGCAACCGCCCTGTCAAAGTGCGAGTGCTGGCGGTGGAAGAACCCAAGGGCAAGGATGTGGCCCGAGAATTGTTTGAAGTGATCGCTCAGTAGGCATATTTTCCTTCCTCCCCGCATATGGTATCAGTGTACACCGAATTGCAAAGGAGGGACAACCGCCATGCCGGAACTCAAAAACGAACCGGTCCGAACCAGAACTGCCGTGACAGAGGCACAGCCCCGTGGGCACAGCCTAGCATTGAAAGACCGCCACCACCTGGCAGTGACCGGTGTCACCCGGGTGATCAGCTGCGACGAAGGAACGGCGGTTCTGGAAACCCCGTTGGGCAATCTGACCATCGGTGGACAGGAACTGCAAGTCAGTGAACTGTCGGTACAGAGTGGTCAGGTGCAGCTGTCCGGTAAAATTGAGTACATGCAATATGCCGAGAACCGACAATCGGGCGGTGGTGTGCTGGCCCGACTCTTTCGCTGATCATGGTGGCGTCACCGGCGGTCACCGCCGTTCTGGCGGATGTGTTGTGGTGTCTGGGACTGGGATGCCTTCTGGGAACAGTTCGGGATCTTCTGGGATTTGTGCTGGGGGAAGGCCCCCTGCGGCGCTTTTGTTGGGATGTAATGGCTTTTGTGGCAGCGGCCGTCCTGCTGTGCGGCTTTTCCGCCGGCGTCAGTGACAGTGGTCTGGCACGCTGGTATATGACGACAGCCCTGCTGGTGGGGACGGTGTCTTGGCATTATACTGTCCAGCCTGCCGTGCACCGGGCGCTTTACGGCTTATGCCGTCTGATGCTCTGGCCCATACACTGGTTGCAGCGTCACTTGGTACAGCCTTGCCGAAACCGCCTGATGGCGGGAGGACGGCGTCTGCGGGGGCGTTTTGCCCGGAAAAAAGGCGGAAAAAAGCCAAAAAACGGAAAAAAGCAGTTGCAAAAGGCGTCGAAAATAGTATATAATTAACCATACGTAGTATTGTGTGCTTTACAAGCACGTGGCCGCGCAATTTGAAAAGAAGGGGGCATCCCGATTATGCATAAGCGTCATGGGCTGCTTCCACGGTGGCTGCTGGCCGCCGCGTTTCTGGCTCTTTGCGGGTACTTGTTTGTCAGCCTGATCCACTATCAGGTGTCCATCGGTTCCAAACAGCAGGAATTGTTGAGCGTACAAAACCAACTCAGCAACCAGCTTACCGAGAATGCGGAACTTTCCAATACCCTGGAACAGGGCGATGACGCCATCATCGAGCGCTATGCCCGGGAACAAGGCTATGCCAAACCCAACGAACGGGTGTTTGTGGACATCAGCGGCAAATAAGGCAGTCTATATTCGGTTCAGCGGGGGCGCTTTGCGGCAACCCCTCTGCATACATCAATCCAAAGAAAAAGGGGTATTCTAGTTTGGCTTTACAAGTTGGGGATATCGTCGAGGGCAAGGTTACCGGAATCAAGCCGTTCGGCGCGTTCGTCTCTCTGCCGGAGGGCAAGACCGGTCTTGTCCATATCTCGGAGGTTTCCTACGAATTCGTGCAGGATCTCTCCGCCGTGCTCGAAGACGGGCAGACCGTTTCGGTCAAAGTGCTTTCCATTGCACCGGACGGCAAGATTGCGCTTTCCATCAAGCGCACCCAGCCGGCGCCGGAGCGCGGTGCACGGCAGCAGGGCGGTGGGGCCCGTCCGGCGCATCGTCCCAAGCGGGAGGAAAAACCTCGTGTGTGGCAGCCCAAACCGGCTGCTCCACAGGGCGAAATGAGCTTTGAAGACATGATGGCCCGCTACAAATCCCGCAGCGAAGAAAAGATTGCTGATCTCAAGCGGGTGACCGAGAACCACCGCGGTGGCTATTCCCGGCGCCGGGGCTGAGCGGCCGTTTTCACAAACAAACCACAGAGCTCTACCCTGACGGTAGGTTTTACCGCCGGGGTTAGAGCTTTTTTGCAAAAATGTAACCGAAAGGAATGCTATGTCCACAGTATATACCCTGGTTGCCCCGTGTTTTTTTGGCACCGAGTCCACACTGCACTTTGAAATCAAGCGTCTGGGAGCCCAGAACATTCAGGTCACCGACGGCCGGATCGCCTTTCAGGGCGGCGCAGAATTGATCGCGGCGGCCAACCTGAATCTGCGCACTGCCGAGCGGGTACTGGTGCAGCTGGCTTCTTACCACGCAACTACCTTCGATGAGCTGTTTGATGGCTGCTATGCCATCCCGTGGGAGGAATTGCTGCCGGCCGATGCGGCCTTCCCGGTCAAGGGATCCAGCCTGTCCAGCCAGCTTTCCAGTGTGCCTGCCTGCCAAAGCATCGTCAAAAAAGCGATTGTCAAGCGGCTGATGGCCGGGCACAAGACCGGCACGCTGCCGGAGAGTGGGGACGTCTACAAAGTCCGTTTCTCCCTGCGCAAGAACGAGGTGGAAATCTATCTGGACACTTCGGGGGATGGCCTGCACAAGCGCGGATACCGCAAAAATGCTACGCTGGCCCCCATCAAGGAAACGCTGGCAGCAGCCATTGCCGATCTGGGGCGTGTCCGGCGGGACAGCCTGGTTCAGGATCCCTTCTGTGGTTCCGGCACCCTTATTATCGAGGCCGCCCAGAAGGCGCTGAACCTGGCGCCCGGTCTGCGTCGTCGGTTTGCTGCCGAGCACTTTGCCTTTGTGCCCACCGAGGTATGGAAGGCGCAGCGTCAAAAGGCGCTGGAGGAAGTGCGCCGGGATGCCGCCTTTGAGGGCGTCGGCTATGATATCGATCCGGCCGCCGTGGCCCTGGCCAATGCCAACGCCAAGTTGGCCGGTGTGGGGGATCGCTGCCGTTTTGTGGTGGCGGATGTGAAGGATTTCATCCCCGCCCAGGAGGCTACAGTGCTGACTAACCCGCCCTACGGCGAGCGCCTGGGGGACGCCTCGGAGGCCGCCTCCCTGGCTCGCACCCTGGGCCAGGTGTGGCAGCGCCATCCCGGTCAGGGCCTGTATGCCATTACGGCGGACAGCGATTTTGAGCAGCACTTTGGCAAAAAGGCGGACCGCCGCCGTAAGATTTACAACGGTATGATTCCCTGCCAGCTGTATATGTACTATCAGCAGGCCAAGAGGTAAATGCGATGGAAGATCTGAAACTGGCAATCCTGATTGATGCCGACAACATATCCCCCAAGTACGTCAAGGTCATTCTGGACGAGGCGGCTACTTTTGGGGTGGCGGCCTGCAAGCGCATCTACGGCGACTGGTCAGATGTGCGGCTGAAAAGCTGGAAGGACGCGCTGCTCAACAATTCCATCATCCCCATCCAGCAGTACAGCTACACCACCGGAAAAAATGCCACCGACTCTGCTATGATCATTGACGCCATGGATCTCTTGTACGGGGGCAATCTGGACGGGTTCTGCATCGTCTCCTCGGACAGCGACTTTACCCGGTTGGCGGCCCGTCTGCGGGAGGCCGGCAAACTGGTCATCGGTATGGGGGAAAGCAAGGCGCTGGGCCCCTTTGTCAAGGCCTGTGACCAGTTCAAATATCTGGACCTGATCCTGGACCACGGCGATGCCGAAACACCGGATCCTGCCGTACCTGCGGCAGAAACTGACGCCCGGGCCAACGCCGGGGACGACACCGCCATCAACCGGGATTCCATCGAGCGGATCGTCCATGGCCTGATCGGAGAGATGGACGATGGGACCGGCTGGGTGCGCACGTCCCGTGTGGGTGATCAGCTGATCAAACGGTATCCCGACTTTGACGTGCGAAACTTCGGCTCCAAGAGTCTGAATAAATTTCTGGCTTCGCTGCCGGAACTGGAGGTGGAGGAGCGCATCCTCTCCAACGGAAACCCCATCCAGTTTGTGCGCATCCGTCCGGCGCCCAAGAAGACGGCGCCGCGGCGGCAGGGAACCAAAAAGACGACTCGCCGTGCCACCGGCAAGACCAACAAAAAGAAATGAAAAAAGCGTGCAACGAAAACGTTGCACGCTTTTTTGGTTCAGATCACCAACCCGCCGTTGAGGCCCAGTACCTGCCCGGTGATATAGCCGGAGGCGGGGTCCGCCAAAAATACCAGGGTGCGGGCGATTTCCTCGGGGGTGCCCAGCCGTCCCACGGGGGTCTCCTCGGCCAGGGCGGCCCGGTCTTCCTCGGTGAACCCGGCCATCATATCGGTGTCGATCACGCCGGGGGCTACGATGTTTACGGTAATGCCGCTGGGGCCTTCCTCCTTGGCCAGTGCTTTGCCAAGGCCGATCAGACCCGCTTTGGCGGCACTGTAGGCAACTTCGCAGCTGCCTCCGGTCTGCCCCCACATGCTGCTGACCAGCAGAATGCGGCCGTACTTGCGGTGAATCATGCCCGGCAAAACCGCACGGCAGGCGTAAAAGGCGCCGTCCAGATCCACGGACATGATCTGCCGCCAGTCTTCGTCGGTGGTATCGGTAAAAAGCTTCTGCTGGGCGATGCCCGCGTTGCACACCAGCGCCTGCAAGCCGCCCAGCTCCTGCTCGGCCCGGTGTACGGCGTTGGTCACCTGTGCCGCGTCGGCGGCATCGGCATGGAGGGCCAGAAAGATACCGTCGGGATTGCACTGCCGGGCCCGGACCAGTACCTCCTGAGCAGCGTTGGCGTGGGCGTTCCAGGTGAAGGCAACGCCGTACCCCGCCCGGGCAAAGGCCAGTACCGCGGCGGCGCCGATGCCCCGGCTGCCACCGGTGATCAGTACGTTTTGTTTCATCTTATTTCTTCCTTCGCTTCTCGCGCAGCATTACAAAAAAATCCTGCAGCAAAGCCTGCGCCTCCTCCTGCAGGAGCCCCTGCTCCATCACCGGGTGATGGTTGAAGGGCAGGGCAAACAGATCGGTCAGGCTGCCGCAGCAGCCGGCCTTGGGATCCCGTGCCCCATAGACAACCCGCCGCAGCCGGCTGTTGATGATGGCGCCACTGCACATGGGGCAGGGCTCCAGTGTCACAAACAGTTCACACTGCCAAAGCCGCCAGCCGCCCAACGCCCGACAGGCAGCGTCAATGGCCAGCAGTTCGGCGTGGTAGGTGGCGTTTTTGCCGGTTTCCCGCAGGTTGTGGGCCCGGGCGATGATTTCACCGTCCTTGGCGATGACGGCGCCTACAGGAACTTCCCCCAGACTGGCGGCTATGCGTGCTTCCTCCAGGGCGACACGCATCAATTGTTCGTCGGTCATGGCGCCTCCCTCAATGGCTCAGAAAAACGGTGTACAGCAACAGGAATACGACCGTTACGGTGTAAGCGGGACTGGTAAAGACATCCAGCACATCCACACCGGGGCGCAGCCCGGCAGAAAAACGGAACCCTTGCTGCCGGGCGTGGTAGAGCAACCACAGACCAAACAGCGGGAAAAACAGCAGGACAAAAAGTTCAATTGCAAAGGACAGATCGTTGGGCGCATACAGCCGCAGATACAGATTGAAAAAGGCAATGCAATTGTTCACAAAGTGCAGCAGCATACCCGGCAAAATACTGCCGGAACGCTCGGCCAGCCAGCCCAGAAACACCGCGCAGACCAAGGCCGTAAGCCCCTGAATGGGATCCAGGTGCAGTAGCGCAAAGAGCAGCGCCGGACCGAAGATGGCGGCAGCACTGCCGCAGGGCCGCAGCAACCCCTGCAGGGCACCGCGAAAGAACAACTCCTCGGTGATGGCCGGCAGAACGCAGAGTACTACAAATTGAAGGAACAACTCCGCCCCGTCGCTGGGCAGGATGCTGGTGGTGTTTTCTATGCCCAGCAGGTGGGAAAGCAAAGCACCGGCCAGATTGGCGATATTGGCCAAGCCCAGAAACACCGGCAGACAGAAAGCCGGGCTCCAGGGCGCCGGCAGTACAATGCGAAGATCTGCGGGCTGCAACCGGGTAAAGCGAAGCATCGCCCACAGCGGGATCAGAATAGCCCCCAGACCGATCAGCAACTGCAAAAGTCCGACCGTCACGTCGCTGATACCGATGGGTTTGGAAAGGCTGGCTCCGGTCTGTACCAGCCCCAGCGCTGCGCTGATGCCGGCGTACAGCACAGAACGTACCAACAAATATAATAGTGCCGCGATGGCGCACCAACTGGCCGCACCGCGCACACCCCGTGTTCTTGCCATGCACTCATCCCTTACACTATGGTGTTATACTGTATTATCATAACACACTGCCCCATTTGGCGCAATAAAAAAAGACCCAACCGGTGTGCGGGCCGGTAAGGTCGTGGAGGGAGAGAGGAGTCATTGCTTTTCTGCAATGTGCGTTGCAGAGCATTGACTTTCTTTACCTATGATAGTACAGTATAGACGTGAAGTAAAGTACAAAATTTTCATATGGAAGATGAAAAGAATTCATGGATGGGGGTCTTGCCTATGACTTTGACCGATTGCCAGATCCTGATGATGGTGGCACAGCTGGGAACCTTTGCGGCTGCGGCGGAACAGATGCATCTGACGCCGTCAGCCATCAGCCATGCGGTGTCCGGCATGGAGGCGGAATGCGGTTTTCCGCTGTTTACGCGTACCAAAAGCGGTGTGACGATGACCGCCGCAGGGGAAAGTCTGTTCCCCTCCATCCGGCAGATGCTCAACAGCAGCGAGCTGCTGGACCAGTCTATTGCCCAGATCAACGGCATGCATAAAGGTGTGCTGCGGCTGGGGGTCTTCAATTCGGCCTGTGTCACCTGGATGCCGCAACTGGTGCCTCCCTTCCAGCGGGAGTTCCCCGGCATTGATGTGCAGATTTATCAGGGGTCCTATGCGGATATTGCTGCCTGGCTCAGGAATGGTGTGGTGGAACTGGGATTCCTTTCCAACTCCAGCGCCAAGGATCTGGACTTTGAGCCGTTGTATGAGGACCCGCTGATCTGCATTGCTCCGGCCACCTACAAGCCCAAACGCCCGGGTATTGTCTGGGCCGAAGAACTGCAGGGGCAGCCCTTTGTCAGCCAGCAGGCCGACGTGGACGCGGATATTCAGAGTTATTTTAAAAAGAACGACCTGCACGTGAACAGCCGCTGCTACATTGTGGATGACCAGTCCATGATCGCCATGGTTTCCTGCGGACAGGGGCTGGCCATCATGCCGGAACTGATGTTCAAGATGGGGGCCGAACACAGCGGATGCCAGGTGCTGCATTTGGAACCGGCAGCAGGGCGCAGCATCGGCATTGCCTGCCTGGCGCGCAGCGGACTTTCGCCCGCGGCGCGGCGCTTCATCGAGCATGCGCGGGCTTATGCCGGAACGATGTGAGAATCCTTCCGGCCGGGGGCTTTTCAAGTGAGGCAAAAAAGAGTATAATAAGACGTTAAAGAGAAAAAAGGGGGAAGAGGTTATGCCGGGTGATCTGCATACCCATTCGACTTTTTCCGACGGGTCTACCCCTGCCGAAAAACTGCCTTTCCTGGCCAGCTGTGGGGGGATGACCCATCTGGCCATCTCGGACCATGACTCCATGCGGGGGGTACGCTACGCCTATGCCCATCCCAAGCAGGAGGGAGTCCATCTGATTCCGGCACTGGAAATGACAGCCTACGACTATGAGCGGGCCCACCGGGTGCATCTTTTGTGCTACTGGCCGGATGACTGTGCAC
>ERZ1643251.1030-NODE-1030-length-33971-cov-23.437345_pt1 | contig 33971 bp, 48 predicted proteins | sample MGYA00579261_ERZ1643251 | MGnify/ENA primary metagenome ERZ1643251 (study PRJEB29033, sample SAMEA4952267) | chicken gut metagenome | biome: Broiler Chicken; feature: Gastrointestinal Tract; material: Caecum | place: Ireland | collected 2018 | study: Broiler... | reverse complement strand
ATTGAAGCAATAGTTAAATTTACTAAATTAAGTATAGAAGAGATTGAACAATTAAGCAAAAAAAATAAGTTTTCTTATAAATAAATTAGCGTTATATTATTATTTATGATTTGTATTAGAAAAGGAAGGTATTATATGGATAGAGAAAAGGAACTTTTTAAATGGTTAAAATTTATTGCTGCTGCTAATAGCGAGGAACGAATTAAAGTTGCTGACGGTGATGAAGTGATGTTGAAGTTTAATGATTGGATTGATAATTTTATTCATAGTGAAGAATATAAAAATATAGTAAAAACACGTTATGCTGATGATATTAAGCTTTTTTTGAAAGAAGGTGCATCAGTTCAAGATATTTGTCATTATACTGGTTTAAGTGAAGATGAGGTAGAAAAATTTATAGCAGAACTTTGAGTTCTCTTTTTTTGTCTTTTTTGAAAATTTTGTGAAATTTTTACTTGACGAACATAGAATATACTGTTATAATCTAATTCGTATGACTGCTTAGATGTGCGAGGTTGCTGATACGCTAGGCGAGGTTGTTCCAAATACCTCTTGTATTAGGGAATTTGCATGGAGCGAGTCTGTACTAGATATAGACGAAAGGAGGACATGAATATGTCAAATACAAAAGTTAGAATCAATCTTAGAGCTTATGATCACAGATTACTGGATCAAGCAGCATTAAAGATTGTAGAAACTGTTAAAAGAACGGGTGGAGAAGTATCTGGACCTGTACCTCTTCCAACAGAAATTCAAAAGTATACTGTTTTAAGAGCGGTTCATAAGTACAAAGATGCACGTGAACAATTTGAAATGCGTACACATAAGAGACTTGTTGATATTAAAAACCCAAGTAAAGAAACTATTGATGCTTTAACTCATTTGGATCTGCCAAGTGGTGTAGACATTGATATAAAATTATAATTTTAGAAAGGAATTAGGAAAATGAAAGGAATCTTAGGGCGTAAGCTCGGAATGACTCAAGTTTTTACTAAAGAAGGAAAACTTATTCCTGTTACTGTTGTTGAAGTACAACCTAATACAGTAATGCAAGTAAAAACTCAAGAGACAGACGGTTATTCTGCTATTCAAGTTGGAATGGTAGATAAAAAAGAATCTCGCTCAAATAAACCAGAAATGGGCAGAGCAAAAAAAGCAAACACTACTCCTAAGCGCTTCTTAAAAGAAATTAGAGATTATGATGGTACTGTATCTGTTGGTGACGTTATAACTGCTAATACTTTTGAAGTAGGAGATATTGTTGACGTTACTGGTACTAGTAAAGGACATGGCTTTACTGGAGTAATTAAACGTCATAATCAATCTAGAGGACCTGAAACTCATGGTTCTAGATATCACAGAAGACCAGGATCTATGGGTACTATGCTTCCAAAGAGAGTACTTAAAGGTAAAAAATTATCTGGTCATATGGGTGTTGATACTGTAACTATTCAAAACCTAGAAATTATTGAAGTAAATGAGAGTGAAGGCTACATTTTAGTTAGTGGAAATATTCCAGGAGCAAAAAATTCAGTTGTATTTATTAAATCTGCAGTTAAAAATTCACGTAAGAAAAATCCAAAAGAAATTTTGGTTTATGAAGAAGAAACTCCAATTGTAGAAGAAAGTGCAGAAGTTGTAGAGGCTACTGAAGCATCTGCAGAGGAAACTACAGAAGTAGCTGAAACTATAGAAAGCGAAAACAATTAGTTTTCTAGAAAGGTGAAGCTATGAAAATAAGTGTTAAAAATACTCAAGGCGAAAAAGTTCGTGATTTAACTTTAAATGATGCTGTTTGGAATATTGAAGCAAATACTCAAGTTTTAAAGAAAATGATTAAGTTACAACTTGATTCTATGAGACAAGGTACTCATAAGACTAAAACTCGTAGTGAAGTTTCTGGTGGTGGAAGAAAACCATGGAGACAAAAAGGTACTGGTAGAGCTCGTCAAGGTAGTATTCGTGCTACACAATGGCGTGGAGGCGGAATTGCTGGTGGTGTAACACCAAGAGATTACACTTTCAAGATTAATCGTAAAGAAAGAGCTTTAGCTTTAAAAAGCGCTTTATCACTTAAAGCTCAAAATAAAGAATTAGTTGTTCTTGATCAAATTGCATTAAATAGTTTAAAAACTAAAGATGTTAAAAAATTAATTAATGATTTGAAATTAGAAGGTAAAATTTTATTTGTTACCAGTGAAGATAATGAAAATTTATATATGGCTATAAGAAATCTAGGATATGCATACTGTATTTTAACTAGTGAAATCAACTCATTTGATTTAGTTAATGCAGATGTAGTAGTATGTGACGAAGCAGCTGTAAAACAAATCGAGGAGGTGCTTAAATAATGAAAGATTATACAGATATTATTTATTCACCAGTTATTACTGAAAAAAGTGCACTAAAAATGCAAAATGAAAATGTTTATACATTTAAAGTTGCTAAAAGTGCTACAAAAACACAAATTAAGAAAGCTATTGAGAAAGCTTTTGGGGTTACTGTTAAGAGTGTTAATACACTAAATACAAAACCTAAGAAAAGAAGAGTCGGAAGATATACAGGTATGACAAAAACTTATAAAAAAGCTATTGTTACACTTGAGGGCGACTCAAAAATAGAGTTATAGGAGGAGTAATTTATGGCAATTAAGAAATATAAACCTACTACTAATGGACGTAGGGGTATGACTACTTTAATGAATGAAGAAATTACAACTAGTACTCCTACTAAAAGTTTAACTAAGATTAAAGTTAAAACTGGTGGAAGAAATAATCAAGGTAAACTTACCGTTCGTCATATTGGCGGCGGAGCTAAAAGAAAATATCGTGTAATTGATTATAAAAGAAATAAGATTGGCATAACTGGTAAAGTAGCAACTATTGAATATGATCCAAATAGAAGTGCTAATATTGCTTTAATTAATTATCGTGATGGTGAAAAAAGATATATTATCGCTCCTAAAGGTTTAGAAGTTGGTATGATTATCGAGCAGGGTAGAGATGCTGATATTAAAGTTGGTAATGCTTTACCACTAGAGGCTATCCCTGTTGGTACTGTAGTACATTGTATTGAGTTAAAGCCTGGTAAAGGTGCAGAGATTTGTCGTTCTGCTGGTGCTAGTGCTCAAATCTTAGGCCGTGATGGTAAATATGTAATATTACGTTTACAATCAGGTGAGACAAGAAAAATACTAGGTACTTGTATGGCTACTATTGGTGTAGTTGGTAATGAAGATTATGAACTTGTTAATTTAGGAAAAGCAGGAAGAAAAAGACACATGGGAATTCGTCCTACAGTTCGTGGTAGTGTTATGAACCCTAATGATCACCCTCATGGTGGTGGTGAAGGTAGAACACCTGTTGGACGCACAAACCCAATGACTCCTTGGGGTAAACCAGCCCTTGGATATAAGACAAGAAAAAATAAGAAAGCATCTAGCAAGTTAATTGTTAGTAGAAAGAAAAAATAGGAGGAAGCTATGGCAAGAAGTTTAAAGGAAGGACCTTATGTTTTCGATAGATTACTTAAAAAGGTTCAAGAATTAAATAAGAATAATAAAAAAGAAGTGATTAAAACTTGGTCTCGTAGTTCAACTATTTATCCTGATTTCGTAGGACATACATTTGCAGTTCATAATGGCAAAGATTTTATTCCTGTATATGTAACCGAAGATATGGTTGGTCACAAACTTGGTGAGTTTGCTTTAACTCGTAAGTTTGGTGGACATGCAGGTGGGAAGTAGGAGGGTAAATAAATGGAAGCTTATGCAATACATAAGGGAGCTATGATTGCCCCTAGAAAAGCTAGAATGACTCTTGATTTAGTACGTGGTAAGGATGTAGAAACAGCTGAAGGTATTTTAGTTAATACCAATACAAAAGCAAGTCGTTTAATCTTAAAAGTACTTAAGAGTGCTGTTGCTAACGCTGTTAATAACAATGGTGCTAATGAGTCTGATCTAGTAATTAGTGAATGCTATATTAATCCAGGACCAGTTTATAAGAGAATTAAATTTGCTAGTCGTGGAAATGTTGATAGAAGAGACAAAAGAACAAGTCATATTACTATTAAAGTAAGTGATGGAAAAGTTAAGGAGGAAGCATAATGGGTCAAAAAGTAAATCCTATTGGTTTTAGATTAGGTGTTAATAAAGACTGGGAATCTAAATGGTATGCTGGTAAGGACTATGCTAAAACTTTAAATAAGGATATTAAAATAAGAGAATACTTAGAGAAAAAACTTAAAGATGCAGCTGTTGCTTCAATCCTTATCGAAAGAAAGAAAAATAGGGTCGATGTTACTATTAATACTGCTAAACCTGGTGTTATTATCGGTCGTGGTGGTGAAGATATCGAAAAACTCCGTAAAGAAATTAAAAAATTAGTTGGAGAAGATGTTTATATTAACATCGTAGAAGTTAAAAATCCAGATTTGAATGCAAAACTTGTTGCTGGGAATATTGCAGCTCAAATTGAAGCTAGAGCACCATTTAGAAGTGTTCAAAAAAGAGCAATCAGAAATACAATGAAAGCTGGAGCTAAAGGTATTAAGACTGCTGTATCTGGACGTTTAGGTGGAGCTGAAATGGCTAGAACTGAAGGTTATACAGAAGGAACTGTTCCCCTTCATACTATCAGGGCTGATGTTGATTACGCAACAGCTGAGGCAGATACTACTTATGGTAAGATTGGTGTTAAAGTTTGGATTTATAAAGATGAAATTCTTCCAACTAAAAAACAATTGAGAGGAGATGGATCTCATGTTAATGCCAAAAAAGACTAAATATAGAAAGCCTCATCGTTTAACTTATGATGGTCATGCAAGAGGAAATACTGAATTACATTTCGGTGAATATGGTCTTCAAGCCAAAGAAGGAGCTTGGATTACTGCTCGTCAAATTGAAGCTGCTCGTATTGCTATGACTCGTTATATGAAACGTGGTGGTAAAGTATGGATTAATATCTTCCCTCATTTAGCATTAACTCGTAAACCACTTGAAACTCGTCAAGGTAAAGGTAAAGGTAATGTTGAAGATTGGGTTGCTGTAGTTAAAGAAGGAAAAATTATGTTTGAAATTGGTGGAGTAAGTGAAGAGATTGCTCGTGAAGCATTAAGGCTCGCTTCTCACAAATTACCAATTAAAACTAAATTTGTAAAAAAGGAAGGTGAATCTCATGAAAATTAAAGATTTACGAGAACTTTCTACAAAGGAATTAGAGGGTAAAATTATGGAAACTAAAAAAGAATTATTTAGTTTACGTATGAAACAATCTACTGGTACTTTAGATAAACCTTCTAGAATTAAAGAACTTAGAAAAGATGTTGCGAGAATGAAAACTATTTTAAGAGAAAGAGAACTTGCAGGAGGTAATACTGATGGAGAATAGAAAGCAAGAATTAGTTGGTAGAGTTGTAAGTAATAAGAATGATAAGACTATCACTGTTTTAGTAGAAACTTACAAGACTCATCCTCTATATGGAAAACGTGTTAAATATTCAAAAAAATATACTGCTCATGATGAAGAAAATAAAGCTGGAGTTGGCGATACTGTTAGAATCAGAGCTACAAGACCACTTTCTAAAACAAAAAGATATGAACTTGTAGAAATCGTTTCTAAAGCAGTTATTTTATAGGAGGTACTTATGGTTCAACAAGAAAGTAGATTAAAAGTTGCGGATAATACTGGTGCTCGTGAATTACTAGTTATTCGTGTGCTTGGAGGATCTAAGGTTAAATATGCTAACATCGGTGATGTAGTTGTTGGTACTGTTAAGAAGGCTATGCCTAATGGAAATCTTAAAAAAGGTAAAGTTGTAAAAGCAGTTATCGTTAGAACTACTGAAGGTGTTAGAAGAGGCGATGGCAGTTATATTAAATTTGATGACAATGCTTGTGTAATTATTAAAGATGATAAATCTCCAGTAGGTACAAGAGTTCTTGGACCTGTAGCTAGAGAACTTAGAGAAAAAGACTATATGAAAATTGTGTCTTTGGCTAAGGAAGTTATATAGGAGGATATATTTATGATGAAGATTAAAGTTGGAGATGAAGTACTAGTTATTGCTGGTGCATATAAAGGTAAGAACGGTAAAGTTATTAAGACTTTAAGAGATAAAGACAAGGTTGTTGTTGAAGGAATTAATATTGTTAAAAAACACGTTAAACCAAGAAATGGACAAGATAAAGGTGGAATATTCGATATCGAAGCTCCTATTCATGTATCAAATGTTAAGAAAATAGAAGAAAAAAAAGATGCTCGCAAAACAAAAAAAGAAAGTAAGAGTAAGTAGGTGAATATTTATGAGTAATTATAGAAAATTATATGATGAGAAGATTGTAAAATCACTCAAAGACGAATTTAAATATTCAAGTGTAATGCAAGTACCAAAGTTAGATAAAATTGTTATTAATATGGGTTGCGGTGATGGTGCTCGTGATCATAAATTTATTGATGCTGCTCAAAAAGACTTGGAAGCTATAACTGGTCAAAAAGCAGTTGTAACAAGAGCTCGTCATTCAATCGCTGGATTTAAACTTCGTGAAGGTCAAGCTATTGGTGTTAAAGTTACTTTACGTGGAGAGAAAATGTATGAATTTATGGAAAAATTAATTCGTGTTGGACTCCCTCGTGTGAGAGATTTTAGAGGTGTTTCTAAGAATGCATTTGATGGTAAAGGTAATTATACTTTGGGTATTAAAGAACAATTAATATTCCCAGAAATAGAGTATGATAATGTTGTTAAAGTAAGAGGTATGGATATTGTATTCGTAACTACTGCTCATACAAATGAAGAAGCTTATGCTTTATTAAAGGCATTTGGTATGCCTTTTAAGAATTAAGGAGGAATATTTATGGCTAAGAAAAGTATGATTGTTAAAAATCAAAGAACACCTAAATATAAAGTTCGCGCTTATACAAGATGCGAAAGATGTGGTAGACCACATGGAGTTATGCGTAAATTTGGAATTTGCCGTATATGTTTTAGAGAACTTGCTAATGAAGGTAAAATTCCTGGCGTAAAGAAATCAAGTTGGTAAGGAAGGAGGAATTTTAAATGGTTCAAGATAAAATAGCAGATATGCTTACAAGAATTCGTAATGCAAATCAAATGAAATATGAGACTGTTGAAGTAATCGGAACTAAGATGACTTTAGGTATTGCTGAAATTCTTAAAAAAGAAGGTTATATTGCTGACTTTACTTATGAAAAAAATATTACTGGTGATAAACTTACTTTAACTCTTAAATATGGAGATAGAAAAGAAAGAGTTATTACTGGTTTAAAAAGAATTAGTAAATCAGGTTTAAGAGTTTATGCTAAAGCAGATGAAATTCCTCGTGTTCTTAACGGTCTTGGAATAGCAATTATCTCAACTTCTAAAGGTTTAATGACTGATAAAGAAGCAAGAGAACAAAGGTTAGGAGGCGAAGTACTTGCCTATATTTGGTAGGGAAATATTATGAGTAGAATTGGTAATAGAAAACTTGTGCTTCCTACAGGTGTAACTGCTAGTCTAGAGAATAATGTTATAACTGTTAAGGGTGCTAAAGGTGCTTTAACACAAGAAATACATAAGTTAGTATCTGTTGAGATTAGTGATACTGAAGTAGTTACAAAAGCAAAAAATGATAGTAAAGAAGCTAATATTAATGTTGGTACAATGAATTCTTTAATCGCTAATATGATTGAAGGAGTTAATACTGGTTTTAGTAAAGGTTTAGAAGCAGTTGGCGTTGGATATCGTTTCCAAGTTAGTGGTAATAAAATTAATGTTTCTGCTGGGTTCTCTCATCCTGTTGTGGTTGAAGTACCTGAGTATTTAAAGGTAGAACAAGTAAGTAATACAGAAATTACCATTAGTGGAATTGATAAGCAAAAAGTATCTGAATTTGCGGCTAATGTTCGTAAGATAAGAGAACCTGAGCCTTATAAAGGTAAAGGTATCCGTTATAAAGGTGAATATGTACGTCGTAAAGAAGGTAAAAAGGCTGCTAAATAAGGTTAGAAAGGTCGGAAATTATGATTAAGAAAGAAAATAAGAACGTTGCACGTCTAAGAAGACATGCTAGAGTACGTAAAAATATTCATGGTACAAAAGAAGTTCCTAGATTAAACGTATTTCGTTCAAATAATGGAATTTATGTTCAAGTAATTGATGATGATGCTTCTACTACCTTAGTTAGTTCATCAACTGCTGAACTTAAAATTAAAAATGGTGGTAATATCGAGGCTGCTAAATTAGTTGGTGCTGATATTGCTAAAAAATGTTTAGAAAAGAAAATTAAAACTGTTGTTTTTGATAGAGGTGGATACCTATATCATGGACGTGTAGCTGCTTTAGCAGATGCTGCACGTGAAAACGGTTTAGAATTCTAGAGTGGAGGATAAAGTTATGCCAAAAAAGAATGATAATAAGAAAAATTTGTTAGAAGAAAAGGTTATCTCTATTGGTAGAGTAACAAAAGTTACTAAAGGTGGTAGACACTTTAGATTCTCTGCAACTGTAGTTGTTGGTAACCGTAGAGGATTAGTTGGAATTGGTACAGGAAAAGCTAATGAAGTACCTGAGGCTATTAAAAAAGCATTACAAGCAGCTAATAAAAATGTTGTTAAAGTATCTTTAATGGATAATAGAACAATACCACATGAAGCCACTTGTAAGGTAGGTAGAGCTGTTGTTATGGTTAAACCTGCTCGCGAAGGTACAGGAATCATTGCTGGTGGTGCTGCTCGTGCTGTACTAGAACTTGCTGGTGTTAAAGATATTGTTTCTAAATCACTTGGTTCTAATACTAAGATCAATGTAGCAAAAGCAACACTAGAAGCTTTAAAATCACAAAAGAGTCCTGCCAAAATAGCAGCTTTACGTGGTAAGAAAGTGGAGGAGTTATAATATGAAGTTAGAATCGTTACCTAAGTCTTTTGAGACGAAGGCTCGTAAAAGAGTGGGACGTGGTCCAGGTTCTGGAATGGGTAAAACTTCTACTCGTGGACAAAAAGGTCAAAAATCAAGAAGTGGAGCAAGTATTAGTGCTTGGTTCCAAGGTGGACAAACTCCTATTTATAGAAGAATTCCTAAAAGAGGATTTAACAATGCACGTTTTGAGACAAAGTTTGCAACCATTAATTTAAGTGATCTTGATCGCTATTTTCAAGACGGTGATGTTGTTACTCCAGAAGTACTTAAAGAAAGAGGAATTATTAAAAAACAACTTAATGGTGTTAAAGTTTTAGGTAATGGAGAATTAACTAAGAAATTAACTGTTAAGGCTCAAAGATTCTCATCTGCCTCTGTTACAAAAATAGAAAATGCTGGCGGTAAAGCAGAGGTGATTTAGATGTTTAAAGGAATTACCAAAATATTTAGTAAATCAAATAAGGATTTAAGAAAAAGAATTTATTTTACATTATTTTGTTTAGGTTTCTTTGCTCTTGGAATAAATATTACTATTCCTTGGGCAAATACCATTTACGAAGAGTTAGGTTTTTTAGAAATATTTAACTTGATGAGTGGTGGAGGTCTACAAAGCTTTTCTATCTTTGGATTAGGTGTAAGTCCATATATTACAGCAAGTATTATTACTCAGTTATTAACTATGGATATTATTCCTTATTTTAAAGAACTTAAAGAACAAGGTTATGTTGGAAGACAAAAAATTAATAAAATTACTAGATATTTGGGTATTATTATTGCCTTTATACAAGCATATGCAATTAGTGTATTTTATTTAAAAGGCGCTAGTGGTATGGATATGCTTAAAACAAGTTTAGTAATGACTGCTGGTACAGCATTCTTACTATGGATGGGTGATCAGATAACACAAAAGGGTATTGGTAATGGGCAGTCTTTACTTATCATGGCTGGTATCTTAATTAGTATGCCTAATGTATTTACTAGTGTGTATAATACATTTATTCATGGTAATATGGAGATTGGTCTTGGTATCACTATGTTTGTTTTATATATCATCTGTTATATTTTAATTATTGTGGGTATTATTTGGATTCAGCTTGCTGAGCGGCGTGTACCAATACAATACTCTAATCGGACTACAAGTGCATATGGGGCACAACAATCATTTTTGCCTATTAAAATTAATAGTGCAGGAGTTATGCCTGTAATATTTGCATCAGTCCTTACAACTATACCAGGAACAATTGTTACTTTAATTGGAAATGAAAGTGCAATTAACTTTGTTAATAATTATATTATTTATACATCACCAACTGGTTTCTTGCTTTATATAGTTCTTATTTTTGCTTTTTCTTACTTTTATACTTTTATGAGTATGAATCCTGAGGAGATGAGTAAGAATTTAAATAAGAATGGGGGATATATTCCAGGAGTAAGACCAGGAGTTGATACAAGTAATTATATTAGTAAAACACTTTCTAGACTTACTTTAGTAGGTGCAATTTTCTTAGTAATTTTAGCGGGACTTCCAGTACTTATTTCAAGCTTTACAAGTTTACCAGCTAGCGTTAGTTTAGGTGGTACTGGTATTTTAATTGTTGTTGGTGTGGTTATTGAAACTTATAAGCAAATTGAGTCTAGTTTAACAGCTAGAAGTTATGCCGAACGTAAAAAGAGGATGCGTTAATGAAGAATATTATCTTTATCGCTCCTCCTGCCGCAGGCAAAGGAACTATTAGTGATTATTTAGTGAAAAATTATCATTTTCTACATATTTCTACTGGAGATTTGTTGCGTGAAGAAATTGCTAGTGGTAGTAAATTTGGAAGGGAAATTGATGAGATAATTAAAAGAGGTTCTTTAGTTAAAGATGATATAGTAATTAAACTTGTTGAAAATAAGTTAGAGCTTAAAGAACCAGGAAAGTTATTTATATTAGATGGGTTTCCTAGAACTGAATCTCAAGCTTATTCTTTAGATCAAATGTTAGAGAAAAAAGGAATTGATCAATTATTAGTGATTTATTTAGATGCTCCTTTGAATGTTCTTTTAAAAAGAGTGATGGGTAGAGTGATTTGCCCAAAATGTAAGAGGAGTTATAATCTAAATAATGAAAAATTAAAACCAATTTGTGATGGTATTTGTGATGATTGTGGTATATCTCTAGTAAAAAGAGATGATGATAATGAAGAGATAATAAAAGTTCGTTATGAATCATTTATGAAAGATACAAAACCAATTCTTGATTTTTATCAGAAAAAAGGTATTTTAAAAGAGATAGATGCTACTATTCCTTTAGAAGATATATATGAAATAATAAAAGAAGAAGCTGATATTCAGGTAGAAAATGGTGGTTTAAATGATTAGTATTAAAAGTGATCGAGAAATTAGTTTGATGAGAGAAGCAGGTAAGCTTAATTATCTAACTCATGAAGAAGTTAAAAAGCATTTAAAAGTTGGTGTTAAGACTAAAGATTTAGATAAAATAGCTTATGATTTTATTACTCGACATCATGCTAGACCATCTTTTTTAAACTATGAAGGGTATCCTGCTAGTATATGTATATCAATTAATGATGAAGTAGTGCATGGCATACCAGGAGAGCGAAGAATACAGGATGGTGATGTGGTATCTATTGATATTGGTGTAGAAATACATGGATATCATAGTGATGCAGCAAGAACCTATGTAGTAGGTAATGCTTCAAAAGAAGTATGTGATTTAGTTAAAAATACAGAACTTGCACTATATGCAGGCTTGCAAAAAATTCGTGAAGGTGCTAAAATAGGAGATATTGGAGCTTCTATTGAAGATTTTGCTCATAAGCATGGTTTAAGTGTTGTAGAAGAGCTTGTTGGTCATGGAGTTGGTACTAATATTCATGAAGATCCAGATGTGCCAAATTATGGTAAAGCTGGAACTGGTGTAACCTTAAAGGCAGGTATGGTTATCGCTGTAGAACCTATGCTTAATTTAGGGGAACGTTATGTATATCTTCATGATGATGATTGGACAATTTCAACTGATGATGAATCTTTAAGTGCACACTTTGAACATACAGTTGTAGTTACAAAAGATGGATATGAAATATTAACGGGAGAGATTAGCGAATGAAGAAAAACTATAAGAATGATGTTATAGGAAAAACAAAAGAAGAAAAAATTGAAGTAGAAGGTAAGGTAGTTGAAGTCCTTAAAGGAAGCGATTACTTAGTTGAACTTCAAAATGGATTTACTGTAAAAGCCTACGTTTCTGGTAAAATGCGAGTAAATATGATTCGTATTCTACCAGGTGATACGGTAACTATTGAACTCTCGCCTTATGATTTAACACGTGGGCGTATAACATGGAATAAAAGATAATGGAGGTATAAAAAATGAAAGTTAGACCATCAGTAAAGAAAATTTGTAAAAAATGTAAAATTATTAGAAGAAAAGGAAAAATTATGGTTATTTGTGAAAATCCAAAACACAAACAAAAACAAGGTTAATAAGGAGGAATTATGGCGCGTATTAAGAATATTGAATTACCAAGTGAAAAACAAATTTGGATTGGCTTAACAGCAATTTATGGAATTGGTAAAAGCTTAGGTAAAACTATTTGTCTAAATGCAAATGTTAATCCAGAAACTAAGGTTAAGGATTTAACTGATGAAGAGGTTGCACGTTTACGTAAAGAAGTAGATAATCACGTTGTTGAAGGTGATTTACGTCGTAACACGCAAATGAGTATTAAAAATAAAATGGAAATTAACTGCTACCAAGGGGTTAGACATAAAAAAGGTCTTCCAGTTAGAGGACAAAGAACTAACCGCAATGCTCATACTCGTAAAGGTAGAGGTAAAGTAGTAGCTAACAAGAAAAAAGTAGGAAAGTAGGAGGGTAGAAGAAATGGCATATAATAGAAGAAAAAGAAAAGTAAAGAAGAATATTCCTGAAGCTGTAGCTCATATTCATTCTACTTATAATAATACAATTGTTACTATTACAGAAAAGGATGGTAGTGTTATAGCTTGGGCATCAAGTGGTACTATTGGTTATAAGGGAAGTAAGAAGAAAACTCCTTTTGCTGCAGGTATTGCTGCTGATGCTGCTGCTAAAGCAGCTATGGAACAGGGAGTTAAAAAGGTTGATGTAGTTGTTAAAGGACTTGGTAGTGGAAGAGAAACTGCTATTCGTGCACTTCAAGCTGCAGGTTTAGAAATTACTTCAATTACAGATGAGACTCCAGTTCCACATAATGGTTGTCGTCCACCAAAACGTCCAAGAAATTAGTTAGAAAGTTAGAGGAGAGGTTAGGAAATATGATTAGTTTTGAAAAACCAGAGTATAAGATTAGTGAATATCAAGAAAGTAATCACTATGGAAAATTTGAATTAGAACCCCTTGAAAGAGGTTTTGGAACAACTATTGGAAATGCTTTAAGAAGAGTTATGCTATCAAGTTTACCAGGAAGTGCAATTACTTCTGTTAAAATTGAGGGAGTACTTCACGAATTCCAAAAGATTGATGGTGTTGTAGAAGATGTAACTAGTATTGTTTTAGCACTAAAAAATGTAGTTGTTAAGAATCATACGGAAGAAGTTAAAACATTACATTTATTTAAAGATACAGAAGGACCTGTTACTGCAGGAGATTTTGAGAAGAATGCAGATGTTGATATTATTAATCCTGAATTAGTTTTATGTAACTTAGTTCAGGGTGGTAAGATCGATATGGAAGTTACTGTCTTTAATGGTAAAGGTTACGTTGATGCTAAAGAAAATAAGAAATTATTTGCTGAAAATAAAGTAGGAGTAATTGCTATTGATTCTAATTATTCTCCTATTGAACTTGTAAAATATGAAGTAGAATCTACTCGGGTTGGACAAAATGAAAATTATGATAAATTAACAATGGAAATTAATACCGATGGTTCTATGATGCCAGAGGAAGCAATGGCTCTTTCTGCTAGAATATTAATTGAACACTTTAATATTATTGCAGATCTAAATAGTATTAGTGATATTACTGGATTGATGCAAGAGAAAAAAGTGGATACAATTACTAAGACTTTAGAAACTCCAATTGAAGAAATTGAGTTCTCTGTTAGAGCTTATAACTGTCTTAAGAGAGCAGGTATTCATACTGTTCAAGACCTTATTTCTAAGAGAGAAGTGGAAGTTACTAAAATACGTAATTTAGGTAAAAAATCACTTAAAGAAGTTTTAGATAAAGTAGCAGAAATGGGACTTAAATTTAGAGATTAAGGAGGACTAACATGCAATATAGAAAATTAAGTAGAGAGTCTAGACATAGAAGAAGTATCCTTGCAAATATTACTCGTGATTGTTTAATGAATGAATATGTTGTTACTACTGAAGCTCGTGCTAAAGAGGTAAGAAAATTTGTTGATAAAATGATTACTTATGGTAAGAGAGGTACTTTAGTTAGTAGAAGAAAAGCTTTAGCTTTCTTATATAATGATAGTGATGTTGTTAATAAAGTATTTAATGAACTTGCTAAGCGTTATGAAACTAGAAATGGTGGTTATACAAGAATTATTAAACTTAATGAACGCCATGGTGATGATGCATTACAAGTTAGACTTGAACTTGTTTAAAACTATTCTTTGGAATAGTTTTTTGTATAACTGAGACTAAAGCTGCTTTTGATATTATTATTAGTTATTAGAACAACAACGTATTAATAATATGTTATTACTTGCTAATAATCCTAATTTGACATTAGAGATGCAGCAGGATTATTTAAATAGAGCTATGACTATGATGGGACTCTCAATAGAGCGTGAATCAGATGCTTCTAGAAGTTTCATGTAATTAATTATATTGTTAATTTTTTCATATAAAATAAGTCCAAGAGATTTTCTTGGGCTTATTTCATATATAAGTCGTAATATTCATCATAAGTTAATCCAGAATCATGTACTTTTGTTGCTAATTCTACTCCTAAATATCTTAAGTGCCATGGTTCTTCCATAAATTGGGTTATGTGTTGACATCCTTTAGGGTATCTTACAATAAAACCATATTTATAAGAATTATCTAACATCCATTCATAATGTTCTGGTGTTAAGTTATCGGGTAAGGTACTGCTTCTTACATCTACTGCTAAGCCTAATTGATGTTCACTAAATCCTGGTCTTGCAGAATAAGTATCTGCCTCAGCAACGCCATCTCTAGCCACATATCTATTATATAACACTTCTTGTGTTTCATAAGAACGATATGGACTAAAAGGGTAGAAAATTACACTTTCTAATATTCCTGCATTTGTAAGACTTTCAAATGCTTTGGCTGCTTCTTCTCTTAAGTAATAGTTGCTATTATAAGAGAGTGCTACTAAATCATTTGGCTCATAATTATCTGGTAATTTATGATATTTATTGACTAATATAGTTAAATCATCCTGTGCTTCTTCATTTGTATATTCTGTATATTCTGAATATCCTTCTTTATCTAGGCCAATGTTTACATAAGTAACAACAGTTGCTAAATCATATTCTTTATTTTCTTCTTGATAAGCTAGGTATCTTTCATAATTGTTGATATCAAAATTGGTGATATCTTTAAATGCTAATATATCTATATAATCCATATTTAATAATATGTCTATGTTTTCGTACATATTCTCTGTAATATAATTAATCTCTTCACTGTTATAATTTTTATCTAGTAAAAGATTAATTGTTTGGCTAAAGTTATTTATATTTATATAATTTATTTGATAATAATCATTTAAATATTCTTTTTTTAATTCATTTTCTTCTAATAATACTTCGACTGTTTTAGAATATTCTTTGCTATTTATTATATCATATAAATCCATATTTTCCATTACACTTATTGCTGTATTACTATATGTTGAAATATTTCCTTCATCTTTATTTTTTCCTGTAAAAATCTTTAATAATGTGATAGATATAATTGTTATTATTAAAATGACTAAAAGAATTATTAAAATTATTTTTAATCTTTTATTCATAAATTTCTCCTCCTATATAAGTATATTATATCATCTTTTAGAGTATTAATCTCAAGATTTTATTTTACTTTACAACAAAAAACAGGTTATGCACCTGTATTTTCATATCCTATAGCTTTATTTTTTATCATTTTGATAAATATTAGTATAGCGGTTATGGCATATAATAATTCAAATAATAAATTCCAAATAGTATAAATAATATCATTGCTGCCAATTACACTAAATATAGAACTAATAATATCTCTTACATATATAAAAGGGATTTTTATTAGAATAATGAGAACAAACATATATAAGAAAAATAGTAAGAGATCAATTAATATTTTTTTGTCTTTACTTTTTATTTCTTCAATAATTATTGACACTGAGTCTAGAAAAGATGTTTTTTTTCTTACTTTAAGATTTAATCCTCTTTTTTTATAAATTTCATTGGCGATATCCTCTGCTTTTAGATTATAATCTTGTAAATTTTCGTAATTTTTAAGTTCTTCTTCTTGAGCTTCTTTATTTAAATATCTTAATTGATATTTAAGTTCTTTTAAAAATTTTTCTTTATCCATGATTTTCTCCTTCTAAGTGACTCTTATTAAAAGTAATTTCACTTTCTAATATTAAATCTGTTGTTACTATTATACCATCTTTTTCTATATTTTTCTTGGTATATTTGCTTAAGATGATTGATTCTTTTTCTTCAATAATTTTTTCTTTGGTATAGAAAGTATTTTCTTTTATAGTTGAAATTTCTTTAGTATCCCAATCTATTTCTAGTTTTTCAGGAATTAGTAATAGTTTATTTGCTTTTACTAAATATTTTGTATTTTGAGTAGGTAAAATAGTTAATTGTTTACAGTTATTGATCTCATTAGCTGCAAATAATGAAAGATAAGACGGTATTGTAAAGATAGTATTTTCTACTTCTTTGCTTATTTCTATTAAAGAATTGATATAGCTACTTAGATCTTTGAAATTGATTAGTGAAAAATATTTTACTAAATAGTGATTATTATTTTCATTGTATACTATTTCTTCTAGCTCTTGGTAGTAATGATTAAAATCGAAAGAGGAAGATATGGTATTGATGTCGGGATAGTTATTATTTATAATAAAATTACAAATTGGTTTATAAATAGAATTATATAAAATGAGTTTATTTTGAGTTTGAGGTGGTAAATTATTAAAGCTGTTTATTAGATAATTTATTCTATCTTCTTGTGATAAAGTTATCGGATTTTCATTTTGGGTTTGTAAAGAAATAGTTTTGCCTGTAATAACTTGGATAGCATTTTTTATATCAGTAATACTTTTAAACTTTGTTTCTATTTTTTCTTTGTTATCTATTAAAAATATTTCAATCCTAGTGGGTGCTACTCCAGTTTTTAAAAAAGATCTTAATTCTTCATCAATGTTATGAATTTTACTTCCTTTTACGTTAAAGTTTTTTTCAGCATTAATTTTATTTTTGACAAATTCGATTTGCTTTTTTAATATTTCAATATTATATTTATATACACTGTTGGAGTAAATATTTACGAGATTTTTTTCATCTAACTCTTCAGCTTTTATGATGTTTATTAGTGCACTTAAATATTCTTTTATTTCTGGTAATGTTTTTGTCTTTATGTTTTTTTGGTTTTCTAGTAATAATGTATTATCGATTGGAGTAGGTGGATCTAGAGTTATTTCTTTTTTGTTTGCTTTCTTTTCTCTTCCATAATAAGTAGTTAATTCTGTTAATAATTCAAATTTTAAATCATTTTCTTCTGTTTTAAGCTTATTTTTTTCTAATTTAATATTTTCTTTCATTTGTTTAAATTCTATTAAATAATTGGTTAATTCTTCTATGCATAAGAGATAATATTCTTTTTCTTGATCTTCTTCTTTTTCTTTTTGTTCTTCTTGTAGAAAGCTAGTTATGTTTAACATGTTTTTAATTGAAATTTCTTCATTTTTATATTGATATATGATTTGAGGAGTTTTGGTTTGATAGTTATTTAAAGTTAAATTGATATTATATTTTTGATGGTTATTTTTGTACCAAAAAAATCCGTTTAAAAATGTTTGTAACTCCTCTTTTTGATTAAATAGAAAAATACGAGTTAAATAACCAAATAAGGGATCTTTGATATCAAGGCATAGGCCAATATTGTTATTGTTTTCATATATTGTTGGTTCATATTTTTGAGAATAAATATTATATGTTTTTAATACTTCTAGTATTTCATTTTTTGTTAACATATTAGCCCTCCTTATTCTATTTAATTATAACATATTCATTTGTTAGTTTCAATTTTCCTTGCTTAAGTTTTTTTAATATTATATAATATTATTAGAGGTGGAATATGAAAACAGAAATTATTAAGCCTAAAAAAGAAATGAAGGAAGCTAGAAGTTTGCTTAATCCAATTATTTATTTAGTTTTAGGATTACTTTTGGTTTTTAAAAGCAATGAAGTGGTAGAGTTATTATTTTATGTTTTGGGAATAATAGTTATTATTTATGGAATTAAATCTTTTGTAGTGTATTATCAAAATAAGGATGTTGTGCAGTATAAAAACATTAATTTAACCATAGCAATAGCATCCGTTATAATAGGGGTTTTATTAATTGTACTTAGTGGAGTTTTAGAGGCTAGTATACGTTATGTTTTAGGTTTTTTCTTCATCTTTATGGGTATTAGTAGACTTCTTACATCAATTAGTTTTAATAATTATAAGAATTTTTCGACTATTAGTAATATTGTTTTAATTGCATTAGGTATTTATAGCATTTTCTTTTCTAATGCAGTATTAGTTATTATTGGTGTTATTTTGATTATTAATGCAGTTATATTGTTTATTGAGTATTTTAAATAGAAAAGAGAAACTAATTAGTAATATCTAGTTTCTCTTTTTAAATCTCTTTCTTTAATAGAAGCACGTTTATCATATAATTTTTTACCTTTACATATGCCTACTAAAACTTTTACATAATTTTTTTTGAAATAAAGTTTTAAAGGGATTAAAGTAAGTCCTTCAGTACTTACTTTTTCTTTTAATTTTTTTATTTCCTTCTTGTGTAATAATAACTTTCTAGTTCTACGTTCATCATGATTAAATATGTTTCCTTCTTCATATTTGGCAATGTACATATTTAGTAGAAATGCTTCATTGTTTTTTATTGTAATAAAGGAATCTTTTAAATCAACACTTCCTTTTCTTACTGATTTGATTTCTGTTCCTACTAAAGAGATTCCTGCTTCAATTTCCTCTAAAATAGTATAATCAAAGTAGGCTTTTTTATTTTTTATTTCAATCATTTTTATCACCTACTATATCAAAGTCTATTTGAGCAGTTTCTTTAGAGGCGGCCGCCACTTTAACTTTTATTTTATCACCTATACGATATGTTTTTTTTGTATTTTTGCCTATTAAAGATAATAGTTCTGGTACATATTCGTAGTAATCGCCAGGAATATTACTAATGTGGACTAATCCTTCTATTAAGTTTGGTAATTCTACAAAGAAACCAAAAGAAGTAACACTACTGATTATTCCAACATATTCTTCTCCAATATGACTTTCCATGTATTCGGCCATTTTCATATCATTTACATCCCGTTCAGCATTAGTACTTGCTACTTCTCGCTCGCTTGAATGTTCAGCAATTTCTACTAAGGAATTTTCTAAATAGTTGATTGTAGACATACTGTAGTCATGTTCAATTAAATACTTTTTTAGTAGACGGTGAACTGTTAAATCTGGGAATCTTCTTATAGGAGATGTAAAGTGGGTATAATTTTTGCTAGCTAAGCCAAAGTGACCAATATTAGTTTTAGAATATTCTGCTTTTTTCATACTTCTTAAAAGAAGAGTAGATAAAATCATGAATTCAGGTTTATCTCTTAATTCTTCAAGTAATTTTTGCATAGTTTTTGGAGTGATTTCCTTAATATTTGTTTTAATTTGGTAACCTAGAGCTTTCACTAAATTTAAGAAATCTTCTATTTTATCAGCGTTTGGTAAATCATGGATGCGATATATAAAAGGTAATTCCATGTTACTTATATGAGTAGCAACAGTTTCATTAGCAGCGATCATAAAGTCTTCAATTAGCTTTTCTCCCGATCTTTGTTCTCTTTTTTTGATGTCTATTGCTCTTCCTAATTCATCTTGGATAATTTTGGCTTCAGGAATATCGAATTCTATATAACCACGATTTACTTTTTTCTTTCTTAAAATGTGAGCTAATTCATTCATTTGTTTTAAAGTATTGGCAAATTCTTCATATCCTTCAGGAATATTATTGTTTTCTAAAATTTCATTTACATTATCATAAGTCATTTTCTTTCTTGATTTAATGAAACTTGGGAATATATCATAGTTTATAATATCTCCATTTTTGTTGATGTCCATAACACAGCTCATGGTAAGTCTTATTACTCCTTCATTTAGTGAGCATATGCCATTGGATAATTTATGGGGAATCATAGGAATTACAGTATCAGCTAGATATGAGGATGTTCCTCGCTCATAAGCATCATCGCCTAAAGCTGTGTTTTCTTTAACATAATGTGAGACATCAGCAATATGTACTCCTAGAGTGTATATATTATCTTTAACCGTTAAACTGATTGCATCGTCAATATCTTTTGTGTCAGCACCATCAATTGTAAAAATCATATCATTTGTTAAATCAATTCTACCAACAAGTTCCTTTGTGCTTACTTCTTCTGGAATATTATCTAATTCTTTTTCGGTTTCAGGACTAAATTCTTCAAATATGCCATATTTATAAGCAATACTTAAAATATCTATTCCCGCATCATCTTTGTGACCTAATATTTTTAGACAATCTGCAATATAAGTTTGGTTGTCTATTTTTTTAGTAAGTCTAGCTAAAACTTTATGACCATCAACACAGTTTTTACTAGTTTCTTCACTTAAATAAATTTTTAGATTTATTTTGTCATCATCTGGTTCAAGTATTTTTTTATTTTCTATAACTTTAATTTCTCCAACAATGTTTTCTAGATCTCTTTTTATAATTTTTAATACTCTTCCTTCAGGTTTCAGTCCCTTTTCAGTAATTTCAACTAGAACAGTATCATCATTTATTGCTCCATTTAAATCATTTTTGGCAATATAAATATCATCTTCTTTATCAAGAATAAGGAATCCAAATCCTTTTTTATTCACTGATAATTTACCGATTTTTAATCCTGGACAATTTTTCATTAATAAGTATTTATCTTTTTTAGTTTTAAAAATCTGATCATCATTTACTAATTCTTCTATATTTTTTTGTAAATCTTTTAATTCTTCAACAGTGGTTAGTTTAAGTAAATCATTAATTTCGATTAATGTTTTTGCTTCATGAATATTTTCTAATGCTTTTAGTATTTTTTCTTTCATTATTTTTTCCTTTCTCTGGTCATAATATTTTTTCTTTCCTTCATATATTCCAAGTAATATTCAATATAACATTTACCACATACTGATTCATAAGTTATACTTTGTTCACCATCTATAGCTACTTGATCTCCTTCAAAAGTGGGTTTTCCATTAATAAACCTTAGATTTTGAGTTGCTTTCTTTTTACATTTACATAGTGTTTTTATTTCTTCGATATCATCAGCGATTGCTAGTAATCTTGCAGAACCTGGAAAAGGTTTCATTTGAAAATCACAACGTAGCCCATAACATAAAACGGCAATATCAAATTTTTTAGATATGTAATATAATTCATTTACTTGATCTTCTGTTAAAAATTGAGCTTCATCAACAATTATGGCGTCAATTTTTGGAACTTTTTTTCTTTCGGCTCTAACTATTTTGAGAGGAGAGTCTTCCATACTTAATAAATTGTCTACTTTTCTTTCAATGCCAATTCTACTAACAAGTTTATTATCGCCTTTTGTGTCAATTAAAGGCTTCCATACTAGTACAATCCCATCTAATTCTTCATAATTGTATGCTACTTGCATAGCCATTGTTGATTTTCCAGCGTTCATAGCACTGTACCTATAAGTTAATTTTGCCAACTAAATCACTCCTAACTTATACTATATTTTTGTTCATTATTTTCATAATAGATGTTTATAACTTTAGTGTTATCCACATCTTCTTCACTTAGTAATCCTTCATGAATAAGAGTACTAACTGATATGCTGCATCCGTTTAGTTTACAATTTTCTTTTAAACCTTTATTTTCATTTAATTCTAAATAAACACTCGCTGCAGTAGCGATAATATTGTTGATAGATTCTTCAGTCATTTTTCTTTTACTATCAAAGATGTTTAAAACATTAAAGGTAAGAACGGTAGCAATTACTGTCATTATAGCAATAGTTGCTAAAAGTTCAATTAATGTGAATCCTAATTTGTTCATATTATCACCAATTTAATTATAAACCATTTGGGTAAATAATTAAAGAAGATTAGTAAAGTTTTGTAAAGAAAAAAGGAGTTTAATCTCCTAAATAGTCTTTTATTAACTTGTTGTTTATTTTATAAGACTTTAATTAACCAATATAATAAGTTTTTTCTACTGAATGGTTTTCAAATAATACGACAAATATTTCAGTAGTAGTGAAATATTTTATTGACAACAGTAAAATGTTTCAGTATAATTAATATAGAGGTGCTAAATATGATTTATAGGGAACACTACATTGAGTCTATAAGGGATTTTTATGATTCTGATTTAATCAAAATTATAACTGGTATAAGAAGATGTGGAAAATCTATTGTTTTAGAGCAAATACAAGAGGAAATTAAAAAGAAAACTGATAATGTTATTTATTTGAATTTTGAGGAAAAAAGAACAAGAAATTTGTTTCCAACCGCAGATGCATTAATTAAATATGTAGAAGAGAAACGTAATGATGGAAAATGTTATGTATTTTTAGATGAAGTACAGGTTTTGGATGATTGGCAAGATGCTTGTAAAACTTTACGTCTTTATAATAATTCTATTTTTATTACAGGCTCTAATTCTAAATTATTGTCAAAAGAATTTACTAAGGAATTAAGTGGTAGATATGTTTCTTTTCGTATTAGACCTTTTGTTTATAAAGAAATTTTAGAATATACTAGACAATTAGGAAAAAAATGTTCAGTTTTGGATTATCTTATTTGGGGCGGATTTCCTAAACGTTTTGAATTTAATAGTGAAGAGGCAACTATTAGATACTTAACTGATTTAGATGATACTATTGTTATTAATGATTTAATTAATCGTTATAAGATACGAAAAGAAGATTTGTTTAAAAAAATAGTTAATTTTATTCTTCTTTCTAATAGTAGAGTTATATCTAGTAAATCTATTTGTAAATATATTAAAGATGGCCATGAGTCCTGTTCTATTAATACAGTTATTAAATATCTTGGATATTTAGAAGAAGCTTATGTTATTGAAAAAATAAGTCCATACTCTGCTAAGGCTAAGAAAAAACTTGAGTATTATTATAAAATATATGATGCTGACGTTGCTTTTAATTCGATTCGGTGTGTTGATAATCGTTATGATTTATCCCATAATTTAGAAAATATTGTTTATAATGAACTTATTTATATGGGTTATCAAGTGTGTGTGTTTAATAATTCTGGTAGAGAGATTGATTTTTTGGCATCTAAAAACAATAAACAATATTACGTACAGGTGGCTTATAGCGTAGTGGAAGATAAGGCTTATGATCGAGAGTTTTCAGCTTTTAAGAATCTTGATAACTTGTCTCAAAAGATTATTATTACAATGGACGATATTGATTATTCTACTAGTACTGTAAAACATATTAGATTTCAGGATTTTTTATTGATGGATTCGTTAGATGATTAAAAAAACAGGAGTGATTCCTGTTTTTAATATTATTCACACAAAGCACGTTAGCAAGTTATGAGACCTAGCCTTTAGGTATTAAATTAACCAATTTTATTGTATGATAAAATATTATTTACTGTCCAACATTTTCTTTAAGAAAATTCCTGTATAAGAATTTGGGTTTTTGGCTACTTGTTCAGGAGTTCCCGTTGCTACTACTTCTCCACCTAAATTTCCGCCTTCTGGACCCAGATCAATAATGTAATCTGCTACTTTAATTACATCTAAGTTGTGCTCAATTACAATTACTGTATCTCCATTATCTACTATTCTATTTAGAATTTTTAATAGTTTTTTAATATCTTCGCTATGTAATCCTGTAGTAGGTTCATCTAAGATGAAAATACTTTTTCCAGTAGGCTTCTTTTGTAATTCTTTAGCTAGTTTAACTCTACCTGCTTCACCACCTGATAGAGTAGGTGCTGGTTGTCCTAACTTGATATAAGATAAACCTACTTCGTCCATTACTTTTAATTTATTATATACTTTAGGGATATTTTCAAAGAAAGGTAGTGCTTCTGATACACGCATATCTAGAACATCTGCTATATTTTTGCCTTTAAATTTAATTGCTAATGTTTCTTTATTATATCTTTTTCCTCCACATACATCACATGGTACATATACGTCTGGTAAGAAATGCATTTCAATTTTCTTTACTCCATCTCCCCAACAAGCTTCACATCTTCCGCCTTTAACGTTGAAAGAGAATCTTCCTTTGTCATAACCATGCATTTTTGCTTCTTTGGTGTTGGTAAATACATCTCTGATATCATCAAATACACCAACATATGTTGCAGGGTTACTTCTAGGGGTTCTACCAATGGCATCTTGAGTAATATGAACTACTTTATCTACATTTTCTATTCCTTTTATTTCTTTGCAAGCGCCAGGGATTTGTTTAGAACCATTAATTTGTACTGCTAGAGTTTTATAAAGAATTTCATTGATTAAAGATGATTTACCGCTTCCTGATACTCCAGTTACACAGACAAATTTATTAAGTGGTATTTCAACATTGATATTTTTTAGATTATGTTCTTTAGCTTTGATAATTTTTAGTGATTTACCATTTCCTTTTCTACGCTTTTTGGGGACTTCAATACGCTCTTTCCCTGATAAGTAACGCCCTGTTAAGGAATTTGGATTATCCATTACTTCTTTAGGTGTTCCAGCAGCCATAACAACACCTCCAAATTCACCTGCTCCAGGGCCAATATCAACTAGATAATCAGCAGCTAGCATAGTATCAGTATCGTGTTCAACTACAATTAACGTATTTCCTAAATCCCTCATTTCTTGCATTGCTTTAATAAGTTTTTCATTGTCTTTTTGATGTAATCCGATACTTGGTTCATCAAGTACATATAAAACTCCTGATAATTTAGAACCTATTTGGGTAGCTAAGCGAATACGTTGTGCTTCTCCACCTGATAGAGTACCTGCACTTCTAGATAAAGTCAAATATCCTAAACCAACATTAATTAAAAAATCTAATCGATTTAATATTTCTTTTGTTACTAAACCACTTATTTCAAGTTGTTCATTTGTTAATTTTAGTTTGGCAATAAAATCTCTTAATTCTAGTATACTGTAATTGGTTACTTCATAAATATTTTTTTTATTTATTTTTACAGATAATACCATATCATTAAGTCTTGCTCCTTTACATTTAGGACATGGTGATTCGACCATATACATCTCTATCCATTCGCGTCTCCAATTGCTGGTTGTTTCTAAATGTAATCTTTCTAATTTATTAATTATTCCTTCATAATAATCACTTACGTAACGTACGTTACCATTTTTTGATGTGTATTTAAAATCGATTTTGTCTTTAGAACCATAAAGAATAATGTCTAGTTCATCTCTGGTAAAATCTTTAAGAGGTTTATTGGGATCAATATTGTAGTAATTGCAGACAGCGAGTAATTGAACTGTTTCAATATTTTCTTCATTGCTAATTGTTTTAATACCACCTTTTAAGATAGATAAATTTTTATCAGGCATAAGTAGTGCTTCCCCAATTTTTAATTTTGTTCCGAGTCCTTTACATTCAGGGCATGCTCCATATGGGGCATTAAAAGAGAATAGTCTTGGCTCTAGCTCTGGTATAGAAAAATTACAATGAGGACAAGCATAAGATTCACTCATTAAAATTTCTTCCTTACCAATTACATTAATTAATACTTTTCCATTTGCTAGTTTACAACTAGTTTCTATTGCTTCAAATATTCTTCCTCTCTCATCAGGATCTAAAACAATTCTATCTACAATGACTTCGATGTTATCTTTAATGTTTTTTTCTAAGATGATATCTTCATCTAATGAGCGATTTTCCCCATTCACCCTTACCCTTGAATAACCATTTTTTCTTAGCTCATCAAATAAATCTTTGTGAGTTCCTTTTTCGCCATGAACAACAGGTGCCATAATTTCTAATTTACTTCCTGCTTCAAGTTCCATAATACGATTGGTCATTTCTTCAATAGATTGTCTAGTTATGGGAATATTGTGTTTAGGACAATAAGGTATACCAATTCTAGCATATAATAGTCTTAAATAATCATATATTTCGGTAATTGTTCCCACTGTACTTCTTGGATTTTTATTTGTAGTTTTTTGGTCAATCGATATACTAGGACTTAATCCTTCAATAGAATCAACGTCTGGTTTTTCACTTATTCCTATAAATTGACGGGCGTATGCACTTAGACTTTCTACATATCTTCTTTGACCTTCAGCAAAAATTGTATCAAAAGCAAGTGAAGATTTACCACTTCCTGATACTCCTGTCATAACAATTAATTTGTTTTTAGGTAGTTCAATATCTATGTTTTTAAGATTATTTTCTCTAGCTCCTTTAACAATTATTTTATCCATGCCTAACACTCCTTTTATTTATATATTGGATAAATTTAATTATTTTATCACTTCAAACGTGCTTATTATATCATGCGAACAAACGTTAGTCAAGATACTCTATTAAGTTTGACAAATGGAGTTTTTTATGGTATTATAGCAATCAAAACCAAAGGGGGGTTTTGTATGTATGAAGAAAAGCCTAAAAGAAATATCCATGTTAATTGGAAGTCTTTATTAATCAAGCTTGCTATTTTATTTGTTGTTATTTTTGTTGTTATATGGATTATTTCTTTATTTAATCGTAATGAGAAAAATGAATCTAATTTTAGTGTGAATTTAGAATTGATGACAAATGCGGCGACTGAATATTTTACGGGTTCTAGACTTCCTCAAGAAGTAGATGCTTTAGAGCGTATTACATTGGGAGAAATGTTTGATCGAAATTTATTAGTAGAATTTCAGGATGAAAATGGTAATTCTTGTGATTTAGATAATAGTTATGCGGAAGCAACTATGGTTAGTGATGGAGTTTATCGACTTGAAGTAAGATTAGTTTGTAATAATGAAAGTGATACAGTAATCAGAACAATAGAGCGTCAAATTGAGGATGCTTTAGAAGAGCCAAATGAAGAAGATCCTGAAGAATCTAATCCAGAAGAACCACCTGTAGAAGATTCTGAAGAAAATAATAATGGTGATAATGGTTCTTCAAATATAGGACAAAATACTGATAATGATCAAAGTAATTCTAAACCTAATAATGGAAGTAGCATAGTTTACGTTACTAGTGTTAGTTTAAATTATAAGAGAATTGTAGTTGATGTTGGTCAAAGTAGAACAGTTACTGCCTATATTTATCCAAGTAATGCCACTAATAAGAGTGCTCGTTGGAGTAGTAGTGATACTAGTATTGCTACAGTAAATAATGGTGTTATTACTGGTCATAAGGCTGGTACAACTATGGTTAGCGTTCGAGTAGGTGGTGCATCTGCTTCAGTTGAAGTAGTAGTTCTTGGAAGCAGCAATAATAACAGCAATAACAATAATAACAATAATAATACATGTAGTGGTTCTAAAGATTATGTGGCAATATATCCACTTGCTTTAGTTGTTGATGGAGATTGTGCTCTTAGCTATTCAGGACTTTATAACCATTATATAAGTAAAATAAATCAGATAGAGAAGAATGAATATCAAAAGCTTTATCAAGAAATGAGAGAACTTGGTTTGAATGCTGGTGTAAGTATTACAGTTGACTCTAAAACATCTTTGGTGATGAATAAAACTCAAACTGGTTATGTTGGATATCAATTATTTTTTACCGCTAAATATAAAGAACCATATGGAAGTAGTCAAACTGTTTATGCTTATTATTTAGATCAAAATGGTAATCGTCATACGATTATTGATACAAGAAATAGTTTAAAATAAAAGAAAAAGGAATTGTATGTTTGTACAGTTCCTTTTTGAGATATGAAACTTCAAGGAGGTTAGTATCTATAAAAATAAATTAATTTCTTACTTTATTTTTTTCTTGGCCCTCACCATCACCATAGATACAGGCTTCGATCATACTAATTACTACATTGTTAAAAGAGGTGCTGTTTTCTTTTGCTATTTTTTCCACTTCTTTTAACAGCGAATTCTTTATATATAAAGATTTGTAACTAGCTGGATCTTTTTGCCTCGTTTGTCTTACAACAAAATCCATTTTTCACACCTCACCAATATTTTAATATATTTTAAAAATATAATAAAGAATAGAATTTTCTAATATATTTTTGTATGGTATATATATTTGTGTAAAATTTATTAAAAAGAGGTTGTATATTCTGTTTGTCTTTTGTTATAATAGCGGTAGGTGAGTAACATGAATTATAAATTTACATCAAAAAGTGTTGAAGATACTTTAACACTTGCAGAAAATATTGAAAGTGAAAAGTTTTCAGGTATGGTTATTTGTTTAAATGGAGATCTTGGGAGTGGAAAAACTGTCTTTGTTAAAGGTTTTGCAGCTTCTTTAGGTATTGAAGAGAATATAACTTCGCCAACATTTACTATTGTAAAAGAATATGTAAATGGGGAGATGCCTATGTATCATATGGATGTTTATCGGATTAGTGATAATGAAGATTTTGGTGTCGAAGATTATTTTAATAAAGAAGGAGTATGTTTAATTGAGTGGGCAGAATTGATTGAAAATAGACTTCCCAATGAGAGACTGGATATTAATTTTAAAGTAGTAGATGAAAATACCAGAATCTTAGTATTTGTTCCTCATGGGGAAAAATATGAAGAATTATGTAATGCTGTTTTGTAATCTCACTTAATGGTGGGGTTTTTGCTTCTTAAGGAGGTTTTTATGTATACATTATTTATTGATACTCATTATACAAAATTACAATTAGTTTTGTTTAAAGATGGAAAAGTTTTTGATGAAAGAATTAAGTTAGAGGGAAAACATTCTGAGTATTTTATTCCTTTATTACAGGATTTAATGCAAAAAAATAAGATTACTTTTAGTGAATTAAGTGGTATAATAGTAGTGAATGGACCAGGATCATTTACAGGAGTAAGACTTGGAGTAGTTGTGGCAAAACTTATTAGTTATTGTGAGAATATTCCTGTAAAAGCAATATCTTATTTACAAGCATTATCTTTGAAGTATGATTATGAGTGTTTGATAGGTATTCAGGATAAGAATGGCGTATTTGTGGGTAGATTTAAAGAAAATCATGATTTAATAGAAGATTATTTTTATTTATCTAATCATGATTATGAATTATATAGAGAAGAGATTATTATTGATGAAGAAATTAATTTAGATATGGTTTATGAATACTTGAAAGATAAAAAAGATATAAATCCTCATTTGCTTAAACCTATTTATGTTAAGAAAATTGAGGTGGATAAATGATAAGAAAAGCTAGTGTTTGGGATATTCCAAGAATTAATGAATTAGGTAGTTTACTTAATGATAATTTTAGTAGTGTTAATCATTTAAATGATATGTTAGAAGATGGTTTATCTATTATTTTAGTTTATGAAAAAGATGATAAGATAATAGGGTTTATTAGCGCTACTGATTTGGGAGAAACTTGTGATATTTTAAGTTTAGTTGTCGATCCAAAATATAGAAATAAAATGGTAGCTAGTAATTTGATCGATTATTTAATTAGTGAATTAAGTGAAGATTTAAAACTTATTACTTTAGAAGTAGCCTCTAAAAATATACCAGCAATAAATTTGTATGAAAAGTTTGGTTTTGAAGTAGTAAATGTTAGAAGAAATTATTATCCTGATGGGGATGATGCATATCTAATGGCAAGAAAGAGTGAATGATATATGAAAGATGTTTATATACTTGCTATAGAATCTAGTTGTGATGAAACTAGTATGGCTATTGTTAAAAATGGAAGTGAAGTAATCAGTCTTAGTATTACAACACAGATGGATACACATGCTAAATATGGTGGTGTAGTACCTGAAATAGCTAGTCGTATGCATACAGAAGCAATTACTTTTGTTTTAGAAGATTGTTTAGAGAAAGCACATATGAAAATAGAAGATATGGATGCAATTGCAGTTACTTATGCTCCAGGACTTACTGGTTCTCTTATGGTTGGGGTAGAGGCTGCTAAGATATTTTCTTTAATGTATAATAAACCTTTAATTGCTGTTAATCATTTAATTGGTCATATTTATGCCAATAACTTAGAAAATAAAATGGAATATCCATTACTGGCTTTAATTGTCAGTGGAGGACATACAGAACTTCTTGTTATGGAAGACGATTATAGTTTTAAAAAACTGGGAGAAACTATGGATGATGCGATAGGAGAAGCATATGATAAAGTAGCAAGAGTAGTAGGACTTCCTTATCCAGGTGGACCTAATATAGAAAAACTTGCTTTAAAAGGTAAACATTCATATTCTTTACCTGAACCAGTATTAGATGATACTTATAACTTTAGTTATAGTGGACTTAAAAGCGCTGTTATTAATTTGGTTCATAATGAAGAACAAAGAGGAAATATAATTAATAAAGAAGATTTAGCTAAGTCTTTTCAAGATGTAGCAGTAGATGAACTAGTTAGAAAAGTAGAAAAAGCATTTAAAGAAACAGGGATTAAAAGACTTGTTATTGCAGGTGGTGTATCAGCAAATCAATATTTAAAGAGTGAAATGAGTAAGTTGTGTGATAAGTATGATGCAGAGTTACTTATTCCTAGACTTTTATATTGTACTGATAATGCAGCGATGATAGGTGCTGCTGCATATCCTAAATACTTAAAAAAAGAATTTAGTGATTATTCCTTAAATGTTAGTAGTAATGCTGATATTGTGTAAAACTTGATATAAATTAATTATCCGAATTTATGGTGTGAATTAAAAATGTAAATTTTACCTATTATACTCAAAAGTGCAGACGCTGTCTGCACTATGTATGTCATGTATGGTAACATTTGGTCGGCATTGCCGACCGAAATAAGTTGATTTAATATTATGAAAATGTGTCTACAATGTGGACATAATTAGATTATAGTTATTAATTTTATTTGTCTTTTCCAATTGGTCACTCACTGCGTGACAAATTGTCTTGGGTACATTATCACTGTTTATGGTTTTAACTTTAAAACCGTTTTTTTGTGACAAAGTACGTCAAAACTTGTCAAAATAATCCCCTAGATAGATATTTATATTCATCGTATAATAATTATATTCTTTGCAGTAAAGGGGATTTTGGATGGAAGAAATAAATTATTATAATGAAATTAAAAATTTGATTGAAAATTATGAAGTAAATCATCGGGTACGTACTTTACAAGATAATAGTGAAAAATTACAAATGAATTGGTATATAGGACGATTGTTAGTAGAAGCCCAAGGTGGAAGTAAAAGAGCAAAGTATGGTGATGGGTTGATTAAACAGTGGTCTATTGCTTTTATGCGTGATTATGGAAAACATTACAATGTGAGAGAACTTAGAAGAATGAGACAATTTTATTTGCTTTATCCAAAATGGTCCTCATTGCGGACCGTTTTGAACTGGACGCATTATCGAATACTTTTTTCTATTAAAGATGAGAATGAACGTAATTATTATACCAATCAAGTTGTATTAAATCATTTATCAACAAGAGAATTAGAAGAATTAATTAAAAGTAAGGCATATGATAGATTATCTTATGCTGATAAAGAAAACATTCAATTAATAGATGGTAATAGTACTTCATTAACTATAGAAGATATGATAAAAGACCCTATTTTAATTAAAACAGATAGTAAAATTTGTAAGTTAGATGAAAAAGCATTGCATAAATATGTGATAGCAATGCTTGAAGATAAGTTTTTAGAATTGGGAACTGGTTTTGCTTTAATGGGACATGAAGTAAAAATAGTTATTGATAATCATACTTTTAAAATAGATTTACTTTTTTTCAATGTTAATCTGAATGCATATGTAGTAGTAGAATTAAAATTGAGAGAATATCATCCTAAAGATATAGGACAACTTGAGTTTTATGTTGATTATGTAGATAAAAATATAAAACTTCATAATCATAATAAAACAATTGGTTTGTTAATAGTTAAGAAGAAAAATAAATATGTTATAGAATATGTTACTAATAGAAGTATTTATATTACTACTTATGAATTAACATAGTTGATATAATTATTGAGGGTGTACTAATTATAGTATGTCCTTTTTTATATTTGATTTTAATGATTGTCAATTGACAATTAGACTTATGCAATTTATAATATTGTTAGTTAAATGGTAGGTTTGAGTGTTGTATGTTTGTCGTTTCATAAATGCAGATATTAGGAGGTGTTTATTTTGAAATTATATTGTTATGATTGTAATCAAGATGTTGATGTTAATGTTATTCAAGAATCAAGAGAATATACTTATCGTAATCATACTTTCCATGTTTTAGAAGATATTTATTATTGTTCTAAGTGTGGTTCTGAGTTAGTTTGTGATTTAGATGAAGATTTGAAAAAAATTTATAATGGTTATTTAGGCTTGTTTGGCTTAAATTTGGATAGTTTTAAAGAAATAAGGGAATCTTTAAACTTGGATATTAAACGTTTCTCAAAAGCTTTGGGTTGGGGTTTTAAAAGTGTTTATCGTTATGAAAATAGAGAATCAATTCCTGAAGGTGAATATTTAAATGTTTATATTAATTTAAATAAAAATAAAGATTATATTTTAGAGAAAATATATCAAAATAAAATTAATATGAATGAAGATGAATATTATGATATATTAAATAGAATTAATTTAAATGTTGATATTAAATCTAGACAAGTTATTCTTTATATTTTAAATGAAGGACCTAAATATATTATTAATATAGTTAAAACTTTATTTGCTATAGATTTTTTAAGTATGAAAGAAAGAGGAAAGAGTATTACTAATTTTAATTATGTTAAAATGCAATATGGTCCTAATATAGATGGGTATTTAAATGTATTAAATAATATGCTTGGTTTAAAAGAGATAAAGATATGTGATTCTGTGGAAATTGATGGAGATTTTAAGAATAAATATATTAATAATATTTCTTATGATAAGAATCTTTTTAATGATGAAGAATTAAATATTATCAATAGAGTTTTAGATAAAGTTAAGAATAAGAGTGCTAAATATTTAAGTGATTGGTCTCATCATTTTAAAGGTTGGATAGATACTCCTAATGGGAAAATTATTAATATGAAAAAGTATGCTAAATATTTTGATATAAGTTCTCTTTAGATTTGGGATTTATTTTTATTTTCTTATCTATTTTACCTAATAAATAATCACTAGATATTTTAAATAGTTTTACATATTCTATTAAGAAGGTTGTACTAATTATAGTATGGCCTTTTTCATATTTACTAATTAAACTACGATTAATCGATAGTTTATTTGCTAAATATTCTTGAGTCTTTTTATAAGCTTTTCTTGCTTCTTTTATTCTTATAGAGGATAATAATATATTTATATCTTTTCTATTATTAAGATAGTTTTTTTCATTAGTAAAACCTAAAGCATAATCTATACTGCAATCAAATAGATTACAAAAATCATTTAATCTTTTAATAGGAATTACATCTAATTCTAGTTCCCATAAAGAATATGTTCCTCTTGATACGCCTAAATGTTTACTTACAGTAATTTGTTTAAGTTCACTTTCTTCTCTTATATCTTTTAATCTCATAAAATACCTCTCTTTTGGCTTCTTATAGGTATTTTATTATGATTAAGAACTAAAAATAATATTTGCAGTTTATATTCACAAAAATATGTTAATCATTAGTTAAAATGTTACCGATTTTACTTTAAAGTAGAG
>ERZ1643251.1029-NODE-1029-length-33995-cov-5.379169_pt1 | contig 33995 bp, 31 predicted proteins | sample MGYA00579261_ERZ1643251 | MGnify/ENA primary metagenome ERZ1643251 (study PRJEB29033, sample SAMEA4952267) | chicken gut metagenome | biome: Broiler Chicken; feature: Gastrointestinal Tract; material: Caecum | place: Ireland | collected 2018 | study: Broiler... | reverse complement strand
GGAGATGCGGCCCACGCTCATGGCGGCGCCGTTCTGGGTCTTGATGGCGGCCAGGTAGCCGAAGTACAGCCACTGGACGGCCTCCTTGGCATTGGCAGCCGGCTGGGAGATGTCGTAACCGTAGGTGGCAGCCATCTCCTTCATGCCCTTCAGGGCCTGGATCTGCAGCGAAATTTCTTCCCGCTGGCGGATCACATCATCCAGCATGGTGCCGTCGCCGCAGTTGGCGAAGTCATTCTGCTTTTCCTTGATCAGGAAGTCGATGCCGTACAGCGCCACACGGCGGTAATCACCCACAATGCGGCCGCGGCCGTAGGTGTCGGGCAGACCGGTGACGATGTGGCTGTGACGGGCCTTGCGCATTTCGGGGGTGTAGGCATCAAACACAGCCTGGTTGTGAGTACGGGCATATTTGGTAAAGATCTCGTGCAGTTTGGGATTGGGGGTATAACCGTAGGTGGTGCAGGCCTGCTCCGCCATCTTGATGCCGCCGTAGGGCATAAAGGCACGCTTGAGGGGCTTGTCGGTCTGCAGGCCGACGATCTGCTCCAGATCCTTGAGTTCGGGGTCGATATAGCCGGGGCCGTATGCCGTCAGACCGGAAACCACCTCGGTCTCCATGTCCAGAACGCCGCCCTTGGCGCGCTCCTCTTTCTGCAGCTTCTGCAGGGCACCCCACAGCTTGTTGGTGGCTTCGGTAGGACCGGCCAGGAAACTTTCGTCGCCGTCGTACGGTTTATAGTTTTTCTGGATGAAGTCACGGGTGTTGACTTCTTCCTTCCAGATGCGGCCTTCAAAGCCTTCCCACTGTTTGAAGTCTGTCATAAACGCACTCCTTCTGTTCGTGTATCTTCCCATATGTGGTGTTGAAGCAGATACTATAATACCATATCTGCAAAAAAGCGCAAGAGGCAAATGGGTGTTTTCCCTTGTTTTTCCCACCGCTTTTTCAGAATACCAAAAAAGCCGGCGGTTGTATGTTGTCTTTGCAACAAAGCAACGGCTTTCCCCGCGCCCCGAATTCCGCCGGATGGGAAGTCCTGCCGGCGGCTAGGTTAGGTATATCTAACCTAGCGTTACCATACCATAAGGCGCCGTATTTGTCAAGCTTTTATCAATGCAAAAAGCGGCAGCCAAAGGCTGCCGCACGCTTTCCGTCAAAACCACAGAAAATGATAGGTGGCAATGGGAATGTTGTAGGACTGCCCCTGCATCAGCAGGACCAGGAAGCAAACACCGCTGACAATATGCCAGACCAGCGCCACCCCGCAGACCCACAGTCGGAGCCCCAGCGCCCGGCCCTGCTCCCCTGCCCGCCACCGGGTGCAGGATTCCAGCCAGACCGAAAGGGATTCCAACAGAAAGAGCCAGAAGCAGATAAACGGGCCCCACCAGAGGTTGGCATGGTAGAGGCGTTCTCCGCTTTCCACCAGCAGCAGGGCCTCGGCCAAGGATACCGCAAACACCAGCAGGCTGAACCGATACCGGAAATGCTGCCAGGCCCGCCGCCCCAGCAGCAGCCCCACCGCCGCCACAAACACCAGGGAACGCAGCAGCCCCAGCACACCGGCCTCGTTGAAAGGCCCCCACAGCATGCGGTGTCGGTCAAAGGCCACGGTAAAAATCAAATGCATACCGCTGTCGGCTTCGGCAAACAGCACATTGGCCTGTACCAGACACAGGGCAATGCTGGGCAGCACGCTGCATCCCATCACCGCTTCCCGGCCGATGCGGCTGCCGCGGCTCCTCACCAAATCCGCGATGAGCAGCAACAGCAACGCCGGCGCAAAGGCAAACACCAGGCTTGCCTTGAAACTGGTGGCCACGGTCAGCAACAGGGTATAAACCGCCCACACCCGCAGGTTCAGCTTTCCGGTCTGCAGACTGTGCCAGGCACGGTAAAACCACAGCATTGCCAGCAGCGCAAAGGGGGCCAGCATGATATAGGTGGTGTTGTGATACACCGTGCCGATGATGGTACCCTGGTACCAGTAACCGCCCCGGGGCATCCAGACCGCCTGAGAAAACGAGACCGCCAGACTGATCAGCAACCGTCCCGGGAGGGAGCTGCGGGGCAGCGCCGGACGCAGCCCCCAGGCAAAGACCGCCACCGCCCCCAGATGAAAGCAGGCCAGCAAGACGGCAATGCCCCACCGGCCGGCCAGGGCATAAGCAGGACCGATCAGCAGTGACGCGGTGGAATAGATCATTCCCTTCCGGGCAAATGCCAGATGCTGGCCCAAGTCGGAGGTATAGGGGTCTGTTCCCCCGCCGGGGGAGCACAGTTGCTGGTAATGCAGCCAGGCCATGGCCACGGCAAAAAGTATCAATGCCGCCACAGCAGCCACCTGCAGGGCCCGTTGTCTGATAGTTTTGGACAAGGAAAAAATCCTCACTTTCCGACGGGTGAACCGCCGTGTTTGTAGAATCTGCCAGGATTCCTCTATGCCATAATGATACCATACCCACCGCAAAACACAAGGTCCCACCGGCTTTTTGGGCACCCCTACCAAAAACAGCCGATGCAGCAGCGTTGTTTTTTGCTTGCCAAACGGGAAAGAATCCTGTATAATATAGCCTGTTCTGTACAAATACGATACGCACTGTGAGGTTTCACGATGCTGACGAACTATCTGTATGTGTTTTTCATCGCCATGGTACCGTTGATCGAGTTGCGCGGCGCAATTCCGGTGGGCGTAGGCTTGGGCCTGCCCCTGTGGACCGCCTATGTGATCGCCATCATCGGCAACATGCTGCCGGTTCCCTTCATCTTCTTCTTTGCCCGCAAGGTACTGGAATGGGGCGCCGACAAGCCGGTGATCGGCAAGTTTTTCCGGTTCTGCCTGGAGAAGGGCCACAAGGGCGGTGAAAAGCTGAAAGCCACCGCCGGGCGTGGTCTGCCCTGGGCGCTGCTGCTCTTCGTGGGTATTCCCCTGCCGGGCACCGGTGCCTGGACCGGCACCCTGGCTGCCAGTCTTCTGGATATGGATTTTAAATCCAGCGTGTTGGCCTGCATGGGCGGCGTGCTGCTGGCGGGGTGCATCATGGGTGCGCTGAGCGTGGCAGGCTTCTCGGCTCTGGGCGCCGTGGTGGCGTAAAAGCGATTTCCTGCACATTGTAACAATCGAACAGGCGAGGTTCCGCAAATGCGGAACCTCGCCTGTTTTTTGCTTTGCCCGGACTGAGAACAGGATCACGTTTTTATTGCAAATAAAAAGCAAAAGTAGAACTTTCTTTATCTGCCACCTCCCATTTTACTTTTCTCTCTTACAAATCAGCTATATCATTCATATATAACACAACTATCAAAACACATCAGTTTTTTATATTCCAACAGCTTTTTCTCACACGGGGCCCCGCCACCTGGATGAGGATGACGAGGATGAGGATAACCCCCTTGATGGCATCGTTGATGAGGGAGTCCATCTTGAGGGCGACGATGATCTTGTCGATGATGGTGTAGCTCATGGCGCCGAAGAGCACCCCCAGGCAGCGGCCCCTGCCGCCCGCCATGCTGATGCCGCCCAGCACCACGCTGGCGATGACGTACATCTCGTAGCTGCTGCCGGTGGTAGCGGGGTCGGCGCTGCCGTTCATGGCGATCCAGAGGAAGGCCCCCAGCCCCACCAGCAACCCGCAGATCACAAAGACGGCGGTTTTCATCAGGCTGACATGGATGCCCGCCAGCCGGGCGCCCTTCTGGTTGCTGCCGATGGCGTAGACCTTTTTGCCGAACTTGGTGCTGGTGGAAAGGTAGACGAACACCACCGTCAGGGCCAGCAGCACCAGCCCCACCAGGGGCAGGGTAGCAATTTTGCCGTTGCCGAAGCCGTAGAAGGGCTGGTAGGCGGCCAGTTCGGTATCCATTTTATACACCGAGGACCCGCCCCCGATGAGCTCTTTGGGCAGGTGCTGGCAAAGGTACTGGGCCAGCGAGCGGTAGATGAGCATGGTGGCCAGGGTGACGATGAAGGCGGGCATTTCCACAATACCGACGAGCACCCCGTTGACAGCCCCCAGCACGGCCCCTGCCGCCAGGGCAAAGACCAGCGTGAGCAGGATGCTGCCGGTGGCATTGAAGACTACCACCGAGAGCCCGGCGTCGATGGCCAGGATGGAGCCCACCGAGAGGTCGATCTCGCCGGTAAGGCAGACCAGGCCCATGCCGAGGGCCAGCACCCCGATGACCGCCGAGTGGCGGAAGATGTTCATGACGCCGCTCCAGGTCAGGCTGCTGCTGGTGAGCGCCCAGACCAGAAAAATGGCGACAAAGACCAGAATGTAGCTGTACTGCCCCGCCAGCCGGGACAGCGAGCGCTTTGCAGAGGTTTTCATGAAGGTTGTTCCTCCTTGGCAAGGGATGCCCCGGTGGACCAGAGCATCACGGTATGTTCGTTGATTTCGGCGTGGGGCAGCATCCGCACCAGCCGCCCCTCGTAAAAGACGGCGCAGCGGTTGGCCACCTTCTGCAGTTCGGGAATTTCCAGCGTGTTGAGGAGGATGGTCTTGCCCTGGGCAGCCAGTTCCAGGATGAGGGCATAGATTTCCTCCTTGGCGCCCACGTCGATGCCCTGGGTGGGGTTGTCCAGCAAGAGAATCCCCGCGCCGGTGTTGAGCCACCGGGCCAGAAAGACTTTCTGCTGGTTGCCGCCGGACAGTGAGGTGATGGCATCCTGCGGTCCCCGGGCCTTGATGTGCAGGATCTCTTTATAGTGGTTGAAGATTTTGCGCTCCGTCTTTTTGTGGATGGGAAAGTTCCGGGCCGAGAGGGTCTGTTCCGCCAGGCTCAGGTTGTCCATGAGATTGAGGTCGGGGATGACCGAGTTTTCCTTGCGGTTGCCCGGCAGCATGGCGATGCCTGCCGCCATGGCCCGGTGGATGGACCCCGGCTTGACCGCCTTGCCGAAAACTGTGACGGTACCGCACTGCACCGGCAGCGCCCCGAACACCGCCTGCATCCACTCGCTGCTGCCCGACCCCTGCAGGCCGGTGAGGCCGATGATCTCCCCTTTTTGGGCAGTCAGGCTCACGTCGGCAAAACCGGGGCCGGTGAGGTCTTTCACTTCCAGTACGGTGTCGCCGGTGGGCCGGGGGCTGTACTGCGCCCCCTGCCCTGCCGGATGGCCCACCATCTGCTCGGTGATTTTTTCCGGCGTGGTGTCGGCGATGGCCCCCGCGGCGATGAAGCGGCCGTTGCTGAGCACGGTGTACCGGTCGGCAAAGGCGAAGACCTCCGGCATCTTGTGGGAGATGAAGAGAAACGAGGTGCCGTTCTGTTCTTTCAGGCGGCGCAGGATCGCAAACAGGTGGTCCACCTCCCGGGTGTTGAGGGCGGTGGTGGGCTCGTCCAGGATGATGAGTTTTGCCTTGCCCCACAGGACTTTGGCGATTTCCAGTAGCTGTTTCTGGCTGGTCTTGAGGCGGCCCACCATCTCGGCGGGGTCCATCTCCACCCCCCATGCTGTCAAACAGGGCGGCGGCTTCCCGGTGTATCCGCTTTTTATCGATGCGTCCCCAGCGGTTCACCGGTTCCCGGGTGAGGAAGAGGTTTTCCGCCACCGTCAGGTCGTTGAAAAGGTTCAGTTCCTGGTGCACGAAGGCGATGCCCGCGGCCTCGGATTCCTGCACCGTCATAAGTTTTGACGCGGCCCAAATACTTGTTTTATGCGGGGCCGCTTTTACGCACCAAAAGTTCAAACTTTTGGGCTATTTAGGTAGATTTGGACTTTGCGCCGTCATCCGGCGCAAATTGGGGAACGACGGGGGATTGTCCCAACCGCGCCCAGTATTATGGGCAACTCTCGCCTTTAGGCAAGGGGCTTTCGCGGCATATCCTCGCTCAGCTTCGGTATTCCACGTTCCCCTTGCCACAGTCTCTATTTGCCTCTCTTTTTGGTCGCCGGTTGGGGCCAATGATTCCCACCCCCGCCAAAGGCGATTAAAAGTGAACTTTGAAAGAGAGGTTTTCAAAATGAAAAAGACTGTAAAGACTAGCCGCGTTGCTGGGCAACTTGAAAAAATGTACCGCTTGCTAAACGATAGATTTTTCAACGGGGAGCTTCCCGAAGTGGTCATCAGCCTAAAAAAGACCGTGGGCGCTTATGGGCATTTCACTTGCAATAAGGTTTGGCAGGCGGGTGATGAACGGCGGTACGAAATCAACATCAGCAGCGCCACCCTTAGCAGGCCAATAGAAGAAACCTGCTCCACACTTTTGCATGAGATGTGCCATTGCTTTGCAACTGAAAATGGAATCAAAGATACCAGCGACTCCGGAAACTTCTACCACAATCGAAAGTTTAAGGAAATTGCCGAAAGCCACGGGCTTTGCGTTGAGAAACATCCGAAATATGGCTGGACGATTACAAGCCCCGGACTTCCTCTGCTGGACTTCATCGAGGAACAGGGCTGGCAAGACCTTCAGATGTGCGAGGCGGTCAGCCTGTGGGATGTAATCGGGACACTGCCCAAAGGTGCAGGCAACGGAACAGCCACTAAAACCAAGAAGCCCAGCAGCACCCGCAAATATGTTTGCCTCTGCTGCCACCAGAGCGTGAGAGCCACAAAAGTCGTGAACATCCTTTGCGGTGATTGCATGGAGAAGATGGAACTTGCCGAGTAAGCTACCATCAGACAGAGATAACAGCCGAGTGAGAGTAGGCAATTTTATAATGCACTTTTTAAGTTGAAGGAGTTTCAAATGGACTTGAAATACGATTATTATGGTTGCCCCGATGAGCCTGACACCGGCGTACCTGCCTGCGGTGCCCTACCGGAATGTAAAAGTTGTGAATGGTATTACCTCGTTACTTCCGCGCAGAAATCCACAACCACATAAACCAAAAAGCAGAGAGTCATCCGTAAGAGGATAACTCTCTGCTTTTTTGTAAAGCCTTTTCTGCACAAGTTTGGTGTCAATGTGGTGTCAATTCCACCAAATCAGGTTGATAAAAGGCGTAGAATCAATGCTTTTTAGTCGAGGGGCTTCATGGTGGGGAAGAGCAGCACGTCACGAATGGAGGCGGAGTCGGTGAGCAGCATGACCAGACGGTCCACGCCGAAGCCCAGACCACCCGTGGGGGGCAGGCCGTATTCCAGGGCAGTGACGTAGTCGTAATCCACCTGGGCTTTGCTGTCCGGGTCGATCTGCTTGCGCTCTGCCACCTGACGTTCAAAACGGCCCTTCTGATCGATGGGATCGTTCAGCTCACTGAAGGCGTTGCCGAATTCGGTGGCATTGATGAAGTACTCGAACCGCTCGGTGATGGCCGGATTGCCGGGCTTGCGCTTGGCCAGCGGGCTGACCTCCACAGGGTAGTCATAGATAAAGGTGGGCTGGATGAGTTTTTCTTCCACGAATGCATCGAAGAACTCGGCCAGGATGGCGCCCTTGGTGGGGATTTCCGGCAGTTCCACATGATGTTCCTTGGCCAGGGCAATGGCTTCCTCGTCGGACTGCACAGCGTCAAAGTCCACGCCGGAGTACTTCTTGACCGCCTCGGTCATGGTCATCCGCTCCCAGTGGGAGAGGTCGATTTCCTTGCCCTGATAGGTAATCTGCAGGGTGCCGCACACCTTCTGGGCCACCGTCTTCATCATCTCTTCCACCAGGTCCATCATGCCGTGGTAGTCGGTGTAGGCCTGGTACAGTTCGATGGTGGTGAACTCAGGGTTGTGCTTGGGGTCCATGCCCTCGTTGCGGAAGATACGGCCCACTTCGTAGACGCGGTCCATGCCGCCCACAATCAGACGCTTGAGGTAGAGCTCGGTCTCGATACGCAGCACCATATCCATGTCCAGGGTATTGTGGTGGGTCAGGAAAGGCCGGGCCGAAGCACCGATCTCGAAGGGGGTCAGGATGGGGGTTTCCACTTCCAGGAAACCCTTGCCATCCAGGAAGCTGCGCAGTTCCCGCAGGATGGCACTGCGCTTGATGAAAGTCTGCTTCACATCCGGGTTGACGATAAGGTCCACATAGCGCTGACGGTAACGGGCTTCCCGGTCGGTGAGGCCGTGGAACTTTTCCGGCAGGGGCAGCAGGCTCTTGGAAAGCAGCGTCAGCTCATTGACACGCACGGAAATTTCGCCCATCTTGGTGCGGAACACTTCGCCCTTGCAGCCGATGATGTCGCCGATGTCCAGTTTTTTGAAGGCCGCATAGGCTTCATCCCCCAACAGATCCCGCTTGACAAAGATCTGGATGTCGCCTTTCTGGTCCCGCAGATGGGCAAAGCTCGCCTTGCCCATGATGCGTTTGGACATCATACGGCCGGCCAGCGTAACCACCTTGCCGGTTTCGGCTTCGGCGGGCAGGTCGGCAAATTCGGCCTTCAGGTCAGCGGAATAAGCATCCTGCGGATACTTGGTGATGACGAAGGGGTCATGACCGGCGGCGCGCAGATCGGCCAGCTTCTGGCGGCGGACTGCCGCCTGCTGGGTGAGATCCTGCTCGGTCTGGGGCTTGTTCTGCTCCATGGGAGATCTTCCTTTCTGTTTCTTATGCAAAAAGGGGCAGGTTATCCCCGCCCCTGCCTTGTTTTACTTCGAGCGCGAAACGGCCAGCACCTTGTACACAATGATGTTGCCGTTGGGCAGGGTCACGTCCACTTCGTCGCCGACTTTGTGACCGATCAGCGCAGCGCCCACCGGGCTCTCGTCGCTGATGCGGTTCTGGTTCATATCGGCTTCGGTGGAACCGGTGATATCGTATTCTTCGGCATCCTCGGGGTCATCGCCCTCGGCCAGGATCTTGACGCGCATACCGATGGAGACGGTGTCGTTGGACAGCTCGCTGTCATCGATGATGCGGGCAACCTTCAGGGTAGCCTCCAGGTCGGCAATGCGGGCTTCCACGATGGCCTGTTCTTCCTTGGCGGCATCGTACTCGGCGTTCTCGCTCAAGTCGCCGTAGCCGCGCGCGACCTTGATCTTGTCCGCCACTTCCTTACGTTTGACGGTGCGCAGTTCGTTCAGATCCTGTTCCAGCTTCTGGTAACCCTCACGGGTAACGACGACTTCTTTAGCCATGCTCGATTCTCCTAACATTACGCGATAGTAAAAGTTGTGCGGCCCGCAAAATGAGCCGCACCAATTTAGATATTATATCGGCTCAAAGCCAATTTGTCAAGGGTTTTGCGCTGGTGCGCGTTATTTGTCCAGCTGCAGCAGGCCCACCTTGCGGTAGACCTTGTTGACCGTGCGGTTGGCGATCCGGGCAGCCCGGGCCGCGCCATCCTTGAGTACGCCGTCCACATAGGCTTTGTCGGCCAGAATGCGGTTATATTCCGCCTGGACAGGGGCCAGCGCATCGGCCGTAACCTCCGCCACCGCCAGCTTGAAGTCGCCATAGCCCTTGCCGGCAAATTCAGCTTCGATTTCCTCGTTGGTTTTGCCGGTGAAGGTGCCGTAAATGGCCATCAGGTTGGAAACGCCGGGCTTGGTTTCGCGGTCAAAGCGAACCACGCCGTCCGAGTCGGTGACCGCACGCTTGAACTTGCGCACGATGGTATCCTTGTCGTCGGTCATCAGCACGAAGGCGTTGACGTTGGTATCCGACTTGCTCATTTTCTTGGTGGGTTCCGCCAGGGACATGATCTTGGCACCGGAAGCAGGCACATACCCTTCCGGCAGCGTGAAGGTATCGCCGTAGACACCGTTGAACCGATTGGCGATGTTGCGGGCAATTTCCAGATGCTGGGTCTGGTCCTGGCCCACCGGCACCAGGTCGGCGTTGTAGATCAGGATATCGGCTGCCATCAGCACCGGGTAGGTGAACAGGCCGCCGTTGACGTTGTCGGGGTGTTTGGCGCTCTTATCCTTGAACTGGGTCATGCGGGAAAGCTCACCGAACTGGGTGTTGCAGGCCAGAATCCAGGACAGCTCGCAGTGCGCCGGCACGTGGCTTTGCACAAAGAGCACGTGGTTCTGGGGGTCGATGCCCACCGCCAGCAGCAGGGCGGCCAGTTCACGGGTGCGGCGGCGCAGATCCGCCGGAACCTGGCGTACCGTCAGGGCGTGCAGGTCCGCGACCATATACAGGCAGTCATAATCCGGCTGCAACAGGGCCCAGTTGCGCACCGCGCCGATGTAGTTGCCCAACGTGGGCGTGCCGGTGGGCTGAATGCCCGAAAGAATCCGTTTGCGTTTTTCTTCTGCCATAATTTCCACCTTCTATAAATACGCAGGCCAGAAGCAGCCCGCTGTAGTAAGTACTATTCAATCACACGCGGGGCGCTTTGTCAATAAAATTTGCCCGCAGTAAACACGCTGCGGGCAAGGATTTTTTCAGGACAGAGGCACTGTGAATTCTGCCAGAACCTCATAACCATCCGGCTCGTCGTAATCCACAATGTTATACACCGTCACGGTGACGTTGTGGCAGTCCTCCGGCACCGTGTCAAAATAGTAGGTCCAGCGATAATCGCTGTTGCTGTCATTCTCGTCCACCTGTGTGCCTTCCCCGCGTTCCGGTTTGAGCAGGGTACCGTCCTCGGTGGTCAGCTTGGGCTGGATACTGCCTTGCGCAGGCACCTGGATGTCCAGTTTGGCGGCAGCGGGTGTAGCGGTCAGGCTGTGCAGTGTGATGCCGTTCTGCGCTTCCGGGCCATCAAAAGTGCGTATGCCCTCGGTGCCCGGTTCCGGGATGGTGAAAGTCAGCGTATAATCCCCATCCAGCGGGGTTTCGTCATGGTAGGCAAGGTGCTGATAGGAATCCCCCCACTCCTTGGTTTTTTCCTCCAGCACTTCCACATTGCAGGCCACCAGCCCATGGAGCTGCAGCGTCACCTGCTCTCCGCTCAGAGACCGGTCCTCCTCATACAGAAACATCGGGTAGTTCAGCCCCATCACAAAGGTATGATCATCCTGCCGGCTGAACCAGCCCTGTCCTTCTTGGGTGATGACCATGCCCTGTTCCCCGATCAGCGCGCCTGAGGCATCGGCGGTATCCAGCGGCATCGAACCGCCGGCATCCGCCCGGATGATGTCAAAACCCGCCAGGCTGTCGTCCTGTGCCGTCAGCACCAGACTCAGCCGCATCCAGTCCTCATCCCGGTAGACCTGCCCCAGCGTTACCGTATAGGGGCTGGTGGCGCTTTCGGCGGTCTGTTCCACCGTTTGGGCGTACTGGTTGAGCTGTTCACTGCGCAGGCGGGTATCCTCGCTGCGGTTGATGCGGCTGAAAAGGGTGCCTACCAGGGGCAGGCTTTCGGCAAAGGCAGGGTTGGCCAGATTCACGCTGCCCAGTACCACCACACAGGCGGCGGCCGCCACCGCCGCGCTGCGCACCAGCCGCAACAACGGGCGGGAACGCCGGGCTTTCCGGCCAGGTTGTTTTGCGTTTACCTGCCCCCGGGCGGAGGCCAGCACCCGGTCCCACTCCCCTTTCTCTACGGGGACGCCGGGCAGGTCAAGGTCATCTAACGCCCGGAGCAAATCGGGATCATAGTCGTGGTTACCCATGGTTGCACACTCCTTTCTGTTCCAGCTGACGGCGCAGCCGTTCCCTGCCGCGGCTCAACCGGGTGTTGACGGCACCTTCGGTCATGCCCAGGGCGGCGGCAATCTCCTTGCTGGATTGCAGCAGATAATACTTGCGCAGAAAAATTTCCCGGTCCGGCGGTCCCATGGCCGCCACCAGTGCCCCCACCCAGTCGGCCGCGTCGGAGGCCGCCCGGTCAAAGGCTGCCACCTCGCCGAGGGTACGGCTCAGTTCCTCGTCCAGAGAAAGGGCTGCATGACGGCGCAACCCGTGGTACCGGTCGATGCCCTTGTTGCGTGCCGTTACCAGCAACCAGGGGCGCAGCGGTGTTTTCTGCTGTTCCAGCCGGGCGGCGTGGCGCCACAGGGACACAAAAGTATCCGCCATACACTCCTCCACATCCCGTGGGTCCCGGGGCAGGATGCGCAGCAGCACCGCCTTGACCAGCGATGCATAGGCCTGCATGGCAGCACGCAGCCCCGCGTCGGGGTCGGTCTGCAGCAGACGGGTCAGGTCCCGGTCATTCAAATGGATTCCTCCCTGTTGTAAGTTTTGGAAGCGCTTCTGCTTATCCAGACGGAACAAACGGCCAAAACCTTACAGCTTTTTTTCTTTTGCTCAAAAAAAGAGGACGCACGCAGGTGCGTCCCCTTTATCCTTATCTTATTACCTTCTTTTGCCCAGCAACTGGGTACGGATGTGGGCGAAGCAGGCATCTTCCCCCTGATCGCGCAAGATCTGCAGGCAGGTTTCCAGTTCCCGCCGGGTTTCGGGATGCAGGATGTAATGATCCTTGCTGTGTTCGTAATATTCCCAGGCGGTGGCGTCGGTATAGTCGGCGCCCTTGTAATTTTTGCTGGCGGCGATACGGTCGCAGACCATTTCAGCCACATAGCGGGCCGGCATCCGCATACCGGCCAGGGCGTGATCACCGTCCGGGGCATAGTCGATCCAGTATTCCAGATGGTGACGGTTGCGCCCCTTGTGGTGCAGCCAGGCCGCGCTGTACCCCTCTGCCTTGCGCTGGGCATTGTTGGGACTGCAGGTTCCCTGCCAGTACCTGGCCCCGGCCAGGAACTCCACCGGCGAAAGTTTGCTCAGATCGTGGGTAAGTCCCTGCCAGTACAGTCCGCAGCGAAAACAGTGCCGCAGCACCAGCATTTTGTGATGGTGAATGGTTTTATAATGTTTGATCGGATGCCACAAAACCGGCATGCCTCCTTCGGATGGATAGAATTGCGGGGCGCCGGCTCAGCGGTCCCACTTGTCGCACAGGCTGGCGATCTGGCTGGCGAACTTGGCCAGATCCTTGTTGGCCCCGCCCTGGTTGTGCTGGATAACCACCATGAGCCGCTTGCCCATATTGACCAGACGGTCGTAGGCGGCGCTGCTGCGCACCGTGGCAACCCCCGGCGTCTTGACAATCTTTTTGGTGTTGCCCACTTCGGCGCAGGCCACCCGGCCGTCCCCCACGATCCAGACGGAACCGTTGTAGGGGGCTTCCGCCTCATAGCCTTCCTCCTGTAAACGGTGGGCCCAGTGGTCGGCCACTGCGTCCTCGCCATGGTTGACGAAAACAAACCTGGGCTTTTCGGGGAAGGCGTGAAGCCAGTTGGCCAGCCCGTCCTGGTCAGCATGGCCGGAAAGCCCGCTGAGCCGGTGGATATTGGCCTTGACCTGGATTTCATCCCCGCAGCGTTTGACCTCTTTGGCGCCGCCCAACAGCACATTGCCCAGGGTGCCCGGGCTCTGGAACCCCACAAACAGGATGGTGCACTCGGGCCTCCAGAGGTTGTACTTGAGGTGGTGGCGGATGCGTCCGGCGTCGCACATACCGGATGCCGAAAGGATGACCTTGGGTTCCGGGTCCCCGTTGATGGCCATGGACTGTTCCTTGGTCTCGCTGATGCAAAGTCCGGGGAACCACAGGGGGTTCTGGCCGCTCTGGACCAGGGCCATGGCTTCCTCGTCGTAGCACTCCATGAAGTTTTCCCGGAAGATGGTAGTGGATTTGCTGGCCAGCGGACTGTCCACAAAGACCGGGAAGTTGTCGTGGCCGTGGATGCGGCCTTCTGCCTTGATCTGGCGGATAAAGTAGAGCAGTTCCTGGGTGCGGCCCACCGCAAAGCTGGGAATGACCACGTTGCCACCCCGGTCAAAGGTGGTCTGCAGGACTTCGGTCAGTTCCCCCAGATAGTCGGGACGCGGACCGTGGCTGCGGTCCCCGTAGGTGGATTCCATCACCAGATAGTCCGCATAGGGCGGAATGGCAGGGTCCTTGATGAGGGGCTGGTGGATGTTGCCGATGTCCCCCGAGAAGACAATGACTTCCGGCTCCCGTTCCGGCTCGGTAACCCGCACCGAAATGGAGGCGCTGCCCAGCAGATGCCCCACGTCGGTGAAGAGCACCTCGATTTTGCCGCCTGCATCCTCAAACAGGGTCTGCCAGCTGCCGTACGGGCAGGGCACGAACTGGTTCATGACTTTTTCGGCATCTTCCACGGTGTAGTCCGGTTCCACCATGGCGGCACCGCTGCGCTGCGCCTTACGGTTTTTCCACTCGGCTTCCTGCTCCTGAATGTGGGCCGAGTCCCGCAGCATGATGCCGCACAGGTCCATGGTGGCATCGGTGGAATAGATGGGACCTCGATAGCCATTCTTATAGAGGTAAGGGATCTGGCCCGAGTGGTCGATGTGGGCATGGGTCAGCAGCAGCGCCTCATAGGTGCCGGGGGCATAGGGCAGGTCCGCGTTTTCATAAACATCCCGTCCCTGCTCCATGCCGCAGTCCACCAGCAGGCGGTGGCCCGCCGCTTCCAGTTGGGTACAACTGCCGGTCACTTCCCGTGCGGCTCCCAAAAAAGTCAGTTTCATTCGGTTCGCCTCCCTGCAAAGCCTGCCTTTACTGATTGCGGCCCACACCGTAGGTGGGCGCTTCGGGCAGGACAAAGTCTTCGGTGAAATTGTTGGTGTTGTCGTTGATATTCATACGGACATCCCAGAACAGGTCGCCGTAATCCCGCAGGATGGTGTAGTTGCCCTCGCCCAGGGCCTGCAGCGTGATGGTATCCCCCACCAGCAATACGGTATCGCCCTCCGGCTCCCAGGCGGTCAGCGACGACTGGTAGGTTCGAGTGACGTTTCCGCTGTCGATCAGCGTCTGGGCCGCCTCCGCCGTGGTGGAAACCAGCACCAGTCGTGCCGTGGCAGGCAGCGAATCCAGCAGCGCCTGCCGGGTGATGCCGCCGTATTCCAGTTCGGTGACACCGCCCGCCACACCGGTCACCACCGACTCAGCCCAGCCTTCCGGCCAGTGATCCCGGTCATTCTCGGCAATTTCCTCATAGAGGGTGGCCAGATAGTTGCCGTAGCTGATGGTCTTGGTGGCGTCGGGGTTCTGGGCATAGGTGAAGAGCGGCGTATTGAGGATGCTGGAGTCGTCGGCATCCAGTTCCGCCAGGGACGCTGCCGCGCTGAAGTAGGCTTCGGCTCCGGAGGCCTCCGCCGCCGCGGCGCTCTCGGTGGGCGAGCTGGGATCGGCCCCGTCGGATGCCAGTTCCTTTTCGGGATCGGCCGCATCGGAAGCGCTGGCCACCGTTTCCTCGGTGGGCACATAGCGGTTCCAGGTATCCCGGTTGGCTGTCAGTGTCTGGGCCGGGATGGCATCGTTCAGCACCACCCGACAGCTGCCGCCCTGGGTAAAGACCAGATCCAGCCGGGCCACCGCATTCAGGGCATTCCCGGCCGCCAGTACCGGCACCGAGCCGGTCTGGTTTTCGGTGGTGCCGCCATCGATGACCGCCGTCACCCCCAGCTGGGAAAGGGTATCCTGCAGAGCGCTCACATCCACACCCGGGGTAGCGACGCAAAGAATGACATCCACCCCTTCGGCCTGCAGGGCCGCCACCTGTTCACTGGCGGTCTGGGCCAGATCGTTGGCGATGGGGGTTTCCTCATTGACGAGGCCCACCTTTTCGGTGACGGTAGCCGTGTCGGCCAGCGAGAAGAAGCCGATCTTATAGCCGGCCCGTTCCAGAACATAGTTCATGCCGTTGGTGATGCGGTTGCGGTTCCAGCTGGTGGAGCGGTAGAAGATGGCAGAGCCCTCAGCATCCCGCAGGTTTGCCGCCAGCGACGGGCCGGAGGCCATGTTGGCGTCACTGCGCAGCCGCTCGATACCGTAGGCCAGGTCAGCGGCGCCGAAGGCCTGCAGGTCATACCCGGCGGCCGAGAAGCTGCTGAGCATATCCATGCCGCCGGTCAGACTGGCGCTGAGCGTGCCGTGCAGACTGCCGCCGGCGTCCAGCAGAATGGCGTCGGGCGCTGCCCCCTTAAGGGCCGCCACGTCGGCCAGGCTGACCTCTCCGTTGTCCCGCTGGCCGGCCAGCTGGCCGGTGGCAAAGACCGGCACCGTGATATCGCCGATGCGCACCAGGCAGGAGATGCTCTCGGTGCCGTCAGCCAAGGTGGCGGTAATGGTGCACTCGCCGCTGTCGGCACGGGCACGGACCGTTCCGTTTTTGTCCACGGTGGCCACCGTTTCGTCACTGGTCTGCCAGTAGACCTTCTGGCCACCTTCCTCTTCCGAGGCCTGGTTGGTGGTCAGGGTGGCGCGGGCGTCCTTGGCGTCCAGGTGCAGCTCCACCTGGTAGGTATCGTTGACCAGTTTCGGCTCGGCATTCTTGCCCAGCGGATCTGCCAGACCGGTGAAGGCGAAGGGCCGCATGACGAAGTCCACATCCACCGTCTCGCTCTGGACACCGTAGTCGGCACCGGGTGCCTGGTAGGTGCACTGCCACATATCATAGGTGCCGGTGTAACCCAGCGAGTTGGAGAACCGGGCAATCCACAGATTGTCCCGCCAGGGATCGAACGCCGGGTCGCTGAAGCGGGCACGCACCCAGTTCAGCGAGGCATAGATGCCCTGCTCCCCGGTATAGCCCAGCTCTACCAGACGGTCAAAGAAAGCCTGGGTGATGGCAGCCATCTCCTCGGGGAAGATGTCGCTGATGCTCTTGTCCTCCAGGTCATAATAAACCGGATAGGACAGCTGGTAGGGCGTGGCGGTGTAATCGGCCAATCCCTCCTGGGGCGGCGCCACCAACCCCAGCAGCCGTGCCACATGGTCGGCCTCCGAGCGGGCTTCCTCCACCGTAGTGGCGTAGGAATAGAGATACACCCCGAAGGGAATCCCCAAACGGGTGCATTCGTCGGCATTGCGGCGCCACTGGTCGTCGTCCTGGGCCCAGTCCGCCTCCTGGCCGTCCCACTCACCGCCATACCCGCAACGGATGATGGCAAAGTCGATGCCGGCGGCCTTGGCTTTTTCCCAGTCCACTTCCCCCTGGAATTTGGACACATCGATGCCCTTGAGCACGGCGGCAGGCATGGCTTCGCCGTTGGCATTGAAATAATACCCCAGCTCATTCTTTTGCCAGGCGGCCGCGGCGGTGCCGAAATCGGCGGTAGCCGGGCCGGTGGGGCCGGCGGAGCAACGGGTCAACACCAGACATACCACTGCCACCACCAGTACACAGACCAGGCACAAAGCCAGCACCAGGCGGCTGCGCCGGCGGCGGGGCCGTTTGCGCTTGGGGGCTCCGGTGCGCGGCGGCGTGGTGCCCCCAGCCGGGGACGGGGCCGGCGATGTGGGGGCCGGGTTGGCAGCCCGCGCGGGGCTGCGGTAGATCTTTCGATTATCAGCCACTGTACAGTACCTCTCATTACCCAGGGTATGCAACAAAATTCAAACACTATAAGTAAGAATAGTGTAACATTTTGCCGAATAAAATACAATGCCATCCGCCCGGTCCGTTTTGTAAAATTCCACAAAAAAATGCGCTTCCCACCGGAAGCGCATGGTTTATCTGTTGGAGGAGCCGCGGTAGACACCAGCCTTGCGCAGCAGGTCCTTGACCACCTCGCTGCCACAGACCAGTCCACAGGCCGCCGGCACAAAGGCATTGCTGGCCGGCACCGCACGGCGGCCGTTGGCCGGGGTCTCCTGCAGTTCCTCTGCCAGCGGGGCCAGCGGCACCTCGGTGGAAAACACCACCTTCACCTTGCCCAGCCGCCGCTTGCGGCACTGGATGCGAATCACCTTGGCCAGCGGGTCCACACTGGTTTTTTCGATGTCCGCCACCCGGAAGGCCGTGGGGTCCAGCTTGTTGGCCGCCCCCATGCTGCACAGGATCGGCGTGCCCGCCGCCTTGCAGCCCTCGATGAGCAGCAGCTTGGCCGAAACCGTGTCGATGCAGTCCAGCACATAATCGAACCGGGACAGATCCACGGCGGGCGCCGTATCGGCATTATAGAACATCCGGTGGGTGTGAACCACCGTATCGGGGTCAATATCGGCAATACGGGCCTCCATGGCATCCACCTTGTACTGTCCCAGGGTGGAATGCAGTGCCACCAGCTGGCGGTTCAGGTTGGATTCCGCCACCGTGTCGCTGTCGAACAGACTCAGCGTGCCCACACCGCTGCGGGCCAGCACTTCCACAGCCTGGCCGCCCACACCGCCGATGCCGAACACCGCCACATGGGCGGCACGCAGAACATCCAGCGCGGGGGTGCCCAGCAGGGCGCGGGTACGGGTGTAGATATCGGACATAGGGTACCTCCGGGAGGAAACAGTCGGACGGCAACACCGCACATCCGCCGGTTTTATTATACCCGGTTTTCCGCTGCCGTCAAGGCGGCCCCGGTACAGCGGCCCGCCGCATCAAAGGTCAGGGAAAGAAGATGGGTATCGTCCAGTTCCACCTCCTGGGACTTGCCTTTGCGGAACGATCCCGTCAGGTCGTACAGCGTCTGAACGTCCCGGATGTTCCGGCCATCAAACCAGCCAGCGTCCAGCAGCCAGCGGGTGTAGGTCACCACCTTGGCCCGGTCCCGGCCCCGCTGCCAGGCGTTCAGGCCGCAGTCCTGCAATACATTCAGATCCAGCGCGGCGTCCACGCCGGCGGCATAGCGCTGTACGTTGGCCTCCACGATGCGGCTTTCCAGATCGGTGCAGGAGAGCAGCACAAAGCTCAACGCCAGCACCGCCAGCCCGATGCATGCAGCCGGCAGCACACGGAACACCCGCACCAGCAGCAGAACCGCCCAGACGGACAGCACGCAGAGAAACCACCCGGCCACCACACGCCGGGGCGTATAGCCAAACAACCGGATATATACCGCCAGTTTGGCACCAGCCAGCCCGGCGAAAGCCACCCCATAGAGACAGAACAGAGCAGCCAGTACCCTGGGCATCGGACGGTTGCTCAAAAAACGCACAACACCCAGCACGCAAAAGTCCAGCAGCAGAATCCGCAGCAGCTCCCAGAAACCGTCCACCGCAAAGTCCGAAGCAACGGGGGCCGTGAGTCCCAGAGGCGCCGCTGCCAACCATTCCGCCGCCTGCAGGGCAAAGAATAAGGTATATACGGCACACAAACCTCCCACCGCCACGTTCGCAGTCACCCAGGGCAGACAGCGCAGCGGTTTCAGCAGGGCAAAGAAGCGATCTTCGGGGCAGGGCGGTGTCTGCCGCCGGAGGGAACCGGCCACCAGGCCGTAGAGCCAGGCCCCCACCGGCAGGGAGAGCAGGAAGTATGCGACGTAGGAAACCAGTTTTTCACTGCTCAGCAGGCGGTTGAGCCAGTGGGTCCAGCCACGTCCCAGCGCCGCAAAGTGGGGATCGGCCGCGGCCAGCAGCCCCCAGGCCACCGCACAGAGCAGTGTGGTAACCAACACGGTAACCACCGCCACTGCCGTCTGGCGCAGCTTAAGCCGCTGCCGTCCCAGGTTGTGCAGCCCGCCCCATACGTTACCGATCCGCCGGAAGAAATTGCCGAAAGGCAATAGGAGAAATCCTGCCAAACCATCGAGGAAGCACAGGCTGCCGGTCCAACCCTGGGCCAGCATCCCGCAGCGGGCCAGCACGAACCACACCGCCAGGAGATGCCACACCAGCACCTGCCAGCTGCCCAAAACCGGTTGTTCTCCCCACAGGGGCATGGCCACCGACAGAACCAGCCAGCACCCGGCCCATCGCACCGCTTCCCGGCTGCCCCGCCGCTGCAGGGCACGAGCCATGGCTTCCACCCCCAGCACAAACAGCAGCGCAAACACCGGCAGGGCCGGGTTGGCAAAATTCCGGGCAAACAGCAACTGCCGCACGTACAGGTAGGCCAGCGGGTAACTGCCCACAGCCCCCCACAGGTAGGGCGCCGCAGGTACCGCGGGCAGAATTTTGGGCGCACTTTCATAAAGGGGACGCCCGGCGCCCTCTTTGGGAATTTCGGTCATGGAAAACCTCCTGTTCAATTGTGCATCCGGCGGAGCTTACTGCTCGTCGGGAACGTATTCCAGCAGATCGGCGGGCTGGCAGTCCAGCGCCTTGCACAGCGCCTCCAGGGTGGAAAACCTCACAGCCTTGGCCTTGTTGTTTTTCAGGATGGACAGGTTGGCCGGGGTGATGCCGATTTCCTCGGCCAGCTGCCCGGCACCCTTATGGCGGCGCGCCATCATTACATCCAGATTGACCACAATGGGCACAACGGCGCACCTCCTTCAGATGGTATAGTCCAGTTCATCTTTCATACGCACCGCCTGGGCAAAGGCGTTTTTCAACACCCGCACAATCAGCGCCATAAACCCGGCTGCCACCGCCAGGAACACAAAGGGCAGATACACCCACAGGCCCGCCGGCAGGCAAAGCACCGCCGCCCAGGTACAGCACCAGCTGATGCGCCGCAGCGCCTGCACCGTCTGCGGCACAAAAACTTCACCCCGCTCCAGCCGCTGCAAAAAGCGGTAAAGGTTCCACAGCATCCACAGCGCCAGCGCCGCACACAGATACCCCATGACCAGCAGTGCCGCCTCCACCACCGGGCCCGAATGGGCCAGCGTGTGGGTGTCCGCCAGCCAGCGGACCAGCCAGGGGCCGCACACCGTCATAATCGCGCTGGCTGCCAGGGCCAGCGCCACCACATACCGTGTCAACGTAATGCTTTTTGTGTCGTCCCATTGCCAGATCTTCATGCAAGGTCTCTCCCCTCGTTTCAGGTTGTGCTCAGTATACCATAGGGTTTATTGTTTTGCAAGGATCATTTATTGTTTTTCGATAATTTTATCTTGTTATACAAAAAGAGCCCCGGTTCTACCGGAGCTCTTGCCTGATTCTGTTTACGGTTGCTGCAACACGGGACCGCCTCCGCGCCGTTCCATCAGCGTCTCCCAGGTGGAAGACATTTTGTCGGCCAGGCAAACCAGCACCGCCTCCCGGCAGCGCGGCACCCAGGTCAGGGTCAGTGGCCACATGTGGCTTTGGATGATGTTCTTTTCGGTCTCATCCAGCTGAAAGAGCGTTTCCGCATTGTAACGGGCGATCAGCGGATGCTTGAAACCGTGCCAGCGGGTGATGTCCCGGCAGGCATGCCAGTCATACAGATAGAAATCGTGCAGGAAAGCCCCGCGCAGCAGACTTGCTTCCCGGGCGCGGCAATGGAACCGCAGGTTGAGCCAATAGGCAATGCGGGCGACCCGCAGGCAATGTTCGTAGGTGGTGACCGTACCGTGCTGGATAAACTGCCGCATCACCAGCGCGTTGGGATCGTCCGCCACGCCGCGCAGGATTTCCCGCATCCGTGCATCTTCCGCCGGGGTCAGTTTGCAGAACATAGGCATCTCCTTTTCCGTCACAGCTCTCACGGCTTCATTATAGCCGATTTTGCCCGGGGCGGCAACGGCTTCGCAAAAATTTTACACTGTACGTCGATTTTTTACAGTCGCCGGCAACCTGTGCAGCCGGGCGCAAGCGTTTTCCTTGAACAAACGAGTTGTATCTTTTCCCACAGCAGTTTGCCTTTTCCTGTCTCCAACACTTTCGCTTGTTACTTCGACCGGGTCAGCAGCGCCACCGTCTCGATATGCCGGGTATGGGGGAACAGGTCCACCGGCACAAACCGGCGGGCCCGGTAGCCCTGCCGGGCAAACAATGCCACGTCCCGGGCCAGGGTTTCGGGGTCACAGCTCACATAGACCACCCGGCGCGGCGCCATCCGGGCCACAGCGCCGATGCATTCCGGCGTGCTGCCCGCCCGGGGCGGGTCCAGAAAGACCACGTCGGGATGCAGCCGGTCTGCCATTTTCCCCATCCACACCGTGGCGTCGGCGCAAACGAAGGAAGCATTGTCCAGCCGGTTGCGCCGGGCGTTGGCCGCCGCGTCCCGCACGGCGGCCGGATTGCGCTCCACCCCAAAGACCCGCCCCGCATGGGGCGCCGCACACAGCCCGATGGTACCGATGCCGCAATAGGCATCCACCACCGTCTCCCTGCCGGTGAGCCCCGCCAGCTCCAGCGCCATCCGGTACAGTACCTCGGTCTGGAGGGGGTTGACCTGGTAAAAGCTGCGGGAGGAGATGCCAAACTGCAGTCCGCAGAGGGTATCCACCACCTGACCGGGACCGTAAAGCACCTTTTCCCGGTTGCCCAGCACCGCACTGGTGCCGGTGGGGTTGATATTCTGCACAATGCCCGCCACCCAGGGCGCCGCTTTGCGCAGGGCACTGCAAAAGTTCCGGCTGCCCGGCAGCAACGGCGTGGGGGTAACCAGCGTCACCAGCACACGGCCCTCCCGGGTGCCGCGCAGTACCACGTGGCGCAAAAGGCCCGTGCGCCGGTCCTCGTCAAAGGCGGTCCAACGGCAGCCCCGGGCGGCATCCAATACCGCCGTCAGCGTACGGTTCAGGGCATTCTGCTGCAGCAGGCACTCGGTACCGGGCAGCACCCGATGGGTGCCCTCGGCATACAGACCGCAGACCAGTTTGCCCTGCTGCATGGCAAAGCTGGCAATGGCCTTGTTACGGTAGTGCCAGGGTTCCGCCATGCCGCGGACGGGTTCCACCGGGGCAAACCGCCCCAGCAGGGTCTGCAGTCGCGCCTGTTTGCGGGACAGCTGCTGCGGGTAGGGAACGGTCAGCAACGGACAGCCGCCGCAATGCTTCTGAAAATTGGAACAGGTTTGGATCATTGGGTGTTCTCCTCCCGGCGAATTTGCGGGGACTTGCCTCCCTGTGGTACAATGGAAACAGCGTGAAATCCCTGTCCGGGGCATACACTGTATTATTACAGAAAACGGAGGCAGCGAAATGAAGGTATTACTGATCAATGGCAGTCCGCACAAAAACGGCTGCACCTATACCGCTTTGAACGAAATGGCTGGCGTGCTGCAGCAGGCCGGCATCGAAACGACGATTTTCCACATCGGCAGCGCGCCGGTGGGCGGCTGCGTGGGCTGCGGCGGCTGCGCCAAGGCAGGCAAATGTGTCTTCGGCGGCACCGTGGCCGAGGTTCTGCCCCTGGTGCAGGAGGCGGACGGCATCGTCTTCGGCGCGCCGGTACACTATGCCACCGCCGCCGGCAGCATGCTGGGCTTTATGCATCGGCTGGCCATGAGCGGCGGGCAGTATCTGCGCCACAAGCCGGCGGCTGTGGTGACCAGCGCCCGCCGGGCCGGTACCACCACCGCCCTGGAAGCCATGGAAAAGGTGCCCCAGTTCTTTGAAATGCCGCTGATCAGCTCCACCTACTGGCCGATGGTCCATGGCGGCAACGCCCAGCAGGCTCTGCTGGACGAGGAAGGCTGCCAGATCATGCGCAACCTGGGCCGCAATATGGCCTGGATGCTGCGCTGCATCGAAGCGGGCAAAGCCGCGGGCATTGAGGCACCCCAGGCCGAGACCGACAAGCGCACCAATTTTATCCGCTGAATCATCCAATCGGAACCGGACCCCTGGTCCGGTTCTTTTTTTACCCGACCAGAGCGGTGACCACCAGCCAATACAGTTGCCAGCCCACCAGGGCAAAGCCTCCGCCAAAGGCAAGCCCTGCCAGCACGTCGCTGATATAATGTACCCCGGTGATGACCCGGGACACCGCGATGAGCACTGCCAGCACCACCAGCACGCTGCCTAACGGTACACTGCCGTAGAAGGCCACCACCGCGATAGCCGCCGCCGAAAAGCAGTGCCGGCTGGGCATACTGCGGCCTTTTTCCTTTTTGGGAAACAGTGGCTGATACCCCAACGCCGTGTAGGGACGGGGGCGGTTCAGATAGGTGCGCAACGCGCTGCCCGCCCAGAAAGCCGCCGCCGGCACCAGTACCGCCGGCGGGAACAACGGCCGGTGCCAGACCGCCAGCCAGAGCAGCAGGCAGCCGTACAGCAGATAGACGGCTGCCACCGCCCCGCGGCTGACGAGATACAGCAGTCCTTTGGCTGCAGGGTGCGCATGGAACCAGCCGATGATGGCACGGTAGCGTTGTTCGTTCATAGGGGATTTCCTCCTTGGTACGATTGGTATAAGGATAACACCCCGCAAAAGGCTTGTCAAACCGGGACGGTTATGCGTATAATAAGGACAGTTTGAGAACACGGAGGATCCGGCTTTGTTTGGTTATGCAAATGCGCTGCTGCTGGCTCTGTTTGCTGCAGCGGTGCTGGATTTGATTTTGGCATGGCGTCGTTGTCGTACCCCGGCAGCCGCCCTGCGCAGCCTCTGGCAGGAGGAGCATCTGCTGTTCGGCAACTGGGCCGGTGCGGCCCGGCTGCGGTGGGGCCCGTACGCCTTCTGCCTGGGGTTGGCCCTGTATGAATTCACCGTCGTTTTTTGCAACAGCATGGCCCGGGAACACTGGCCCTGGCTGCAGGCCCGGGTTTCCCCCGTGCTGGATAACCTGATGTATCTGGCTTTTCTGGCCAAGATCCTGCTGGGCACCCGCTATACCTGGCGCAGTCTGGGGACGGCCGGCGCTCTCTACTTTGTAGCGCGCTGGGTGTATTTCAACGGCCAGAACATCTGGTTCCTGGGCCTGGCGGTGGTGCTGCTGGCCGCCAAGGATGTGCCGCTGCGCCGGGCCATGAAGGCTTTCCTGGGCTGTGGGATTCCCACCCTGGCCCTGGTGGAAATCCTGCACTTTGCGGGCATTCTGGCCCCCGGTGCCACCAGCGAACGGGACGGCAGTTTCCGGTTATTGTTCGGGTACGGTCACCCCAACACCTTTGGCGGAGTGGTCTTCGGCCTGTTGCTGGGCTGGGTGCTGCTGCGGCAGACCCGCCTGCGCTGGGTAGAGCTTGCCGCCGTGGCCGCCGTGGGCGTCTTTTTGCTGGTGGGACCGGCATCCCGGTCGGCGGCGCTATGCTGCCTGCTGCTGGCCGTTTTGCTGGCCGCCGCCAAGGGACTGAAGGGCCGCCCTGCCAACCGCCTGCTGTCCGGTTGCTGCGCCGCGCTGGTTCCGCTGGAACTGGCCGTCAGCCTGATTCTGCCCCTTTTTGTGGTCAAGATCGGCCCCTGGGCCAATGAGATCGGCCCCGCCTGGCTCAAGCGGCTGGACGATCTGCTCACCTGCCGCATCTCGTTGTCCTGGGCCGCCTACCGGATGTACGACATCAAGATCGCCGGGCAGATGCTCATGGACTGGCCCACCCTGGACAATATCTTTGTCTACCTGCTCTACCAGTTCGGGCCGGTAATGCTGGTACTGGCCGCCCTGCTGCTGACCGTTGCGCTCTATGGGTATGCCCGCCGAGGTCACTGGCAGGCGGTGGCCTGCCTGGTGGCCGTCCTGCTCTACGGGTACATGGAAACCCAAGTGCTGCACATCACCAGCGATCCCGCCGCCCTGTTGCTGTGCGGTGTGATTTTTGCACAACCCATGGACCTCTGGTGTCCCGACCAATGACAGAAAAACCGCCCCGGGTAAAACCGGGGCGGTTTTGTTATGCCAATGGAATATAATAGATTTTCCCTGCCTCGTGGGCAATGACCTCCGCGGGGTCGCAACCGGCGGCCTCCACCAGGGATTGCAGCGTCTGCTGCTGGTCCTCCTCCGGGTAGCCGTCCAGATCCAGATAGGTCCCGGCAATGCCCTGGGCACGCAGTTCCGCCACCATGGCATCCGGTTCCAGTTCGCTGGTAGCCTTATACCAGACATCGTTTTCGGTCCCGTAACCGGCGCCGTAGCTGAACCGCAGCGTGTCGCTGTGCAGCGGACCACGCAGCAGCGTATAGTCCCACATGTTGTTCAGCGAGCCGTTTTCAAAGTTTTTCATATAGGGCAGCTGGAAGATCACGGCATCCTCGCCGGCGGCGTCCTCCACCTCATCCATAAAGGCTTCGTCCTGATACCAGGTGGTCTGGACTTCCTCGTACTTCGGGACAAACAGGCCCTGCTGCTCCCAGTACCCGTAGGCCAGCACCACCACCAGCACCGCCGTGAAGATCTGCCGGCGGCGTCCCTGCCAGCGGCAGAGGCAACGCTCGGCCCAAAGGCCCACCGCCAGCAGGGCAAAGAAGGCGATGTAGGGGCTGATGCGGTTGTACCCGCGGATAAAACGCAGGAAAATGCCGATCAGACCACCAAAGCTGGCGATGGTGGCCAGCAGCAGCGCGGCCACATTCAGCCGGCCCAGCAGCCAGAATCGGTCCCCCAGCTGCGGGGTCGCGGTTTTTCCGGATTTCCAGTTGTGATTGTGGAACAGCAGCACCAGCAGTGCCAGGAACCCCACAATGCCCACAATGCCCAGATACCCGTAGGAATTTTCGTTGAAAACCGATGCCTCATCGGTGGCCAGCAGGCGGAAATACCGCTGCAGCCAGTTGGCCAGCTTGTCCCAGCCATAGCCGTTGGGCGACAGCAGCAGACTGCTGATGCGCAGGCTGTAGATATCGGCCCCGATGGGACTGCGGTAAACCCCGTTGGTAAGCGTACTTCCCTGTCCCGACAGGATGCCCAGCACCATGGGGAAGAAATCGGGAATCATCCAGGCCACGATCTCCCCAATGGTCAGGAAACAGGGCACCCCGGCCGACAACCGGCGGTCCCGCAAGATCAGGCAGAGGGCCGTGATGCACAGGAAAAAGCAGGTGAAATACGGGTAGTAGGCGGCACCGTTGTTGGCGATGCCCCAGGCAAAGGCGATGGCCAGCCAGTTGCGCCGGTTGCGGAAGAAACCTTTGCCAGGGCGACCGAAGGACGGATCCTCGGCACACCAAAGGCAGAGCAGCACCGAAAACGGCACAAACTCCACGGCAGCCAGCATCATATGCCCGGCCAGCCGCTGCTGCACATAAGGGCAAAGCCCGAAGGTCAGCCCGAAGGCAAAGGACAGCCACCGGCGCATCCCGGTCATCCGGAACACCGTGTACCCGGCCAGAGCATTGGCAAAGGGAATGACCAGCACATAGAGGTTGAACACCACGCCGGTGTCCTTGGTAAACAATCCCACAAAGGCCACAAACAGATCGTAGATCAGGTCGTAGTTGGGGTCATAGGGGCTGGGCGGCTGGTAGAAGGGCCAGCCCAGCGAACCGGTCAGTTCCCCATAACTGCGCTGGACCTGCCCCACCCAGTAGATGCCGTCCCCGCCATAGAGAATCGGCGCGTGCCAGTCCAGCCGCCAGAGCTGGAAGAAGAAATACTCGGTGGCGGCCACGGCGGCGATGAGCAGCGCCACCGTCAGGCATTCCCGCCAGAGATTTTGTTTTTTCTGTAACGTCATAACCTTCCTTATTCACCGCGCTGCATGGCCGCCACATAGGCATCGCAGACTTCGGCCGAAGGGCCGTCCCCCCGCAGATGACCGTGGTCGATCCAGATGGCGCGCTTGCAGAGCTGTTTGACCTGGTTGATGTCGTGGCTGACAAAGAGCAGGGTGGTCCCGCCCGAGAGCATTTTCTCCATCCGCTCATGGCATTTTTGCTGGAACATGAAATCGCCCACCGAGAGGATCTCGTCGCAGGCCAGGATTTCGGCATCCACCTCGGTGGCAATGGAAAAGCCCAGCCGAGCGATCATTCCGCTGGAATAGTTCTTCACCGGCACGTCCACAAAATCCCAAAGTTCGGCAAAATCGATGATATTTTTAAAGTGTTCTTCCATGTAGTCCCGGTCATGGCCCAGCACCGCACCATTGAGGAAAACATTTTCCCGGGCGGTCAGTTCCAGGTCAAATCCGGCCCCCAGCTCGATCAGCGGGGCAATCTCGCCATTGACCCGCACGGTGCCCCGGGTGGGGTACATGACACCGGCAATGAGCTTGAGCATGGTACTTTTTCCGCTGCCGTTGCGGCCGATGAGTGCCACAGACTCTCCCGGCTCGATGGAGAAGGAGATATTCTGCAGGGCGTAGAATTCGTTGAAAAACAGCTGGTGTTTGAGCAGCTTGACGGTGTATTCCTTGAGCGTCTCGGTCTTTTCCTGCGCCAGGTTGAAGCGCATCGAGACGTCTTGCACCTGAATGATGGGCATAACGGGCGGCTCCTTACAGATACAGAATGAAGTTGCGCTGCAGCTTGCGGAACGCCGCCAGCCCCAGCACCACCATGACGACGGCGCTGGCCACACAGGCGAACCAGGTGTTAGGTCCCGGCACAAAGCCGTACATGACCAGGCAGCGCAGGCAGTTGATATAGTGATACAGCGGATTGAGCTTGACGATCTGCTGCATGAATCCGGGCAGCTGAGAAAGGGGATAAAACAGCGGTGTGGCGTACATCCAGGCCATGGTCAGGATGCCGTACAGATATTGCAGGTCCCGGAAATAGACCGCCAGGGCCGAAAGCAGCAACGCCATGCCGCAGCAGAACAGGAACAGCAGCACCAGCGGCGCCCAGACCAGCAGCAGCGTGGGATACAGTGGCGAGCGGGTGATCAGCATGACCAGAACGATGGCCGCCAGGCTGAACAGCAGGTTCACAAAGCTGGAAACCACCCGGCTGATGGGAAAGATGAACTTGGGCACATAGACTTTTTTGATCAGCGAGGAATTGCCCAGTACGCTGCCCATGCCCATGTTGGTACTTTCGTTGAAGAAATTGAACAGCGTATTGCCGCAGATCAGGTAGAGCGGGTAGTTGGGAATATCAAAGCGGAACATGTAGGAAAATACCAGCGTCTGCAGCAGCATCATGAGCAGCGGGTTGAGGATACTCCACACATAGCCCAGAAAGCTGCGGCGGTATTTGACTTTGAGGTCCCTGGTGACCAGTTCCCGGATCAACGGGCGATACTTGGTAAAATGGCCCCAGCTGGTGCGCAGCTGGCCGGCGGTTTGGTGTTGCATGGGTTCGGATCTCTCCCCTGTTTTACAGTTTGAACGGCGTGTCTCCGGTCAGGCCGTCGGCACGCAGCATATTTTCCATCACGTCAATATCGGCGCTCACATCCAGGGCATCGTCCTGGAAAAGCTGGTCCAGCTGGGTCTCAAAGGCATGAACCAGGGTATCCATCGTCTGTTCGATGCGGTGCTTGGATTCGGTGATGTTTTCCCCTTCCACCCCCTGGGCATCCAGCTCCGCATACGTCTGGAGCAGTTTGAGGGATGTGGGCAGATAGTAGTCCAGGAATTTGCGCATCCGGGGCAGCTTGTCCGGATCAGACTTGGCCTGGGCAAAAATTTTGGCCGACACGGCCTCCAGACGGCTGATCTTGTCGCTCATCTCCTCGTCGGGGATGGCGTCATTGACGCTGCGCAGGGCATCCAGAATGGCCTGGTAGCGGTCCTTTTCCACCGGCTGTTCCGGCTGGGGCGGGGCCTCGGGGGTGGGTTCCGGAGCCTTGCCTTTGACCACCAGGTAACGGCGGCGCATGTCCAGGTAGGCATCGGGCCCGAAAACCCCGTCGTCAATACAGTTTTCCAGGTGCTTGCAGCATTTTTCGTAGCTGCAGGGAATGGCGGCTGCAATGTCGGCAATGGGCATGTTCCGGGCATCGCCCACGATGTTGTCGATTTTTTTGCGCATGCGGCGGTTGGTGCGCACCGTGTGGGCACCGAACAGGCAACCCACGCCGCCGGTGAGCATCATGAGCACCGGAACACATTCCTCCAGCAGGTACGGCAGATACTGCAGCCCGCCCTCAGCCAGCACATCCGGCAGCCAGAAAAGGCTGTCCGGCAAAGCCAGCAGCCCCGTCGCCAACAGGGCGATACCGGCGATGAACAACCCGGTGGCCAGACCGGAACCGCTGCCGTTCTGGGAAGCGGCTTTTTTCTTTTTCTTTGCTTTTTCCGCGCGGGGCGCCTCCTGCGGGGGGCGCTCCCTATCGTCCACCGCGTAGACCGGGGTCACGTTGAAATCCGCGGCGCGGGTCTTCTGCCGGGCCGCCTGTTCAAAACCGCCCAGCTTGCCCTTGCGCATGGCGCCGTTGAGCGCAATGAAGATGAATCCCAGCGGCCACCACACCACAAAGCCGATGACAATGGCCCACCAGGGGAACTGGAACGGGCCGTCCCCCCGATGGTATTCGTCCTGTTTGCTGTAGCGGTTCTGGTAGCGGTTGCCGCTGCCGCTGTAGGGATGGCCCGGGTCGGTGTACCGGGGCCCTTCCTCCTGGTTGGGCATAGGATCTCCTTTTTTCACGTTCAGGGAATGTCAGCCAGCAGCTGTTTCAGGTCATCGCTGAGATAGTAGGTGCTGCCGGCCTGGTAGGGATTGTTTTTATTGTAGGGCACATGGGTGCACAGATAACTGACCCACTTGTTGTACCCCGAAACGGTCAGGTGCACGCCGTCCGGCTGGGCGTAATCACTGAGCAGATACCCGGATTCATCCCGGAACTCGGCATTGAGGTCCAGGAAGTAGCAGCCACGCTCGGCGCACAGCCCCTGGATGGCCGCATTGATGGTGGCCAGCCGGTCGGGCGCCAGACCCGGTGCATCCTCGGTCACCGTCTCCTGGGTGGCCGACAGAATGGATTGCACGTAAATTGCCGTGTTGGGCAGTGCCGCCTGCAGATCGTCCAGCATCCGGCCATAGTAGGCCAAAAAGCTCTCGTCATTGCCGGTCTGTACCAGCGCGTTGGTGCCGATCAGAATATACAGCTTGGCCGGCTGGGCGTTGGTCAACACATCCATGGCCACCTCGTCTCCCCGGTCGGGGCTGGTCACCGTGGTGCGGTTAACAATGGTGTTGGGACTGATCCCCTCATACCCGCAGATCAGCGCGCCGCCCACATCGATGTTGTACTCGCTGGCGCTGAAACCGGCGGTCAACGAATCCCCCAGGAAGGCGGCATCGGCAAACCAGGAAGTATCCACCCGGCCGAATTCCGGCACCGCTGTCGGCGCGGCGGGCAGCGCGGTGTAGGTATAGCCCTGGTCCCCGCTTTGCTGGACCGGCCCCACGGTGCCCCAGTTGATGGCCGGCGCCGAGGCCGAGGCATCCCCCGCATCACTGCTGCCGCCGTAGGGCAGGGGCGCCACCAGCTGGGCACTGCCCGTGGCCACCGATTCGGCTTCGGGCGCCTCCCCGGTCACACTTTTGGGCAGCAACGCGGTGATGATGCCGGACAGAATCAGAATGCCCCCGGCCGTGCCCACCAGCAGGGTGCGGCGGCGACGACGGCGGCGTTCCCGGGCGCGGCGGGCGATGGCCCGCTGCTGCTCCGGTGTGAGCGGTCCGCGGCGTGTGCGGGGCGGCTGAGGTTGTGCCCAGCCATCCTGCCAGTTGTATTGATTTTCCGGCCGGGACCGACGGGAACGGTCAGGCCCGGGACGCTGGGGGGTCGGCATGGGTACCCCTCCTTTCTGCACAGCCAAAATTGCGTATATACAGTAGGATTATAACACAGTTTGCCCGATAAAAACAGAGGCAAGGAAAGATTTTGCGGTTTTCTGCCCGGGGACGGCCCCCTTATCGGCTCAACTTACGTTTTTGCTGCCACCCGGCCACCGCCACCAGCAGAGGGCGGGGTGCCAGGTGGGACAACGCCATTGCTGCGGCCATGGCGGGACCCGGCACAATGATGGTGCGGCGCCGCCGGATGCCCGCCAGGGCGCAGCGCACACAGTACGCCGCCGAAATACCCGGCAGGGCAAACCGGACGTTGGCCACCTGGTTGAACTCGGTATGGACCGGCCCGGGGCAAAGGCAGCCCAGGTAAACCGGACTGTGCCGGGCACGCAGTTCGGCCGCCACCGCCTGGCTCAGGCTGACCACATAGGCCTTGGTGGCGTAGTAGGTGGCCATATAGGGGCCGCCGGGCAGCAGCCCTGCCGAGGAGCCCACGTTGAGCAGTGCCCCGCTCCCCTGCCGTTCCATCTGCTGCACCATCCGCTTGGTGAGAATCTGCACGGCGCGGACATTCACATCCACCATCCGCAGTTCCTTGTCCAGCTCCGTCTCCAGGAAGGGTCCGCAGTCGCCGAAGCCGGCGTTGTTGATAAACAGATCCACCTGCCGTTCCCGCAAAGCGTCGGCCAGGCGGCAGCATTCCTCGGCGCGGGAGAGATCGGCAGGGAAAATTTCACAGACGGTGGTCAGCTGGGCAGAAAGCTGTTGCAACCGGTCGGTCCGGCGGGCCACCAACAGCAATTGGTACCCACGGGCGGACAGTTGCCGGGCAAACTCTGCCCCGATGCCGGAGCTGGCCCCGGTGATAACGGCAAATTTGGGCATGGGAAATACTCCTTTTCAACACAAAAGGCCGGCCCGCAGCTGCGCGGGCCGGACCAATTTTTTCCTTAATGACGACGCCCCACACCGCCGCCGCGGCCGGAGCCGCCGCCGGGACGGAACCCGCCGGAACGGCCGCCCCCAAATCCACCGCGGGGTGCGCCGCCGAACCCGCCGGGACGCGGCCCGCCGAAACCGCCCGGTCCGGGGCCGAAACCGCCGGGACCGGGACCAAAGCCCGGAGGCGGAGGCGGCGGACGGCGGGGACGCCGCGGCCGGGAGGCGCGGCCCAGACCGTACCAGAACAGGGCATTGCCGAAGCCGCCACCACCGCGGGGCGGGCGCGGCCCGGGACCCCGGGGATTGCCCAGATTCAGCAGTACGACCACCACCAGCAGCACCACCAAAAGAAGGATGGCCACCGTCACGGGGCTGGGTCCCTGCTCCTGCCGGGCAGGTGCCGCCGACTGGGTGACGCCGTCCAGCGTGGAGGTGGGAATGCCATAGATGCTGCACAGTTTTTCCGCAATGGCATACACCGTCTGCTGCGTGCCGGTATCATAGTCCCCTTTCACCCAGTTGGGCTCCAGGTCCTCGTCCAGAATCGTCCCCAGGGTACTGATGGTCAGCTGGGTTTCCAGCCCGGCGCCCCGGGTGACATAGTAATCGTCCTCCCCCGGCACCAGCAGCAGCAACACACCATTGTCCTTGTCGGCAGAGCCCAGTCCCCAGGTGTTGAGCAGGTCGTAGGCATAGCCTTCCATGGTGGAATTGCCGATATACTCGGTGGTATAGACGCCGATCTGGGCACCGCAGGTATCCTGCAGCGCCACCGAAAGGTTTTCCACATAGGTTTCCGTTTCGGTGGAAAGGATGTCGGCATAGTCATTGACCGCCGTATTGGGGTCCAGTTCCGGTGCAGCCAGCACCGGCAGAGCCGCGACGGTCAGCAGGGCAAGGGTGGCCGCGGCCAGCGCCACCGGGCGCCGTAGTGTTTTTTGTTTCTGTTTCATGATCCATTTCCTGTTGTGTTGCCGAAATCCGCGGGGGCGAAGGTCTGCAGCGGCCCCGCCTGCCACAGGCCGGCCAGCAGATTGGCCGGGAAGGCCGAGACCGTCTCGTTGTAGGCTTCGGCCTGGGTGTTATAGTCTGCGGCCGCCCGCTGGATGGTCGCCTGCGCCGATGTGAAACTGTCGTGCAGGTCGTCCAGCTGCCCCCTGGCCTTGGCGTCCGCCACGTCGGCCGCCGCCGTATAGACCAGGTCCACGGCACCGGACAGATCGGTATTCAGCGCATACTGCACGGCCGGTTGGTTGGGGTCGGAGGTGGCGTTCCAGGCATCCAGGGCCGCCTGGGCGGCCTGTACATCGGCATCGTTTTGCCCCAGCACATTGCCGGCCACCCGGATCAGGCTGGCTGCCGCGTCGGTCTGGGCGGCGAAATCCCTCTGGATGCTGTGGCCGTACTCGTCCTGCCGAGCAGAATAGAGCCGGGCCGTGCGGCTGCGCAGCCCCTGCAGGCGCGCCCCGCCGATACCGAACACCGACACCAGCGCCAGTCCTGCCAGTACCAGGGCCGCCACCGGTCGCTTTTTGGCCGGAACCGGCAGGCGGGATTCGATCTGACCGAAAACTTCCAGCTGGGGGCCTTGGATGGTAAAGGTTTCCTGTTGTTCCAGTTGCATGATGGTTTCCTCGGGAAGGGCGGATCAGCTGTTGATCTCCAGCAGTTTGGCGCGCAGTTCCCCTTCGATACGGCCCAGTTCCTGCTCGGCGTTGGCCCGCTTGGCCTTGCCGTCCGCCCGGATCTTGTTCAGCTCGTCCAGCGTTTCGATGAGCTGCTTGTTGGTCTGCTGCAAAGTCTCGATGTCCACGATGCCGCGCTCCGACTCCTTGGCAATGTCGATGGTCCCCTGCTTGAGGGTGGCGGCATTGCGCTTGAGCAGTTCGTTGGTGGCGTCGGTGACGGCGCGCTCGGCCTTCATGGCCTCCTGGCTATGGGCAATGCCCAGGGCCAGGACCATCTGGTTCTTCCACAGCGGGATGGTGTTGACAATGGTGGTCTGGATCTTTT
>ERZ1643251.1025-NODE-1025-length-34096-cov-18.576658_pt1 | contig 34096 bp, 27 predicted proteins | sample MGYA00579261_ERZ1643251 | MGnify/ENA primary metagenome ERZ1643251 (study PRJEB29033, sample SAMEA4952267) | chicken gut metagenome | biome: Broiler Chicken; feature: Gastrointestinal Tract; material: Caecum | place: Ireland | collected 2018 | study: Broiler... | reverse complement strand
TTGCAGACGGAATGAGCGATGAGCAATTAATAAATTTCATAAAAGAAAATCATATACCTTGTCCAAACTGTGGAAAAGAAAACTTTACAGATATTCGTAAATTTAACTTAATGTTTAAAACATTCCAAGGTGTTACAGAAGATAGCAAATCTGAAATATATTTAAGACCAGAAACAGCACAAGGGATATTTGTTAACTTTAAAAATGTAATGCGTACAACAAGAAGAAAATTACCTATGGGTATAGCTCAAATAGGTAAAGCATTCAGAAACGAGATAACTCCAGGAAACTTTACATTTAGAACACGTGAATTTGAACAAATGGAATTAGAATTTTTCTGCAAACCAGGCACAGATTTAGAATGGCATAAATATTGGAAAGAATTCTGTGAAAACTGGCTTTTAAGTTTAGGAATGAAAAAAGAAAATATAAGATTAAGAGACCATTCACCAGAAGAATTATCACATTATAGTAATGGTACAACAGATATAGAATTTACTTTCCCATTCGGATGGGGAGAACTATGGGGAATTGCAGACAGAACAGATTATGACTTAAAGCAACACATGGAACATTCTAAAGAAGATATGACATATTTAGACCCAGAAACAAATGAAAAATATGTACCATATTGTATTGAGCCATCACTTGGATGTGACAGAGTGGCGTTAGCATTTCTATGTAATGCTTATGATGAAGAAGAAATAGCAGAAGGAGATGTAAGAACTGTATTACATTTACATCCTGCATTAGCACCTTACAAAGTAGCTGTGCTTCCATTATCTAAAAAATTAAGTGAAAAAGCAGAAGAAGTATATAGCAATTTATCAAAGAAATTTATGTGTGATTATGATGAAGCAGGAAGCATAGGAAAACGTTATAGAAGAGAAGATGAAATAGGAACACCATATTGTGTAACTATTGATTTTGACACATTAGAAGACAATTGTGTTACAATTCGTGACAGAGACACAATGGAACAAGTAAGAGTAAAAATAGGTGAGCTAGAAACTTGGATTAGCGAAAAAGTAGAATTTTAGAAATTGGGACCAGATCATTTTTTAAAGGATTTATATATAAGCCAAAAGTGTAGTATTTTTACGTTCAACCGCGGACGCAAGCTACTTAAAATTTGTACACACAAATTTTAAGACCTTGTTTCACTACAAAATACTACACTTTTGGCTTATTATTATAATAACAAATATAAATCTTTGATGATCTGTCCACAATTTCCTATAGGCATTAATCTTTAATGATGGTATGTTGCTTTTATAATATAAATACGATATAATTGTTAGAACGTATAGTAAAAATAAATAAAAAAGTTAAAGGGGATAATTTTATGAAGAAAAAAATCGTAGTAGCAATCATTATTTGTTTAGCAATTATATTTATAATTGGAGCAATTATTTCTGCTACAAAATTTAATGTTTTAAATCCAATTTCTGCACTTTGCGGGATAGTGCAAATATATTGGACTGATAATAAGTTAGCAGTTGTTCAAAACTTCCCAGAGAAGGTAGTATTCTTTATGAGAGAAGAAGGAAAAGATTACTTTGATGAATATATGAATGAACTTGGAGGCTATATTGAAATACCCAATTCAGCTGATGCCGGAGATAAAGTATACACAAATGGAGATAAGGAAATTTATGTACATGTAGCCGGTTCAAGATTTGCTAGATATACGTTAACAGAATTAGGGGATGGAAATATATATGACAATGCAGACATGGAGACATTTATGATATTTGACAACATTGTCAAATATCAAGAAGAATGTCCATATAAATCAAATATAAGTATAAAAGTAGATGGCGAAAATAAAGAATTTTACGTTGTACCTATAAAGATAGACAATAGATTTTATAATACAATGACCACAAAGGATTTAGCAAATAGTATAGAAAGAACTAATCAAACTAGGATTCCAGAAGATGCAGAGATAGAAATACAAACTGATATGCAATTTATTAGTAAAATATTTAATTTTGAAAATGGTATGGAAAACAAAATTAGCAAGATAACTGAAACTCAAGATGATATAGTAAGGCTTAGAAGTTTGGGAAAAGGTGTTTATTTTGTAGAAATAATGGATGACAATTGGGATACAACTTTAAATGTGGTCTTTATGTAACCATTGAATTTATAATATTTAAGATGTAAGATATAAAATATAATACAAAGAAATAGAGTGTATTTCACCTTATTAATGAATCATGATCTGTCCACAATTTCTAGAATTTAGAAATTAGGGGCAGATTTTTTCCAGAATTTATATAAAAGCCAAAAATGTGGTATTTTGTAGTGAAACAAGGTCTTAAAATTTGTGCATGCACAAATTTTAAGTAGCTTGCGTCTGTAGTTGAACGTAAAAATACTACATTTTTGGCTTGATTACTATAATAACAAATGTAGATTTTGATGGTCTGGTCCCAATTTCCAAAAAAATATATTTATGTGTTGCATTTAAGGAAATGTTTAGTATATAATTAACACGTATAAAATGAAAAGGAGACTTATAAAATTGGGAAATATTAAATATATATTAAAAAGGCTTAAAACTATGGATACAAAAGCTATGAAAGAAAAAATAGATTCTATTCATAAGAAGACTGGCAAGTCTAAGTTTGGGATTTTTATGGATATGCAGAAATGTGCAAGAAAGTATGGAGCAGGCTATATGGATTATGATTTGTTTGAAATGTACAACCTAACCCCTGCACAAAGAGACACTTATCTTACTAGAGGAAGAAACAATGATTTGGTTACAAAGTATTGTGATTTAGATTATCTTCATATATTTAAAAACAAGGATGAATTTAACACAATTTTTAATGATTACTTAAAAAGAGACTGGATAAAAGTTAATGGAACTCCAAAGGACAAAATTATAGATTTTATGAATAAGCATACAGAATTTATGGCTAAACCTATTGATGGCGGTTGTGGAAAAGGTATAGAAAAAATTAATATAAAAAATTATGCTACTTTAGACGAAATATATGATCATTTAACAGAAGAAGGGGCTAATTTTGAATTAGAAGAGATTATAAAACAGCATCCAGATGTAGCAAAAATTAATCCTCATGCTATAAATACTGTAAGAGTGGTTACAATAGTTACTACAGAAGATGGAAAATCAATTTTGACTGTACCTAAGGAAGAGAGAAAGAATTTAAAATTGGTAACACATGTAATATGTGCTTATTTTAGAATTGGTACAGGAAAAAGATTTGTCGATAATTTCAATAGTAATGGCATGGTTGCACCTGTTGATGAAAAAACTGGTATTGTTACACAAGTTGCAATTGATAAAAAGAAAAATACTTATGTAACTCATCCTGAAACTGGTTCTGCAATAAAAGGATTCCAATTTCCTTATTGGAATAAAGTTTTAGAGATGGTTGATAAAGCAGCAAAAGTTGTTCCAGAAATGGGATATGCAGGTTGGGATGTTGGATTTACGCCTGATGGACCATTATTTGTAGAAGGAAATGAATTTCCTGGTCATGACATATATCAATTACCAGAGCACACTCCAGATAAAATTGGAATGATGCCTAAATTTAATTTTGAACAAAAATAAAAACGATTAATCTTGTGAAAGGAAGAAAAATTTGAAAAAGACTATAAAACGAAAAGGCGCATCATTTATGAAAAATGTTTTAATCTTAATGTTTGCGCAGGTATCTGTAAAATTACTAGGTTTAATATATAGACTTGTAATTACAAATGCAGAAGGTTTTGGAAATACTGGACTTGGATATTACTCAACTGGTTATCAAATATATTCTTTACTTTTAGCTCTTTCGTCTATAGGAATTCCAAGCGTTGTATCTAAAATGGTTTCTGAAAGAATAGCAATAGGAGATAATAAAGGGGCACAAAGGGTGTTCAAAATAAGTATGACATTCTTTGTAAGTTTAGGATTGGCTTTTTCTTTGTTATTATTCTTTGCAGCAGAACCAATAGCTACACTTGTATTTAATGTACCAGATGTAAAATATGTAATGCAAGTTTTAGCTCCTGCAATAGTATTTGTAGCAGCATCTGCAGTATTTAGAGGTTACTTTGCAGGTCAAAATGACATGAAGCCAACAAGCGCTTCACAAATTTTAGAGCAATTTTTTAATTGTGTTTTATCAATAACATTCGTATATGCATTAATTGGTAAAGAGCCATACATAATGGCCGCAGGAGGAAACTTATCTTCAACATTAGCCATTATAATTACGTTTTTCTATTTAATTTTGTACTACAAGAGAAGAAAGTTAAAAGTAAATAAAAAACAAGTTTCACCAGAAAGAAATAAAACAAATGGACAATTATTAAAATCAATTCTAGCAATGTCTATACCAATTACAATTAGTTCAGTTATATCTGTTGTAAATCCAATAATAGATTCTTCAACAGTAAGTAGATGTATTCAAACAGCTTTTGCATCAATAATTACAGGAGGAAAAGAGGCTTTAGAAGCATACGCAATGAATATGACTGGTATACTTGCTAAAATGGATACTTTGGTTGGACTTCCAGTTGCAATAAATGTAGCTTTTTCAACAGCTCTTACACCAGCCATTGCAGCGGCAATTGCAAAAAAAGACTATAAAACAGCTTCTAAGAGATTAAGCTTTTCTTTATTTGCATCTCTTATAATCGTTTTGCCTTGTGCAGCAGGTTTTATTGCATTGGCACAGCCAATATTGAATTTAATATATCCAACAGCATCTGATGGTGCATCAATTTTAATGTTATATTCTATTTCGATGATATTTATAGCATTAAGTCAGACAATTAATGGTGGATTATATGGCTTAAACAAAACAAAAACCCCAGCAATTGCATTAGCAGTCGGTGCGTTAATTAAATTTATTTTAAATATTGTATTAATTAGCAATCCGAATATAGGGATAATAGGAGCAGGAATAAGCTCTATTGTATGCCAAATTGTTGCATTCACAATATGTTTTACAAGCTTAAGAAAGAGTATAAAATTAAATTTAAACTTCAAAGACAATATTATAAAACCAATAATATCTGCTTTAATAATGGGAGTACTTGTATATTTAATAGATGCTGGTCTTTCAAAAGTGATAAATGCCAATATTGCAACAATTATATCTATACTTTGTGGCGTATTAATTTATGTAGTTATGATATTGCTAACCAAGTCACTAAAAAAAGAAGATATTTTAATGATACCTTTTGGAAGTAAGATATATCCAATATTAGTAAAGTTTGGAATATATAAAGAAGATATATACAATGAAGGTGAAGAAGAAAATGAAGATCGAATAGAAAAAGAATCTGAACATGAAAAAACAGACTTTTCTTTCCAAGACTTATATACCGAAGATATTGCAAACCAAACAAGAGAGACTATGATAAATTCTTCAAGTGGTAATATGGAAAATACGCAACCACTAAACATAGCAGAAATCAAATTGGCACTAGATAATAAAAATAGAATAAGAGCTGAAGATATTGAAAATATAATAAATAATAGTAAAAAATATAATAAACAAGATATAGATGAAGAAAAAAGTGTTAGTAAACAAGATTTAGATAGTAACAAGTTACAAAATGACACATTAGAAGAAAATAAAGAAGAAAAATTTAATGAAATGGCTTCAAATGAAAGTAATGAAGTAATTGAAGAAAAAGTGAAAGATGACGAAATAGATGATACAAACGAAATAATCAATTATAAAAACTTAAAATTTGATGATTACGAAGAAGACTTTGTTGAGCCTAAAATTATAGAGCCAGAAGATGATTATAAAATAACAAACAATTATAAAGATTTATTAAATGAAGAAGAAACTAAGAACTATAATAACAATTATGATTTAATGCTAAATAAGCAATTTGATGTAAGCAAAGAAAACTTACAACAGGATTTGCACAAAGACGAAAAATTGGATGAAGAAGATAAAGAAAAACTAAACAGAATATACGAAAATAAATATGAAAACTACTACAACGACTATAGCTTAGATGATGACGAAAATAGGACACGAAGAAAACAAAAAGATAAATCAGGTAAACGACATAAACCAAAACATATGAAATAGTATGTATAATATGTGCATTTTTACGCATGTTATGTATAGATATTAATTTTTAAGGAGGAAACGATGGACAAAAAATATGTATATTTATTTAAAGAAGGAAATGCTTCAATGAGAGAATTACTTGGAGGTAAAGGAGCTAATTTAGCAGAAATGACAAATTTAGGCTTACCTATACCACAAGGTTTTACAGTTACGACAGAAGCTTGCATAAAATATTATGAGGATAAAGAAACAATATCTGATGAAGTATTAAATCAAATTTTTGCAGCCTTAAAAGAGCTTGAAAACATTTCTGGAAAGAAATTCGGAGATGTAGAAAATCCATTATTAGTTTCAGTTCGTTCAGGAGCAAGAGCTTCTATGCCTGGAATGATGGATACAATATTAAACCTAGGAATAAATGATCAAGTTGTAGAAGCAATGGCACAAAAAAATGAAAGATTTGCATATGATAGCTACAGAAGATTTATTCAAATGTATAGTGATGTTGTAAAAGAAGTTCCAAAAAGCTTATTTGAAGAAGAGATAGATAAAGCAAAAACAGCTAAAGGTGTTAAGCAAGATACAGAATTGGATGCAAATGATTTAAAACAATTAATTAGCATATTTAAGGAAATTTATAAAGCACATATAAGTGAGGATTTCCCACAAGAGCCACAAGCACAATTGATAGAAGCTGTAAAGGCAGTATTCCGTTCATGGAACAATCCAAGAGCAATTACTTATAGAAGATTAAATGATATACCAGGAGACTGGGGAACAGCAGTAAATGTACAAGAAATGGTATTTGGAAACATGGGAGATGACTGTGGAACAGGTGTTGCATTTACACGTAACCCAGCAACAGGTGAAAATAAATTATTTGGAGAATACCTAATGAATGCACAAGGTGAAGACGTTGTTGCAGGAATTAGAACACCACAGCCAATAGATACATTAGCAGAAGTAAATAAACAAGCATATGATGATTTTGTAATGTATTCTCATAAATTAGAAGAACATTATAAAGACATGCAAGATATGGAATTTACAATTGAAAGAGGAAAATTATATTTCTTGCAAACAAGAAATGGTAAAAGAACAGCAACAGCTGCTTTAAGAATTGCAGTTGATTTAGTAAATGAAGGCATGATTACAGAAAAAGAAGCTGTACTAAGAGTAGAACCAAATCAATTAGAACAACTATTACATCCAGTATTTAATCAAGAAAAATTAAATGCTGCAAAAGTTATAGCAAAAGGACTAGCTGCTTCACCAGGTGCCGCAACAGGTAAAGTTGTGTTTACTGCAGAAGAAGCCGTTAAACAACACGATGCAGGAGAAAAAGATTTAATTTTAGTAAGACTTGAAACATCACCAGAAGATATTGACGGAATGAATGTATGCCATGGTGTTTTAACATTAAGAGGAGGTATGACATCACATGCCGCTGTTGTAGCAAGAGGAATGGGAACATGTTGTGTATCAGGATGTGATGGAGTATCTATAAACGAAGAAGAAAAAACATTTACAGATTCAGAAGGAAATGTATACCATGAGGGTGACTACATTTCATTAGATGGCTCAACAGGAAATGTATATGGAGAAAGAATAGAGACAGAAGAGCCTTCTATTTCAGGAAATTTTGAAAAATTAATGAACTGGGCAGACCAATATAGACAAATGGGTGTAAGGGCAAATGCAGATATTCCAAGAGATGCAATTACTGCATATAAATTTGGAGCAGAAGGAATTGGATTATGTAGAACAGAGCATATGTTCTTCGCACCAGAGAGAATTGCTGCTATAAGAGAAATGATAGTTTCTAAGACGGTAGAACAAAGAGAAAAAGCTTTAGAAAAGCTATTACCTATGCAAAGAGAAGATTTTGAAGGATTATATAAATCTATGAAAGGTTATCCTGTAACAATAAGATTACTTGATCCACCTCTTCATGAATTTTTACCTCACACAGACGAAGAAATTAGCCAACTTGCAAATGATATGGGAATGACATTTGATGAACTTAAAAATGTAGTTGTTGGATTACATGAGTTTAACCCTATGATGGGTCATCGTGGATGTAGACTAGATGTAACATATCCAGAAATTGGAGTAATGCAAACAAAAGCAATTATACAAGCTGCTATAAATGTTAATAAAGAAGGCATGAATGTAGTTCCAGAAATTATGATACCTCTTGTAGGAGAAATAAAAGAACTTAAATATGTAAAAGATATAATTACATCTACAGCAGATAAAGAAATTGAAAATGCTGGAATTGATTTAGAATATCACGTAGGTACAATGATAGAAATTCCTAGAGCAGCATTAACAGCAGACGAAATAGCTACAGAAGCTGAATTTTTCTCATTTGGTACAAATGACTTAACACAAATGACATTTGGATTTAGCCGTGATGATGCAGGAAAATTCTTAGATGCATATTATGAAAAGAAAATTTATGAATTTGACCCATTTGCAAAAATAGATCAAAAAGGTGTAGGTAAATTAGTTAAAATGGCAGTTGACTTAGGTAAGAAAACAAGACCAGATATAAAACTTGGTATATGTGGAGAACATGGAGGAAATCCACCAACAGTAGAATTCTGTCATAATGTTGGACTAACTTATGTATCATGCTCACCATTTAGAGTTCCTATAGCACGTTTAGCAGCAGCACAAGCAGCAATTAAAAATCCTAGATAAATAATTGTTATATTAACAATAATTTATAAATATAATAAAAGGAGGAGAAAAATATGGACCAAAATAATAATAATGTTCCAAACGGAAACTTTAACCAAAACGGAAATTACAATCCAAATTCAAACTATACTTACAAAAATGACCCAAGCATTCCACCATACTACAGACCACTTTCACCATGGGCATATTTTGGATACAACATACTTTTTGCAATACCACTTATAGGATTAATATTTTTAATTATTTTTTCCTTTGATAATTCAAATATCAATAGAAAAAATTATGCTAGATCATTTTTTATTGTATGGTTATTAGTTATTATAGTAATAGCAATTATTGCAGCTATAGGATTTGGAACAGCTGGAATTATGAGTACTAGAAGTTTATTCTATTAATTAAATAAAAAGAGAGAAACGTTTTATTTTAAGGAATATGTTTACTTAATAATTGATGTTTCTCTCTTTTAAATAGAAAAGGAGATTCACAAATGGAAGAAATAATATTAGCAACAAACAATAAAGGAAAGATAAATGAACTAGAAGAAATTTTAAAAGGGTATAAGCTTTTATCTTTAAAAGAAGCAAATATAGATATAGAAGTTGAAGAAGATAGAGATACATTTAAAGGTAATGCATTAAAGAAAGCAAGAGAAATATGTAAGTTAACAAATAAAACTTGTATTGCTGACGATAGTGGCTTATGCATAGATGCATTAGATGGATTCCCGGGAGTTTATACAGCTAGGTTTTTAGGAGAAGATGCAACACAGGATGAGAGAAACTCATATCTTTTAGAAAAATTAAAAGATAAAAGTAAAGAGGAAAGAAAGGCTAAAGTTGTTACTTGCATTGCATTAGTTAGACCTAGTGGAGAAGAAAAAACGTATATTGGAGAACTTAATGGATATATTGCAGAAAACAAAAGAGGAAGCAATGGCTTTGGCTTTGATGAAATTTTTGAATTGGAAGATGGAAGAACTTTAGCAGAGTTAAACAAAGAGGATAAGAATAAAATAAGTAGTAGAAGTTTAGCATTGTCAAAGCTAAAAGAAGATATGAATAAGTAATTTAATTAATGTACTTATAAGAAAAATATAAAAAATTACAGATGTATTTGTAAAATAAAGTCCACTCAAGTGGACTTTTAATTTTTTATAATATAATTTAAAAAACTAAAAAGATAATACTTTTTCGTTCAACTGCGGACGCACTGCTACTTGAAATTTGTGTGATACACAAATTTCAAGACCTTGTTTCTCTTCAAAACATTATCTTTTTAGTTTTTCCATTTTAAAATAATTTGGAAAATTTTAAATTTCAAAAATATAAATAAAAAACAAAAAATTTGTAAAAATAAATTATAAATATAGTAAAACTTTTATAAACGGAATTACTATAAAAAATATAATTTAGGAGGTTTAAAATGAAAAACACAATTAAAATAATGTTATTCCTAACATTAATTATGCTAGCATTACTTTGTATACCAGTTGTTAGTAATGCAGCAAGCACAGAAACAGCAACAGATGAAGAAAGCTTAATTACAGCAATACAAAATGTTGATGATGGTGGTACAGTTGAAATACAAAACAACATAACAGTAACAAAGCCAATTGTAATTCAGAAAACGCTTACAATAGATGGTAATGGATATACTGTTGCAGGTTCTACTGACTGGACTTCAACATCTGGTAATCAAACAATGTTTACTGCACAATTTGCAGCAGGAAAGCTTACATTAAAAGACATAAACTTAAATAATGGTCCAAAATATGGCGTACAAGCATATGATGGTGGAACTGTTATATTAAATAATGTTTCAATAGTAGGTTTTAGATATGGTGGTGTTCTTGTAAATGGTGGTAATGTAGAGGTAATAGATTTACATTTAGGATTCAATGGTACAGATACTAACAATGGGATAGAAATAGATAAAGGGGCAGCAGCTACTAATAATCCAACACTAACAATGAATGGAACTTTAACATCTGATGTAAATGAAAACGTAGTAAGACCTGCTACAAATGGAAATCTTACAGACTTTACAATTACTAATACTGAAAGTACAACAAATAAAGTAGTTATAGCAGGAGATAAAGTAGTATTTACAGATGAAAACAATAATGTTATATCAGAAACTGCTATTCCAGAAAGTGCAAATCCTAGCACTAATGATCCAAAAGTTGTAGTAACATTAATAAGAGGAGAGACATCTAATAAAATAATTGTAGATAAAGGTGCGACTGTTACAGAAGATTTATTAAAATCTCATATAGAAGTACCAGACGGATATGAAATAGATGGATTCTTTACAGATGAAAGTTATACAAATGCATTTGATTTTAATACTAAATTGGACGATGATATAACTATTTATGCAAGAACAGCTGAAATAAAAACTGAAGAACCAGAAACACCTGAAGTTAATGAAGAAGAAAAAGACGACGTTCCAAAAACTGGAGTTCAAAGTTATTTAGGTATTGCGATATTAACAATTATAGCTTCAACAGCTGGAATTGCTTATATGAAAAGAAAAGAATCAAAATAATAAAAGTTAAAGCTGTATAGGCTGTTGGCAAAGAAAAAGTAGCCGACAGTCTTTATACATAAATAAAAAATAGATGCGAGGTAATATAATGCAAAAAATTGACAGAGATAAAATTTTAAATAGAATAATATATTTAATTTTGATATTGCTAATTGTCTTATCAAGTGTATATATTGCAAAAAGTTTCGCAAGTAAAAGAGAGGCAGAAAAAGAAAGAGATTTACTAAATTCGGTGGATGTTGGAGAAGAAGTTAGAGAAGAGTCGGATAAAATTAGTATAGAAGGTATAAATAATAAAAATGCTGATGAGGATACAAGTTATGAAGCTAAAAATGAAAATTCAACAGAACAAGAAAAGAGTGAAAAAGAAATCTTAAAAGAAAAGGAAGTGGAGTCGGATAAAAGAAAAGCTCAAGTTGCAAAACTAAAAGAAGATTACAAAAACATAGTAGGATGGATTGAAATAGAAGATACAAATATAAGTTATCCTGTTGTACAGGGAAAAGATAATGAGTTTTATTTAACGCATGATTACAAGGGAGATAAAGCAGAAAGAGGCGCAATTTTTCTAGATAGTGAGTATAATTGGAATATTGAAGGAAATAACTTAATGATATATGGACATTATATGATTAATAATGAGATGTTTACAGACTTGACAAAATATGTAAAAGAAGATTTCTATAAGGAGCATCCAGTTATAAGATTTACAACAGAGAAAGAAGATACAGAGTATGAAATTATAGCAGTATTTAGGTCAAAGGTTTATAATAAAAGTGAAGACGTATTTAAATATTATAATTTTATGAATTCAGAAAGTGAAAAAGAATATAACAATTTTGTAAAAAATATAAAAGAAGGATCAATATATGAAATAGAGGAAACTGCAGAATATGGAGACCAATTAATTACACTAACAACATGTTCATATTATACAGAAGATGGAAGATTTGTTGTAGTAGGAAGAAAAAACGAGAAATAAACGAGGTTGCAAATTGCAACCTCAGAACATACTATATTTCAATCTAGGATTATACCTCTCAAGCCACATATTTACTTGGCAAAGGTATGCCATAAGTTGAGGCCTAGTCCATTGGATTTGAAAAATCAAAGCTATTAGAATTAAAAGAAAAGTTTGATTCTATTATAAATACGGAAGAAAAAGACAATATAGAATTTTGGTATGCAAGAGATTTACAGATTCAATTGGGTTACAAAAGATGGGAAAATTTTATTGAAACGATAAAAAAAGCAATGCAATCTTGTGAAAATGCTGGTATAGAAGTTGATAACCATTTTCGTGAGGTCACGAAAATGGTACAAATAGGATCAGGTGCAAAAAGAAATTTACAAGACTATATGTTAACAAGATATGCTTGTTATTTAATAGCTCAAAATGGAGATTCCAAAAAAGAAGAGATTGCATTTGCTCAAACATATTTTGCAGTACAAACTAGAAAACAAGAAATAATTGAAGACAGGATAAGACTAATGAATCGATTAGAAGCAAGAGAAAAACTAAAAGAATCTGAAAAGCAGTTATCTAAAAATATTTATGAAAGAGGAGTGGATGATTTAGGATTTGCAAGAATTCGTTCGAAAGGAGATTCGGCATTATTTGGTGGATTAAATACAATGCAAATGAAAGCAAAATATGGAGTAAAGGAAAATAGACCTCTTGCAGATTTTTTACCAACATTAACAATTGCAGCAAAAAATCTAGCAACAGAAATGACAAATTACAATGTGACTGAAAAAGATATGTATGGTGAAGAAAGTATAACTGATGAGCATGTAGATAATAACTTAAGTGTAAGAAATATGTTAAACAAAAGAGGAATAAAACCAGAAAATTTAAAACCAGCAGAAGATTTGAAAAAATTAGAAAGAAGAGTTAAGTCAGAAAGTAAGAAAATAGCCAATAAAAATAAATTTCCTAAAATAAAATAAAGAATAAAAAACAAAAATAGAGATGAGGTGAAAAAGAAAGTATGGATAATCTAGAGATTGAGATTAATAAGTTATTAGACAATAATAATGAAGATATATCAATTCTATGTAAGGACATAAAGAATAATGAAAACATATATTGCAAAAATGAATGTGAAAAAATTATAGCTGCATCAACTATAAAAGTTCAAATTATGTTAGCAATACTAGAAAAAATAAAACAAAACAAAATCATGTTAACTGATAGAATATTTGTAAAGAATATAGACATATTAGAAGATACAGAGGTGTTTGAACAGGGAGAAGGATATTATACAATAGAAGAATTGATAAATTGGATGATTATAAAATCTGATAATACTGCTACAAATGTTTTGATAAATAAGGTTGAATTCGATTATATAAATCAATACATAAAAAAGGAACTAAAGTTAGAAAAAACTGAGCTAAATAGATTGATGCTAGATAATATTGCAAGAAAAAGTGGAAAAGAAAATTATATGTCTCAAAAAGATATGTTGAAAACTTTTGAAATGTTATATGGAAAAGAAATATTAAATAATAATTTATGTAATTTGGCAATAAATATATTAAAGAAACAAAGAAGTCAAAACCAAATTATGCGATATATTTATGATAATGTGGATTTTGCACATAAAACAGGAGTATTGGATTATATAAATCATGATGTTGGAGTAATGCACATAAAAAATCGAATTTATTATATAGGAATTTCAGTATATAATTGTAAAGAGAAAAGGGGAGACAAACAAGTTGTTGGAAAAATAGGTAAGTTATTTTATGATAATTTAAGAAATGTAGAATAATAATTAAATTAACAAATATAGTTAAGATAAAGACTAGAGGCTCATATAGAACCTCTAGTCTTACTTATAACTCAATCCTAGGCTTATATCTCTCAAGCCACATGTTTACTTGACACAAATATGCCATAAGCTGTGGTCCAGTCATTAATTGCCCAAACCAAGGTCTAGTAAATGCATTGCCATTTGTATTAATTATTTCCCATATATATGTTTCATTTAAAAGTTTTTTTATTGGAGCATCAGGGTTTTTCATTATTTTAGTTAGCATTTCTTTTACTTTTTTCAAGTAAGTTGGATTTTGAGTTTTAGGATATGGGCTTTTCTTTCTATCTATAATTTCTGCTGGCAATTTACCTTTCATAACATATCTAAGTAATCCTTTTTCACGACCATTAAGAGCCTTTAATTCCCAAGGAATATTCCATACATATTCTGCTAACCTATAATCGCAAAATGGAACTCTAAGTTCAAAACCATTATACATTCCCATTCTATCTGAGCGGTCTAATAATGTTTGCATAAACCAATTTATAGTTAAATGAGTTATTTTTCTTTTCTCTACTGTTTCTGTAGTATCTTCATCCAAAATTTCTATTTCATCTAAACTTTCTTTATACCTATAATCTATATAAGATTTTAAATTGAATTTTAAAGATATATCTGGGTTAAGCAACTTTTGCCTTTCTTCTATAGCAATAGACCAAGGAAATGTTCCGCTTCTTAGAGCATCTTCTCTAAAAAACCAAGGATAACCACCAAATATTTCATCTGCACATTCACCAGTTAAAGCAACTACCATGTCTTGTTTTACGTTTTTACAGAAGAGTAATAAAGAAGAGTCAACATCTGCCATTCCAGGACAGTCTCTAGCTATCATAGCACTTTCTAAGTTCTCTGCAAGTTCTGGAGTATCTATAACTATTTTATGATGGTTTGTATGAAGAAAGTTAGACATTATATCTACATAGTGATTATCTGAATTAGGCTGAAAATCGCTTTTAACAAAGTTTTTGTCATTATCTACGTAATCTATCGAATAAGTATCTAAAGGTGGTAATCCATTATTTTTACAATAATTTGCCGCATATAAAGTTACTATACTGGAGTCAAGACCACCTGATAGAAATGTACAAAGTGGAACATCAGATACTAACTGTCTTTTTATAGTATCTTCTAATAAAAATCTAACCTTGTCACAAGTTTTACCTAAACTATCTGTATGAGGTTTGCTAGTTAATTTCCAATATTTAGATGTATAAATACCATCATTATTATAAATTAAAAAGCTTGCAGGTTTTATTTCAAAAATATCCTTAAATACAGTTATTCCGGGAGTATGAGCAGGACCTACTCCGAATAATTCACCAATTCCAGTGTTATCTATTACTAATTCCACAGAAGGATAACTAGAAATTGCTTTGATTTCTGAACCAAATATAAGGTAATCATCTTTTAAAGTATAAAACAAAGGCTTAACACCAAAATGGTCTCTTGCCATAAATAATTCTTTTTTATTTTCATTCCATATTGCAAATGCAAAAATTCCATTTAAATGATATACAACATCTTTTCCAAAGTGAATAAAAGCTTTTAATAAAACTTCTGTGTCTGAATGACTTTCAAAACTAAAACTGTTTTCTCTTAAAATATTACGTAACTCATTAGCATTATATATTTGACCATTGTAAACTATAGTATAAGTGTTATCATTAAATTTAAATGTCATTGGTTGTTTACCACCATCAGGATCAACAACAATTAATCTTCTGTGTCCTAACATGGCATTTTCAAAACAGCTATAGCCTTTTTCATCTGGACCACGTCTAGCAATGCTATTTGTCATACTTACTAATTCATCTTTTTCAGTATCAATTTTTTTCTTTAGATTAACAAAACCACAAATTCCACACATATAAAACCTCTTTCAAAACACATTTATATTAGTATATGCAAAATAGAATAATAAAGTCATAGAATTTTAAAAGTTAAAGGTAATTTATAGTTAAATAAAAACTAAATAGAGACAAAAAGTTATGCAAAATGAAAAGTTAAAAAGATAAAATTTAGAACAAAATTAAAAGAATTATTGAAAATATGTAATTATAAAAGTATAATATAATAAAATTTAAGCAAGAAATATTGGACAAGTTTTAAGAGAAATTTATCTTAAATTATAAGGAGGATTTATATGGAAGAAGTAAAAATTGGGAGAGTTTATCGTCATTTTAAAGGAAACTATTATTTTGTAGAAAATGTTGCTTATGATTCAGAAACAAAGGAAAGAATGGTTGTATATAAGCCTTTATATAATAGAGAAGATGGAAGAATGATTTGGGTAAGACCTGAAAAAATGTTTTTAGAGGAAATTCCAGAAAGACCAGACAACATAACAGGTCAAAAAGTTAGATTTGAATTAGTCGACAGTATAGAAAAAGATTATACAAAAAAGTAAAAGAAAGATATATTTAATTATAAAGATTTTTTAACTTGGAAAATAGATAATAATAAGTTAAAAAATCTTTATAAATTTTAACCTTATATTTGACAATTCGAGAAAAATCTTATAAAATATAATATGTTAAATTTATTTTAAGGGCAACAGTTTGTTATATATACTATTTTATATTAATGAACGTACAACACCTAAAAAGTGTTGTCTTTTTGTGCTTAAAAATACACAATAATTAGTACTAAAAGGTCAACACTTTATTATTAAAAACAACAAAAAGGAGGAATTATTTTGGAAAAAGAAGAAAACATTTTAGGTTATGAAAAAATAGGCAAATTAATTAGAAAATTTTCTATACCATGTATAATCTCTCTAGTTGTCAACTCTTTATACAATATAGTTGACCAAATATTTATAGGTTGGGGAGTAGGATACATAGGTAATGGTGCTACAAACGTAGTATTCCCAATTACAATGCTATGCTTAGCATTTGCCTTAATGTTTGGAGACGGAAGCTCAGCATATTTAAGCCTTAAACTTGGAGAAAAGAATAAGAAAGAAGCTAGTAAAGGTGTAGTAAATGGTATACTTATTTCAATAATTGTGTCAATTTTACTTTGTGTAACCATTATAGGATTTTTACCTCAAATTTTAAATTTATTTGGGTGTACTGATGCATTAAGAGAAGATGCATTAGGATATGGGTTTTATATAGCATTAGGACTACCTTTTATGATGATAGGAACTACATTAAATTCAATCATAAGGGCTGATGGTAGTCCAAAGTATGCAATGACATCTATGGTAATAGGTGCAGTCTTAAATGTTATATTAGATCCAATATTTATATTTGTATTTAAAATGGGAGTAGAAGGTGCAGCTATTGCAACATCTATTAGCCAATTTGTAACATTTGTAATGAATATTGCATATTTAAGAAAAATTAAATCTGTAAAAATAGAAAGAAAAGATGTAAAATTAAAACCATCAATAGTTGGCAGAGTATCAATGCTTGGTATAAGTAGTTTTATTACTCAAATGAGTATAGTACTAGTTATGGCATTTGAAAATAATCTATTAGGTAAATATGGCGCAGAGTCAGAATATGGATCTGAAATACCTATTACAGTATTAGGTATAGTTATGAAGATTAGCCAAATACTAAATAGTATAATTATAGGTATTGCAACAGGTGCGCAACCAATTTTGGGTTATAATTATGGAGCTCAAAATTATGATAGAGTAAAGAAAACATTAAAATATGTATTAGGGTTAAGTTTAATAGTAAGTACAATAGCATTTTTATTGTTCCAATTAATACCTGATAAGCTAATAACTATATTTGGTAGTGGAAATGAGCTATATATGGAATTTGCATGTTACGCATTTAGAACTTACTTAATGTTATGTATTTGTAACGGTATTCAAATACCAGCGGGAATTTTCTTCCAAGCAATAGGAAAAGGAATAAAGAGTGCAATAATTTCTTTATCAAGACAAATTGTATTTTTAATACCAGCTATGGTTGTGTTTGGACATATTTTTGGAATACATGGAATATTATATGCAGGACCATTTGCTGATGGATTAGCATTTATAGTTGCAAGTACACTATTAATTTTACAAGTAAGAAAATTCAAGAAGGCAGAAACATCTATAAAACCTTTAATTACAAATCCATTAGAAATTACACAGCCAAGTACCTCAAATATAGTAATTACTTTATCTAGAGAATATGGTTCAGGAGGAAGATATATTGGTAAGTTAATTGCTCAAAAATTAGGTATAAAATTATATGATAAAGAATTTATAATGAAAGTTGCAGAAGAAACTGGTTTATCAGAGCAATATATTAAGGAAAATGAACAAAAAAGAAATGTACTTGACGTATTAAATAATGGTTATTATTCAGATTTAAATAATTCTGATGAGTTATTTGTAAAAGAAGCAGAATTAATAAAAGATGTATCATCTAAGGAACCATGTGTAATAGTAGGAAGATGTGCAGACCAAATATTAAAAGATAATAAAAATGTTTTAAAAGTATTTATTTATAGCGATATGGAAGATAAAATAAATAGAGCAGTTAAGTATTATGGAATGGATAAGAAAAAAGCAGAGAAGGAAATTGCTAGAATAGATAAGTTAAGAGGCAATCATTATAAATATTATACAAGTAAAGAATGGAAAGATTTTTCTAATTATGATATTTGCATAAATAGTGATAAAGTCGGAGTAGAAAAAGCTGCAGATTTGATTATTGATATGGCTAGGCAATTAGAGAATGAAAACCAAAAGTTGGCAGAAATAGTAACAGAATAATTTATTTATATCATATTACTTTAAAAGGTAATAAAACTATTGACAAATAGTAAGTAAATAGTATATAATTTTATAGTATTAACTTTAGAGATAATTTGTAAAATTATACAATATATATTTTTGCTTAAGAAAAGGGAGGGAATTATATGGCACAACCAAAAAGAAGATGGTCAAAAGCAAGAACACATTTAAAAAGATCAACATGGAAATTAGAAAATCAAAATTTAGTAGAATGTCCACATTGCCATGAAACAATTAGACAACACAGAGTATGTCCAAATTGTGGTTATTATGATGGAAAAGAAGTTATTGCTAAAACAGCAGAAAATAAATAATGAAAAATGTAGATATAAAAATAGCAGAGTATTCATCTGCTATTTTTTTGACGTTTTAAATCTTTTATGATAGAATAAGACAAAATTATAAAAAGAGGTATTAAAATGGCGGAAAGAATAGATAAAATAAACTATTATTTAAACGTAGCACAAGCTGTAGCAGATAGAAGTACATGCTTAAGAAAAAAGGTTGGATGTATAATAGTAAACAATGATGAAATAATTGCTACAGGTTATAATGGAGCTCCAAGAGGCAGAAAGAATTGTATAGATTTAGGTTTCTGCACAAAGAAAAAGTTATTCCCAGATGTAAGACATGCTGGGTATGATGCTTGCAGAAGTGTTCATGCAGAACAGAATGCAATTATAAGTGCAAGAAGAAAAGACATGATTGGTGGAACTTTATATTTAGTGGTATATAGAGTAGATAATGGAGAATTTGAACCAGGTGCAAATTCGTGTCAGATGTGTAAAAAGCTTATTATAAATGCAGGAATTTCTAAAGTAATAGTAAGAGGTCAAAGAGATAATGAATATGAAGTAATAGACGTAGAAGACTGGATAGAACAAGATGACTTGTTAGATGGAAAAATAACATATTAGTAATATTAAATTAATAATATATAATTAAGGTTATATTAATTTGAAGATTTTATTATATATTTAAATATAAATTTTATAAAATTGGAGTGATAGCTTGTGAGTAAGATAAATGAAACAATGATGCAATATTTTGAGTGGTATTTAAGTCCAGAATGTAAATTATGGGAAAAGGTACGAACACAAGCTAGTTATTTAGAAACAATTGGTATAACATCAGTTTGGTTACCACCTGCATATAAATGTATAGGAGGAAAAAATGATACCGGATATGCAGTTTATGATTTATATGACTTAGGAGAATTTAATCAAAAAGGAAGCATTGAAACTAAATATGGAACAAAACAAGAATATATTGATGCAATAAAGGCCTTAAAGGGAAATGGACTTTCTGTTATAGCAGATATTGTATTTAATCATAGAATGGGTGCAGATGACAAAGAAGAAGTTATGGCAACAGAAGAAATGGTTAACAATAGAAACATAGACATTTCTAAACCAAGAATGATAGAAGCTTGGACAAAATATAATTTTGATGCAAGAAATAATAAATATTCGGATTTTAAATGGAATTGGACACATTTTCATGGAACTGATTGGGATGAAAAAGAGAAGAAACATGGTATTTTTAAATTTTATGGAAAACATTGGGACAATGATGTAGATAAAGAAAATGGCAATTATGATTATTTAATGGGATGTGATATAGATTTTAATAATGTTGATGTCTCAGACGAATTAATAAAATGGGGTAAATGGTACTTAGAAACAACAAATGTTGATGAATTTAGATTAGATGCAGTAAAGCATATTAGAGCAGATTTTTTAGAAAAATGGCTAAAAAGTTTAAGAGAACAAACAGGAAAAGAGTTACCAGCAGTGGGAGAATATTGGACTACAAACTTAATGTCTTTACAAAATTATATAAAAGAAACAAACAATTGTATGAGATTATTTGATGTTCCGCTTCATTATAATTTCTTTAATGCTTCTAATAGTGGTGGGAATTTTGATATGAGAACTATATTAGATAATAGTTTGGTAAAGGCAAATCCGGAAATGGCAGTTACGTTTGTAGATAACCATGATACTCAGCCGGGACAATCTTTATATTCATGGGTACAAGACTGGTTTAAGCCTTTGGCATATTCAATAATATTACTAAGAAAAGCAGGTCTTCCATGTATATTTTACGGTGATTATTATGGAATTCCACATGATAATATATCAGGTAAAAAAGATCTATTAGAAAGATTAATAATGGCAAGAAAATATTTTGCCTATGGAGACCTAAGAGACTATTTTGACCATCCAAATATCATTGGTTGGACTTTATCTGGTGATTATGAGCATACAGATTCAGGACTAGCAGTAGTAATGTCAGATGGAGCAGGTGGAGCAAAACAAATGAATGTAGGAACAAGACTTGCAAATTCTGTTTTATATGATTGCACAGGAAACTTAAAAGAAACTGTATATGTAGATAGTGAAGGAAACGGCATATTTTATTGTAATGGTGGAAGTGTATCTGTATGGATAAAAAAGGACAATATATATGAATAAAAATATAGCACTTATATTAAAAATAGCAAGTTTACACTTGCTATTTTGCATTATGTATAGTAAAATAATAGAAGTGACGTACGAACGTATTTTTTGGGAAAGGAGAACAAAAATGTCAAAACCAGCAGTAGCAATTATAGGTAGACCAAATGTTGGAAAGTCTACTTTTTTTAATTATATAGTTGGCAAACGAATTTCCATAGTAGAAGATATTCCAGGTGTTACCAGAGATAGAGTTACAGCAGATGCAAATTGGAGAGGCAGAGATTTTACTTTAATAGATACAGGTGGAATTGAGCCAGAATCAGAAGACGTTATATTATCTCAAATGAGAAGGCAAGCAGATATTGCAATTAATTTGGCAGACGTTATTGTATTTATAACAGATATAAAACAAGGAGTTACGGCAGCAGACGAAGATATTGCTTTAATGCTTAGAAAATCTAAGAAGCCCGTAATTTTAGTTTGCAATAAATCTGATTCCTATGGTAAAAAACCAGCAGAACTATATGAGTTCTATAACTTAGGTTTGGGAGATCCATATCCAGTGTCTGCAGCAAATGCAAAAGGTATTGGAGACGTATTAGACGCAATATATGAAAATCTCCCACCAGAGGAAGAAACAGATGAGGATGATTTAACTATAAAAGTAGCAATTATAGGAAAACCCAATGTAGGTAAATCTTCATTAGTAAATAAAATTTTAGGAGAAAATAGAGTTATAGTAAGTAACATTGCAGGAACAACAAGAGATGCAATAGATTCTGAATTTGAAAACGAATATGGTAAATATATATTTATAGATACAGCAGGAATAAGAAGAAAAAGCAAAGTAGAAGATAATTTAGAAAAATATAGTGTAATAAGATCTCTTCTTGCTGTAGAAAGAGCAGATGTATGTTTATTAATGATAGATGCAAACGAAGGAGTAACTGCTCAAGATGCTACAATTGCAGGAGAGGCACATGAGGCAGGAAAAGGCATCATTATTGTAGTAAATAAATGGGATGAATATGAAAAAGAAAATGGAACGTTAGAAAAATACAAAAAAGATGTATATAATAAATTATCATATTTATCATATGCACCAATTATATTTATCTCAGCTAAAACTGGCCAAAGAGTAGACAAGTTATTTAATATGATTAATAATGTTGCAAATCAAAATGCATTAAGGGTTTCTACATCTGTATTAAATCAAGTATTAAATGAAGCTATAGCAATAGTACAACCACCAACAGATAAAGGTAAAAGATTAAGAATATATTACATGACTCAAGCTTCAACAAAGCCACCAACATTTGTGGTATTTGTAAATGATAAAAAACTATTTCATTTTTCTTATGAGAGATATTTGGTTAACCAATTAAGAAAAGAGTTCGGTTTAGAAGGTACGCCAATTAGAATGATTGTAAGAGAAAGAAATGAAAAGGACGATTAATCGCTGCTAAGGTACTACAAAATTGTTTAGTAATCATTATGAAATAGTATAAAATAAAAATTATATATTTGGAAAAATAGTAAGATTGTCTTGCTATTTTTTTATGACTGTTATACAATAAGTTGGAAAAGTAAAATATAACTTTTGGTACTTGTGTAAGAATAAGTTATAATTACAAAAATAAAATAAGAAAGGAAGTTAAATTATGGCAGCATATATTATTATTGCAATTATTGCATATTTAATAGGAAGTATTAATTTTTCAGTTATCATTAGTAAAAGAATGGCAGGATTTGATGTAAGAGAAAAGGGAAGTGGAAACGCTGGAACTACAAACATGTTAAGAAGTGTTGGAGTAAAAGCAGCAGTTATAACTCTTTTATGTGATATTTTAAAAGGTGTAGTTGTTATTTTAATAGCTATATTAATAGGAAATATTGTAGATGGATTAGATGATGCTTTACTTGCACAATTAGCAGGTATATTTGTAATTGTAGGACATACATTTCCAATTTTCTTTGGATTCAAAGGTGGAAAAGGAATTGCTACATCTTTAGGTGTTTTATTAATGATTAACTGGCAAATTGGATTGATTTGTTTAGTATTTGCTCTAGTTTTAATGGTTATTACAAGAATGGTATCAGTAGGTTCTATAGCGGCTGCAATATTATTCCCAGTATTAGTAATATTTATAGGACAAAATTATATTGTACCAGTAAATAATTGGAGTTACTTAATATTTAGTATAATAATAGCTGTTTTAGTATTATTTAATCATAGAGAAAACTTAAAGAGAATATTTACAGGAAAAGAAAATAAAATTAGTTTTAAGAAAAGTAGTAATTTAAAATAGTGAATAAGTTTTAAGGCTACTAGAATCTTTAATATTAAAATAAAACTAAAGGAGAAAAGTAAAGTGAAGAAAATAGCTATAATAGGAAGCGGAAGTTGGGGTTGCGCATTAGCAATACATGCTTCTAATTTAGGTAATGAAATAAGAATATGGTCTTTTTCAGATGAAGAGGCTAATTTAATTAATAACGAAAAGAAGTGTAAATTCTTGCCAGAGGCTAAGATGCCGGAAAATGTTTATTGTAGTACAAACATAGAAGAAGTTGTAACAGGTGCAGATATTATTTTACATGTTACACCATCAAAGTTTGTAAGAGAAACTATAAAAAAATATAAAATGTATGTAAAAGATCAAATATTAGCTATTTGCTCAAAAGGATTTGAAGCAGATACTCTATATACTTTAAGTGAAGTGGTTGAGGAAGAAATGCCAAATGTTAAATACGGAATTTTCTGTGGACCTAGTCATGCAGAAGAGGTATCTATTAAAATACCAACAGCAATTGTTATTGCATCAGAAGATGAGAAGGTTTTACATACTATACAAGATACTTTTATGGATGAGCATTTAAGAATTTATACAAGCACAGATGTAAAAGGCGTAGAGCTTGGAGCAGCACTAAAAAATATAATTGCATTTTGCGCAGGAATTGCAGTAGAACAAAAATTGGGTGATAATACATTAGCAGCTCTTATTACAAGAGGACTAAAAGAAATAGCAAGTTTAGGCGTGGCTATGGGAGCAAATAAAGAAACTTTTTATGGCTTAACAGGACTAGGTGATTTAATTGTAACTTGTTTAAGTGAACATAGTAGAAATAGAAGAGCAGGAAGATGCATAGGAAGAGGATTAACTCTTGCAGAAACTAAAAAGGAAATAGGTATGACTATTGAAAGCGTTGATAACATAGATGTTGCACATGCTTTGGCAGAAAGATATAATATAGAAATGCCAATTGTAAATGCTGTATATGATGTTTTATATAATGGGCTAAAACCAAACGAAGCTGTTATAAAACTAATGACACGTGAAAAGAAAAGTGAATAAATATATAATATAATTATACAAAATAATTAATAGAAAGATTTAATATATTGTTGTAAATATATTAAATCTTTTTTACCAAGGAAATCTTTCATATAAATATCTAATTATTTCGTCAGCATTATAATCTGTAACATTTATAAATAAGCCTTCATCGATACTAATCCACATATTTATATGGAATTTATCATTATTTTCAATAAGAGCACCAATAATATCCGCAATTTCAACAGGATTGCGATAATTTTTTTCCCATTCTAAAGTTCTTTTGTTTATGTTTGTTATTTTATTTGAATCAATTTCTTTATTTTTTTCTTTATTATTTTTAGCATTTTTATTATATTCCATCTCTTTATCATTTTCTTCATTATTATTAAAAAATTTATTCAAAAATTTTGATATTTCTCCAATTTTGGAACTATATAATCTAACTGTACTTTCCATAGTAAAATATTGAAATAAACCTTTCTAAATTTTGAGTTCTATAAATTTATTATAAATCAATATTATATATATATACTTAGAATAAAATGTAATTTTTAGGTAAGAATAATATAAGAAAATTCTAGAAATTTAAAATTTGAAGGGATGAATTTTATAATGAAAAAAATTGTAAAATATATTTTGTATTTTATTTTAACGATTATATTAACATTGGTCTTAACAGGTTGTTCTAATCAGAATAGTGATAATAACCAAGAAACTTTAAAGGCAAAAGTTAAAGAAGAGATATCTTATTTAGATAATACAATTATATCTATATTAAATATAGTAAATAATTTGTCGTATGATAATTATAAGGTATCTAGCAAAAATATACAATCAAACCAAAGTGACAATAATGAGCAACAAAACCAGAGTTCAACACAAGATGGACAAGCCTCGGAAAGCCTAAGTCAAGAAGGTGGTGAGACTCAAAGCAATAGCCAAAATTCTGGAAATTCTTCACAAACTCAAAGCATAATGACTATGGAGAAAAATGGTGTTTTAACAAGTAGAGGTAAAGACACAAACTGGGACTTATTAAAAGGAATATTAGAGTCGTTATATTCTTCTTGGAGTACAATTGCTTTAGATATGAATGGACTAAATATAAATAGTGAAGATATACTTTCATTTAACACTTTTCTTAATGACGCAACAAAGAGTGTCAAAGATGAAAACAAAAAAGATACTATGAATAATTTACTTAAGCTATATGCATTGCTTCCAAAGTATAGCTCAAACGCAACAGATGAAATTTTTACTAATTTATTAGATACAAAAGTACAGGTTTTAAATGCTTATGTATTAACCGAAGATCAGAATTGGGACGAGATAAATAAGTGCTTAGATAATGCAATAAATGAGTATGGAAATATTATTAATAATGTAGAAATAAATAGTAAAAATCCTGCAGGAGTTAGCCAAACGTATATATTGTTAAAAGAACTACAAAGAAGTACAAGTAGTAAAGACGTAGACATTTTTTATATAAATTACAAAAATTTTATGCAAGAAATACAAGGGTTAGAGTAGATTATAAATAAGGAAAAATTTGAGATAGCTATCTCGTTTTATAAATAAAATGTGAAACAAAATCAATAAAAATTAATAAAAAAGTTTCACATTTTTAAAAAATATGGTATAATATAAATGTGAAACAAAATTAATAAAAAAATAGCAAAAAAGTTTCACATTTATATGGAGGTATTTTATGGATGAAAAAATTGAAATTATGAATCTTCTTAAAAGCAAACAGATATTAGAACAACAGATAAGTACGTTAGCATATGGATCAATTGAAATTCGAGAAAATAATTCTAATAAATATATATATGTGCATTATAGAGAAGATGGAGTGATCTTAACAAAATATCTTGGAGAATATTCAGAAGACTTGTATAATTTGGTATTAAATAATAATATAAAGGCAAAACAAATAAAGAAACAAATTAAAGAAATAGAGAAGCAATTAAAGCTTTTAAATTATACTGAAGAAGATTTAAGCCCAATGGTACAAAGAAACGTCGACTTTGCTAAAAGACATTTAGTAGACACTATATATAAGCAAGCAATATTAGAGGGAGTTGCTACAACTTTTGCGGATACAGAAAGCATTATAGAAGGTGGCAAAGTAAATGGAATGACTTCAGAAGATATTATGAAAATTGTAAATTTAAAACATACTTGGGAATTTATATTAAATAAAAATGTTATTTTATCAGATACTAATTTTGCGTTATTGTGTCAAATAAATAAACTAGTTGAAGAAGGATTTTACTATTCAGCAGGTCAATTAAGAAATGTGCCAGTAACTATAGGCGGAACAAACTGGACACCAGAATTACCAATTGAAAGTATCGTAAAAGAAGATTTAAATGAAATTAGCAATAAAGAAATGAACGACGTAGAAAAAGCAATAGAATTCTTATTATATGTAATGAAAAAGCAAGCATTTATTGATGGAAATAAGAGAACAGCTGTAATATTTAGCAATCATTATTTAATCTCAAAAGGAAAAGGCATTGTGGTAATTCCAGCAGAACTAACTAATGAATTTAAGGACTTACTAATTCCATATTACGAGGGAAAAGATGAATTTAAGATAAAGAAGTTTATAAAAGAGAAGTGCTATATGGCTATATAATAAAATTATTTGGAAGTAAATATGTAATTGATTTTTAGAGGAAAATATAGTATAATAATATTGCGTGCATAAGTAAATTGGACAGTCGCGTATAGCAATGTCGAAAGATAGCGTACGAGGAAAGTCCGGGCTCCATAGAGCAATGATGCTGGATAACGTCCAGTGAGGGAAACCTTAAGGAAAGTGCAACAGAAAATAACCGCCTATTTTTAGGTAAGGATGAAAAGGCAGGGTAAGAGCCTACCGCTGGTATGGTGACATACTGGGCTTGTGTAAACCCCATCTGGAGCAACACCGAGACAAGAAGGTTAAGACTGCTCGTCGTCTTCTTAATTTGGTGGCATGAGACATATAGCAATATATGTACTAGATAAATGACTGTCCTAGACAGAACCCGGCTTATAGATTTACTTTAGCAAAATTTTGAGATAGCTTTTTAGGCTATCTCTTTTATATATTTTAAGCGATATAACAAAATATGAAACAAAATTAGCAAAATAAACTAAAAAAAGTTTCACATTTTCATCATATCATCAGGCACATCAGCTGTAAGCTGCATTAACTTATGACTTATTGGATGAATAAATTCAATCTTATATGCATGTAGTGATTGTCTATTGATGTATTTAGAGTCATTTCCATATAAAGTATCTCCAATGAGCGGATGACCTATATATGAGAAATGTACTCTAATTTGATGAGTTCTTCCAGTTTCTAGTAAGCATTCTATTAGGTCATAATTTCTTTCAAAACTTTGTTTTAATACTTTGTAATGCGTAACTGCTTTCTCTCCATTTTCATTTACACATCTTTCTATAATGCTATTTTCTTTTCTAGCAATTGGAGCGTCAATAGTTCCCTCTAACTTATCTAAATGTCCTTCTACAACTGCTAAATATATTTTCTTAAATTCTTTAGTTTGCATTTGGTGTATTAAGCATTCTTGTATATATTGATTCTTGGCAAATATAACAATACCAGAAGTGTTTCTGTCTAATCTATTTACAGGTCTTATTTTTTTCTTTAAATTAATTGAATCAAAATAGTATCTTACTCCATTTGATAAGCTATTTGTATAATGTAACATTGATGGGTGAACAGGTATCCCAGTAGGTTTATTTAGTATAAGCAAGGCTTCATCTTCATAAATAATGTTTAAATCCATTTTTGTAGGAACGATATTACTGTTATCTTCTTCAAAATTTAAGTCGACTTTTATTATATCATTTGGCTTTGATAAAAAATTTAGATTAATTATTTTTTGATTGTTACATAAAATTAAGCTATTTTTCTTTAGAAAGCTTAACAACTTATCAGAAATAAACAAATTTTCTTTTAAAATTTGCTTTATAGTTTTATTATTTTCTTTTACTGTATAAATAATTTCCATATCTTTTAATCCTTTAGTAAAATTTAGACTATAGTAATATAATAATTTTATCTCTTAATTAGCTTCTATTATATTGTATAATATATATATAAAATCTCGTAACTAATATGAAAGACTAAAAATAAATCTATGAATGACCTAAATATAGCGATAATTTACCATATTTTATCATATTTCTTGAAAAAAGTATTGTACTTTTGCTCAAAAATTTATATAATAGTATCGTAAAATAATAATAGGGAGGAAATAGAAATGTCTTTTGTTGAAACAATGAAAGAAAAAGCAAGACAAAATATTAAAACAATATTATTACCAGAAAGTGAAGATGTACGTGTTATAAAAGCAGCGGCAGATGTTGAGGAAGAAGGATTTGCTAAAGCCGTATTAATAGGTAACGAGGAAAATGTAAAAAAACTAGCTTCAGATAATAATATAGATGTATCAAAAGTATCAATAATAGATCCTTTAAAAAGTGAAAAATTTGAAGAATATGCAAACAAATTTTATGAATTAAGAAAAGCAAAGGGAATGACTTCTGAGAAAGCTAAAGAAATAATGAAAGAACCAATTTATTTTGGAACAATGATGGTAAAAGTAGGAGATGCAGATGGTATAGTTTCTGGTGCATGTCATCCAACAGCACATACATTAAGACCAGCACTTCAAATATTAAAAACAGCTCCTGGAACAAAACTTGCATCAGCATTTTTCTTAATGGTAACTAAATGCTCAGAATATGGAGAAGACGGTGTATTAATTTTTGCAGATAGCGGTATGAATGAATATCCAGATGCAGATGGATTATCTGAAATAGCTATTTCATCAGCTAAAAGCTTTAAGCAATTAGTTGGAAAAGAACCTAGAGTTGCAATGTTATCTTATTCTACATATGGAAGTGCAAGCTCACCATTAACAGAAAAAGTTATTGAGGCAACAAAGATATTAAAAGAAAAAGCTCCAGATTTAATTTGCGATGGAGAATTACAATTAGATGCTGCAATTATACCAGAAGTTGCAGAAAGAAAAGCACCAGGTAGTCCAGTAGCAGGAAGAGCAAATGTATTAATATTCCCAGACTTAGATGCTGGAAACATAGGTTATAAATTAGTACAAAGATTTGGTAGAGCAGAAGCTTATGGACCTTTATGCCAAGGTATTGCAAAAGCAGTAAATGACTTATCAAGAGGTTGCAGTAGCGATGACATAGTTGGAGTTGTAGCAATTACATCAGTTCAAGCTCAAGATATGGAAAAAGATAATAATTAGTAGAGCAATAAATATGAAACTGATAAAGTAAGATTATAATAGAAAATATTAAATGATAATTAGTTAATTCGGTTTATAGGTATATCCATAAAAACCTAAATATGTTTAAAGGAAGTAGAAAAATGAAAGTTTTAGTAGTAAACTGTGGAAGTTCATCAATCAAATATCAATTAATTAATATGGAAAATGAAGAGGTAATGGCGAAAGGATACCTAGAAAAAATAGGATTACCAGATTCATTTTTAACACACAGAGTAAATGGAGAAAAATACAGAATTGAAAGGGTAATTACAAACCATGAAGAAGGTATAAAGTTAGTTTTAGATCAATTGTTAGATGAAAATTATGGTGTTATAAAAGACTTAAAAGAAATAGATGCAGTAGGACACAGAGTAGTTCATGGAGGAGAAAAATTTAGTGATTCTGTAATAATTACAGACGAAGTAATTGATGCTATGAAAGAATGTATACCTCTAGCACCTTTACATAATCCAGCAGGAATTACAGGAATAGAAGCTTGTAAGAAAGTTTTACCAGATGTTCCAATGGTAGGAGTTTTTGATACAGCATTCCATCAAACAATACCAGAAGAAGCATATATATATGCAATTCCATATGAATATTATGAGAAATACAGAATTCGTAAATATGGTTTCCATGGCACATCTCATAAATTTGTTTCAAGAAGAGTAGCAGAACTTATGGGAAAACCTGTAGAAGACTTAAAAATAATTACATGCCACTTAGGACAAGGTGGAAGTTTATGTGCTGTTAAAGGCGGAAAATCTGTAGATACATCAATGGGATTAACACCACTTGCAGGTATTCCTATGGGAACAAGATCTGGAGATATAGATCCATCAATAGTAACATTTTTAATGAAACAAGAGAACTTAACACCAGATGAAATGGATACAATACTAAATAAAAAATCTGGTAAATTAGGAATTTCTGGAGTAAGTTTTGATGACAGAGATATAGAAGCAGCTGCTGCAGAAGGAAATAAGAGAGCTAAACTTGCTATAGACACATTTGCATATCAAGTTCTTGGATATATTGGTAGATATGCTGCTCAAATGAATGGCGTAGATGTTATTACATTTGCTGGTGGAGTTGGAGAAAACGGACCAGAAGTAAGAAGCCAAATTTGTAAATCATTAGAATTTTTAGGTGTAAAAATAGACGAAGAAAAGAATAAAGTAAGAGGAAAAGAATGTGAAATTTCTACACCAGATTCTAAAGTTAAAGTTTATATTATTCCAACAAACGAAGAGCTTATGATAGCAAGAGATACTATGAATTTAGTAAAATAATTAAAACGTATAAATTAGAATAAATATATAAATTATAAAATAGATATGTAATTTGAAATATAAATTAATCTAATTGTGCGTAAAATTAAATGTAATTAATTTAATAAAATATAATAATATGCCTGAAGTGTTCTTGCAAAAGTCATTTCAGGCTATTATTGGAAATTAGGGACAGGTCATTTTTTCCCGATTTGGGAAATTGGGGACAGGTCAACTAAAAAATAATAAGAGGAGAAAATATAATGGAGAAAAAAAGAATTTCTACTAAAGCTATTGTAATAATTGTTATATGCATAATTTTACTATTGACACTAATTGGAGGAGGAGTATATTGGTATATATTTGTTTTAAATGCAGATAAAAATACTCCAGGAGAAGTTTTTACTCAATATGTATCATACATTAATGAAAAAGATTTTGAGTCAATGTACACACTTTTATCTGATAGCACAAAAGAGAGAGTAGATAAGCAAACATATTTAGATAGAAATAGTAATATTTATAACGGAATAGAAGCTACAAATGTTACAATTTTAGATTTGAGTTATGATAAAGAAAATAAACAGTTATTTTATACAATGTCTATGAATACAATGGCAGGTAATATTACATTTTCTAATAAGGCCACATTTGATAGACAAGATGATAATAAATATTATTTGAACTGGTATTCACAACTAATATTTCCAGATTTACAATCTGACTATAAAGTAAGGGTATCTACAACTCAAGGAAAAAGAGGTTCAATACTAGCTAGAGATGGAACAGCGCTTGCTATTACTGGAGACGATGGAACAAGACAATATCCTTATGGAAAAACAACATCGCATTTATTAGGTTATGTAAGAAGTATTAGTGCAGAAGAATTAGAGGCAAATGCAGGTAAAGGATATACAGAGTCAAGCATAATTGGAAAAACTGGATTGGAAAAGGTGTATGAGGATAGACTAAAACCTGGAACAGGTTGTGAAATATATATTACTAATAGTTCTGGAAACAAAGTAAAAACATTAGCTAAAACAGAAGCAACAGATGGCGAGAATATTACAACCACAATAGACATAAGATTACAAGATAAAATATATAAACAATTAGATGGAGATAATGGTTTATCTGTTGCAATTAATCCAAAAACAGGAGAGGTTTTGGCTTTAGTTAGTACACCAACATATGACTCAAATGACTTTATAAAAGGCTTTTCAGATGAGGCTTGGAACGAATTAAATAGCGATACAAATAATCCAATGCTTGTAAGATATCAAAATACTTATGTGCCAGGATCTTCTTTTAAACCTATTACAGCAGCAATTGGTTTAACTACTGGCAAAATGAGTGCAGATGAAGATTATGGAGCAAGTGGACTAAGCTGGCAAAATAATTCTAGTTGGGGAAATTACAGAGTTACTACACTTCAAACTTATAGTGGACCTGCAAATTTACGAAATGCCTTAATATATTCAGATAATATATATTTTGCAAAATCTGCGTTAAAAATTGGAGCAGATACATTTGCACAGCAATTATTAAAAATAGGATTTGACACAGAAATTCCATTTGCTATCAATATGGATAAGTCACAATTTGCGGAAAATAATACTTTTGCTTCAGAAGTACAATTAGCAGATACAGGCTATGGTCAAGGTCAAGTTTTAGTAAATCCTTTACATGTAGCAGCTATGTATTCGGCATTTGTAAATGAAGGAAATATGATAAAACCATATATAGAGTATAAAGAAAATGCTACAGCTGAATACTGGATTGAAGGTGCATTTACAAATGAAGCTGCAGAAACAGTAATAGATGACTTGATACAAACAATTGAGAATGTTAATGGAACAGGGCATGCAGCAAAAATAGATGGGATGACTTTAGCTGGAAAAACTGGAACAGCAGAGATAAAAGCTTCTCAAGACGATGACAGCGGAACAGAAATTGGATGGTTTAATGCATTTAAAGTTAATGATAATCCAAATGACCAATTACTAATCGTGAATATGATAGAAGATGTAAAGGATAGAGGAGGTAGCCATTATTTATTACCAAAGGTAAAGGCTATGTTTGAATAAAGAATAAGTACGATTTTATATAATTGAATGATAAAACAAACTGAAAATAAAGGAAAAAATGGTGATTCTTATGAAAAAGGGATTGAAAATATTTCTTATTATTCTATGTGCTATAGTTATTTTAGGAATAGTATTTTTTGCAATAGACTATAACAGAGTACAAAAGCAAGAAAAACCTATATTCTGTATAAAAGCTGGAACATATTTAGATGGTGGCACAGTAGAATATTTTGGGATTGGATATAAAGTTATAGACTTTCATACATTAGCAGGATTTGATGATATTAAAATCGGTACATGGTTTATGGATTATAATGATTTTGATGAAGAAATAAAAGAATATGAAAACAAATTTAAAGAACAACTACAGGCAAATCAAGATAATACAGAAGAAGATACATTTAATGCCACAATAAAAGAAATAAGAGAGGCTAATGGCACAACAACAGTTTTAATAGAAGGACTTGAGTCTAATGATATAAATCATAGAGGTGAGTTTGATTTTTCTATTGATAATGACACTGAATTACTATGGAACGATACAAAAATAGAAATTTCAGACTTAAAAGAAGGTCAAACAGTTTCAATTACTTCGACAAGAGAAGTTTTAGAAAGATACCCAGCAGGATTAACTAAGGTAAAAAGGGTTGTTGTATTAAATAATGAATTGTAAATTAAAGAGGACTTATTTATGAAAGGTGAAAAATGGTTTATAATTACACTTATTGTAATA